>ERZ500979.131-NODE-131-length-25621-cov-14.078385_pt1 | contig 25621 bp, 27 predicted proteins | sample MGYA00248864_ERZ500979 | MGnify/ENA primary metagenome ERZ500979 (study PRJEB25958, sample SAMN03398550) | human skin metagenome | study: EMG produced TPA metagenomics assembly of the Human Skin Microbiome Metagenome (human skin metagenome) data set.
ACTCGCCGCGCTTAGCCACCATGTCTACGTGCTTATAGGCGCGGAACTCGAGCTCGCGGACTACCGCATCAAAGTCATATTCATGATCTTCTTCGAGGTGGACGGGAGCGCGGCCCTCCACCTCCTGCAGGATGGGCTGAGACAGGCCGCGGGCAGCGGTGACGACGACCTGCAGGCTATCGAGGTTGTGCAGAACTTCCGCCCTGCGGCCGATGATGTCTACGCCGGGGCTCAGGCGCTCGTGCGGCAGAGTCTCCCATGCGGGGAACATGGCCACCTTCTCCCCCAGCATCGCCGTAAGCTCCGCGGTGAGATCCTCGGCCTCGCGGCTCGTAGCGGTTACCACGAGCACTGGGGCATGATGAGCCAAGGTGCCTAAGGCCCACGGCCGGGACTGATCCAAGCCTGTGATGTGGAGGTCTTCGCCCACATGAGAAATCATGCCCTTGAGCTTGGGATCCGAGGCCGCTACCTTGAGCAGGCCGGCCAGCATTGGGGTAGCCATCTATTTGCCTCCTAGCTTGGGCTTTACTTCCATACCGGACAAACCATTCCAACATAGATTGACAATGTGCGTGGCGACGACTTCCTTGTCCGGGTTGCGCTCATCCAACCACCATTGCGCGGTGGTCGATACCATCCCCACCAGCGCTTGGCCGTAAATATCCGCCAAATCCGGGTCGATGCCACGGTGCTCGAATGCTTCTCGCAGAATATAGGAAACCTGGCCCACCGCGGAATTCAACAGCGTGGAGAAACTGCGTTCATCGCCCGGCTTGGCATCGCGCACCAGAATGAGGAATCCATCGGTTTCTTCCTCAACATAGGTCAAGATGGCCATCACGGCCTGCTCGATGCGCTCGCGCCAGCTGCCGTTTTCCAAAGAATCAGTAATGACCTTTTCCAGTGCCAACATCTCGCGGTCAACGACGACCGCATAGAGACCTTCCTTGCCCCCAAAGTGCTCATAGACAACGGGCTTGGACACCCCAGCGCGAGCCGCGATCTCTTCGACGCTGGCCCCTTCAAACCCTAGTTCCGCAAATGCGGTGCGTCCGATGGAAATGAGTTGTTCGCGCCGTTCTCGGCCGGTCATCCTTTGTCGAGCCATACCTTCTACCCTATCCCTCGCCCCGCAATTTGTGATTTACCCGGGTGCGTCAGGTACGCTATGCCTACAGCGCTTTGCTGTGTTTCCCCATGGTGTAATCGGCAACACTACGGTTTTTGGTACCGTCATTCTAGGTTCGAGTCCTGGTGGGGAAGCTTTTTTAGTTTTTCTTCCTGCCCCGGCGAAAGCCTTTGAGCTCGGCTTTCTTCGCAATCGCCGCCACTTGCGCGGCCGTGTAGTTTACGGGTGCCACCCCAGCGCGAGGCAGAACCCAACCGCGCCAATAGGACAAGATGGCCATGCCGCTTCCGACGATGGGGGAAATGATCATGCCGAGGGCAAATTGCCCGTTGTGGGCGAAGGTCACCATAACGATGCCGGTCAGGATGGACGGCACGGCATAAAGAGGGCTGCCGCCGAAGATAGAGGGGATTTCCCCAGAAGCAACATCGCGAACCATTCCGCCGCCCACCGCGGTAAGCACGCCAAGGAAGACGCAGGGAATAAGTGGCATGCCGTGTGTGAGTGCCTTAACGCAGCCAGTGGTGGACCATACGCCAAGAATGATGGCATCGCCATGTTCGCGGAAAAGCTCCCATGCCTTGCCTTTAAGATCGATAAGAAACGCAACGAGGGCGCCTCCACAGGCGAGTCCGAGGTACCACGGGTCTGAAATCGCCGCCGCTGCTCCATCGCCGATGAGCATGTCACGGATCATGCCACCGGCTAGCCCAGAAAAGAGGGCGAGGAATACAAAGCCCACGATGTCGAATTCGCGGCGGCGGGCAATGGTGCCACCAATGATGCCGTTTAGCACCACGCCAAGGAGGTCAAAGGCTTGATAGAGGGAATTGATGAGGGGATCAACATCATGCATGATTCTTAGGCCTCCTGCCGCGCGGGTAGAATTTCGGCGTGACTGCGGCCGTGTTTTAGTCTCCGGCGTGTCAGCATGGCTTTTATTTAACCAACTCATTTCTCTGAAAGATCGAATTTCTCATGTCTCAATCCAATGCCCGATATTTCATCTGGTCCAATGGCCTGCAAAATTTGGGCGATCAGATTGTGGCGGCCAAGACGGTGCTGCCAGCGCTTTTTAGTGCAGCCGGCGTGCCTGCGTTCTTTACCGGTTTGCTCACCCCTATTCGCGAATCTGGTTCTATGCTGCCGCAGGCGGCGCTGACCCCGTGGGTGACTACGCATAGGGCCCGCAAGCGCCTGTGGATCATCGGTTCACTGGGTCAAGCACTGTCCGCCGCGGTCATCGCGCTAGCGGCATTTTTTATTCGCGGAACGGCACTGGGTGTAGTAACACTGCTGGCCTTGGCGGCCCTTTCCCTTTTCCGCGCACTGTGCTCGATTGCGGGCAAGGACGTACAGGCGCGCACGATTTCCAAGGGTGCGCGCGGCCGAGTAACCGGTAGCGCGGCAGCACTCGGAGGCGGTGCCACTTTGCTGACCGGCGTTATCCTTTACTTTTTGGGTGAGCTCAGTATCCCCATGATGGGCACGGTCCTCGGCGTTGGCGCGGCAACGTGGGCCATCGCCGCGTGGGTATTTTCGGGCGTGGATGAGCCGGTGCCAGAGGATACCGAAGGGGGCATCGATAAGCAGTGGTGGAAAGATACCTGGCAGCTTTTTACTAGCGACGGACAATTTCGTAACTTCGTCATCGTCCGCGCGCTCTTGCTCGTTTCGGCGCTATCTACCTCCTTCATCGTGCTGCTCAGCAGCAACCTTTCCGGGCTGTACGGATTCGTGCTTGCCTCGGGCCTGGCCTCGTTGGTGGGCGGACGGATCTCCGGTGTGTATTCGGATAAATCCTCCAAAAACACCATGGCTGTAGGAGCGGCTGTGGCCTCCCTCGTGCTGGTGCTCTTGGTCGCCAGCTCACATTGGGCCCCAGATGGGGTCAATGCCTGGGTCATGCCGATTGGTTTCTTCGCCGTGAATCTGGCGCACACGGCCATTCGAGTGGCGCGAAAGACCTACGTGGTGGATATGGCCGGTGGCGATAAGCGCACCCAGTACGTAGGTGCAGCTAATACGATGATGGGCATCATTTTGCTCATCGTCGGTGGCATTTCCTCCGTGGTGGCGCTGGCCGGGCCAGAGGCGGCCCTGCTATTCCTCGCCCTCATCGGCTTTCTCGGGGTGTGGCGCGCCCGCGGCCTGAAAGAGGTTTCTCACACATAAATCGCACTCGGGCTATAGGATGTAGTCCGGATAAGAATCAGACTCGACCCCCAGGAGCTCAATAACCCGTGGTAGCAACAACCCCGTGTGCCGTAGTCGTCCTTGCAGCTGGTGCCGGCACCCGCATGAAATCCACCAAGCAAAAAACCTTGCACGAGATTGGCGGGCGCAGCTTGCTCGGCCACGCTCTGCATGCCGCGGCCGGGATTAATCCGGAACGCATTGTCACGGTGGTAGGCCACCAACGCGACCAGGTCTCCCCCGCTGTGGATGCCATCTCCCAGGAGCTGGACTGCGAGGTGCTGCAGGCAGTACAGGAAGAACAGCTGGGCACCGGCCACGCAGTGGCTTGCGGCTTGGAGCCGATTCCGGAGTTTGAGGGCACCATCATCGTCACTAATGGCGACGTACCGCTACTTACCCCAGAGACCATCGAGGGCCTGCGCGCTACCCACACCGAGCAGGGCAATGCGGTAACGGTGCTATCCATGCGCTTAGAGGATCCCACCGGCTACGGCCGCATCATCCGCGCTGCAGACGGCAGCGTGTCTGCCATCGTGGAGCAAAAAGATGCCACCGAAGAACAGCGCCAGGTCAACGAGGTCAATTCCGGCGTTTTCGCCTTTGATGGGCGCGTGCTTGCCGACGCCCTCCAGAAGCTCGACTCCAATAACGCCCAAGGCGAGCTATATATCACCGATGTGCTGGAGATCGCCCGCACCGCTGGACACGGCGTCGGCGCGCACGTGGCAGCAGATCCGGCCGAACTGGCGGGCGTCAATGACCGCGTGCAGCTCGCCGCTGCCGGCCGTGAGCTCAACCGCCGCATGGTGGAAAAGGCGATGCGCGGTGGCGCCACCATCGTCGATCCAGAGACCACCTGGATTGGTGTCAATGTCACCGTGGGCTCCGATGTCATTATTCACCCAGGCACGCAGCTGTGGGGCGCTACCAGCATCGCCGATAACGCCGAGATCGGCCCCGATACCACCCTGACCAATATGCAAGTGGGCGAGGGCGCTTCCGTCGTGCGCACCCATGGCAGCGATTCTGTCATCGGCACCAACGCTAAGGTCGGCCCGTTTACCTATATCCGCCCGAAGACCGTGGTGGGCGAGGACGGAAAGCTCGGCGGCTTCGTAGAGGCAAAGAATGCACAGATTGGTCGCGGCTCCAAGGTGCCGCACCTGACCTATATCGGCGATGCCACCGTGGGAGAGCACTCCAATATCGGCGCCTCTTCCGTCTTTGTGAATTATGACGGCGTGAACAAGCACCACACCACCATCGGCAGCCACGTGCGCACCGGTTCTGACACAATGTTTATCGCTCCGGTCAATGTCGGTGATGGCGCGTACTCCGGGGCGGGTACAGTAATTAAGGACGATGTTCCTGCGGGAGCACTCGCAGTCTCCGGTGGCAAACAGCGCAACATCGAGGGCTGGGTTCAAAAGAAGCGTCCGGGTACTCCCGCGGCTGAGGCCGCAGCCCGTGCGCAGGACAACGAAAAGTAAGGGGCATATTCTCCCATGACTGGCAAGGTAACTGGTAGCAGCAAGAACATGAAGCTCTTCTCTGGGCGTGCACACCCAGAGCTGGCGGAGGCTGTGGCTAAGGAGCTCAAGACCGATCTGGTTCCTACTACCGCCCGCGATTTCGCTAACGGCGAAATCTTCATCCGCTTTGAAGAGTCCGTGCGTGGTGCAGATTGCTTTGTGATGCAGTCTCACACCCAGCCGCTCAACAAATGGCTGGTGGAGCAGCTCATCATGATTGATGCTCTCAAGCGCGGCTCCGCGAAGCGCATCACTGCCATCCTGCCCTTCTACCCATATGCACGCCAGGATAAGAAGCACTTGGGCCGCGAGCCGATTTCCGCTCGCCTAGTGGCAGACCTACTGCAGGCAGCCGGCGCGGACCGCATCGTCTCCGTGGACCTGCACACCGATCAGATTCAGGGCTTCTTCGATGGCCCGGTTGATCACATGCACGCTCAGCCCATCCTTACTGATTACATCAAGTCCAAGTACCCCACCGATAACATCACGGTTGTCTCCCCGGATGCTGGCCGTGTGAAGGTTGCGGAAAAGTGGGCCCATGACTTGGGCGATGCCCCGCTAGCCTTCGTGCACAAGACCCGCTCCAATACCGAGGCTAATAAGACGGTGTCCAACCGCGTGGTCGGCGATGTTGAGGGCAAGGACTGCGTGCTTCTCGACGACATGATTGACACCGGCGGCACCATTGCTGGCGCCGTGCGCGTACTCAAGGATGCGGGTGCCAAGAAGGTTGTCATTGCCTGCACTCACGGTGTCTTTTCTGATCCTGCTCGCGAGCGCCTTTCTGAATGCGGTGCGGAGGAAGTTATCACCACCGATACCCTGCCGCAGTCCACCGAGGGCTGGTCCAACCTCACGGTGCTGTCCATCGCACCGCTGCTGGCACAGACCATCCACGAGATCTTCGAGAATGGTTCTGTAACCACCCTGTTTGACCGCGCCTAAGCATGATCTACTATCACTAGCCGCCGAGAATTTACTTCGGCGGCTTTTGATTTGCTAACGGTACGCGTGCTAATCTAACCCAGTCTCGGCGAGGGCGACCTCAGGATGAGGAAGCCGTTATCGACGCGATTGAAGTTAGAGCACGTTGCTTTTATATACGCCTGCGATGACTCGTCCAAGACGTCCATCGGCAGGCTTTCGTCGTTTTTATCGCGTTGGCCGCGCCGCACTACTTTGACTAAGGAGAATGAAGCATGGCACAGCGCCCAGTAATCAAGGCTGAAGCACGTACCGAGTTTGGCAAGGGTGTCGCACGCCGCCTGCGCCGCGACTGGAAGGTCCCAGGCGTCATCTACGGTGCCCACCAGGAGCCGGTTCACTTCGCAGTTCCGCTGCTGGACATCCAGTCCCTCGTCCGCAACAACGGTGTCAACGCCGTTTTGGAGCTGGAGATCGACGGCGAGCAGTACCTGACCATGGTTAAGCACGTTGACCAGAACGTCCTGACCTTCGACATCGACCACGTTGACCTGCTTGCTATTAAGCGTGGCGAGAAGGTTGAGGTTGAGGTTCCGGTTACCTTGACCGGCGAGCCGGCCCCAGGCACCATGCACATCCAGGATGCTGACGTACTGCTGGTTGAGGCAGACGTACTGAACATTCCGGAGGAGCTCGAGGTTTCCATCGAGGGCCTCGAGGAGGGCGCGGTTATCACCGCCGCCGATGTCACCATGCCGGAAGACACCACCCTGGTGGCAGAGGAAGACACCGTTATCGTCTCCATCTCCCTGCCTGAGGTTGATGAGGAGCTCGAGGAAGCAGCCGAGGCTGCTGAGGAAGGCGGCGCTGACGCTGGTGCCGAGTCCGCAGAGGAGAGCGAAGAGTCCTCTGACTCCGAGGAGTAATCCCCTCCCCTTCAAGCGCGTAGGCCGCCGTGAGAATCACTTCTCGCGGCGGCCTTGCCGTATTTCTTGGCGCCTATGAGACAATTGAGCGCGTGACTCCACTTCTCGTAGTAGGCCTTGGCAATCCCGGCCCCAAGTACGCAGGTACTCGGCACAATATCGGTTTCGATGTAGCTGACGAGCTGGCCGGCGAACTCATCAGCAGCTTTTCGGTGCACAAGAAGACCAATACCGAAGTAGCCGAGGGCATGACAGGTGGCCGCAAGATTATTTGTGCGAAGCCGCGATCCTTTATGAACCTTTCCGGCGGGCCGATCAAAGCCCTAGCACAATATTTTCATCTCTCCGCCGCCGATATCATCGTCGTCCACGATGAACTGGAGCTCGATTTTGGCACCATTAAACTCCGCGACGGTGGCGGCGACCACGGCCATAATGGTTTGCGTTCCACCACCAAGTCCCTGGGAACAAAGGACTATCAACGCCTCTCTATAGGAATTGGGCGCCCACCGGGCCGCATGGATCCGGCATCGTTTGTGCTCAAGCCTTGGACAAAGCAAGAAAAGGTGGAGATTCCCATCATCTGCGCCAACGCGGTGGATGAGATCCTGCGCGTAATATAGTCGCCATGAAACTGGCTACCCTACGCACCGGCTTTGGCACTTCCGCTATCCGCATCGACGGCGATAACGTGGGTGTCGAATTGGATTATGAGGATGTGGGCCAGCTGCTACGCAGCGAGGACTGGCGAAAAGCCGCACAGCTTTCCGGCGAACCCGTGGTCTTCGACCACGCCGACTTGGAGGCCGTAGTCCCGAATCCCGGCAAAATTATCTGCGTCGGGCTTAATTACGCCAAACACATCCGCGAAATGGGCCGCGAATTCCCCGCGCATCCCACTTTGTTTATCAAGTTCGCAGATGCCCTTACCGGCCCCTATGATGATGTCTTCATTCCAGAATATGCCACACAGAAGCTGGATTATGAAGGCGAGCTGGCGGTCATCATCGGCGAGCGCGCCCACCGCGTGAACCGGAATGAGGCGCTCGACTATGTCGCCGGCTATGCCATCATGAATGACTACACGCTGCGCGATTTCCAGCGTCAGACGAGCCAGTTCCATGCTGGCAAGTCCTTCTATCGCACCGCGGGCTTTGGCCCGTGGCTCACCACCGCGGAGGAATGGGCACCTGGTTCTGGTGCTTTACTTACTACTACCGTGGGCGGCGAAGAAAGGCAGCGCGATAACACCGATGACCTTATCTTTTCAGTTGCTGAGCTGATCGAGTTTTGCTCGCAGCTTTATCCGCTCAATCCGGGAGACGTCATCGTTACCGGCACGCCGGAAGGCGTGGGCTTTGCCCGCACCCCGCAGCAATTTATCGAGGACGGCCAGAACGTCACCATCACCATCGAAGGCTTGGGACATATTTCCAATACAACTTATTTCGGCGAACCAGGCTGCGGTCCAGGCTGTACCTGCTCTTAGACTGTGCCCAGATTCTCACTCCAACGAGGGCGTTGACGTTTTCTCCCCTGCTATCAACGGCGGTTAAGCTGAGACAATGAGCACAAAGAGCAGTAAAGCCCCTAAGAAACTCAACAAGAAGGCCTACGAGAAGGAACTCGAGCGCCTTCAGGCAGAACTCGTGGACATGCAGCAGTGGGTCGTTGAAACCGGAGCCCGCGTCGTCATCATCATGGAAGGCCGCGACGCCGCCGGCAAGGGCTCTGCTATCAAGCGCATCACCCAGTACCTCAACCCACGCACCTGCCGCGTCGAGGCACTGCCCGCCCCGAACTCCCGTGAGCAGGGCCAGTGGTACTTCCAGCGCTATGTGGAAAAGCTGCCAACGAAGGGCGAAATTGTCATCTTTGACCGCTCCTGGTACAACCGCGCCGGTGTCGAACGCGTCATGGGCTTTTGCACCGATCAGGAATACGTCCGCTTCCTCCACCAGGCACCTACCTTTGAGCAGATGCTGGTAGAAGACGGCATCATGCTGCGCAAGTACTGGTTCTCTGTCTCCGATGAGGAGCAGATTAAGCGCTTTGAGTCCCGCCGCAATGATCCGCTACGCCGCTGGAAGCTCTCCCCTATGGACCTGCAATCCATTACCCGCTGGGAGGACTATTCCCGCGCGAAGGATGCCATGTTCATTCACACCGATACCCCAACCGCCCCGTGGTACACCGTGGAATCGGAAGACAAGAAGCGCTCGCGTATCAATGTCATCTCGCACCTTCTCAGCACCATTCCCTACGAGAAGATTGAGCGCAAGATGCCTGAAATCCCGCAGCGCCCTGAGTCTGATGGCGAGACCTACGAGCGCCCAGCACGCGAAGAGTTCCGCTATGTGCCTGATGTAGCAGCCAAGCTGGAACGCAAGTCCGAGCAGAAGACCGCGAAGAAAACCTCTAAGAAGGGCAAGAAGAAGGATAAGAAGAAGTAGCAGCACCGGCTGTATTACTATCTTCATTCATGAGCACTGACACCGTCACGCAAGCGCGCTTAGGAGATAAAATCCTTACCGCGGTGGCGGTGCTCATTGCGCTATTTTATGTCATTTCTGCAGCGACGAATCCCAGCATAATTGAGATTATTCAGGCAATTCTATCGTTGCTATTCCTGCCATTTATGTGGATCTGGCGGAGCCGTCCCGTGCTCAGCGCCATGGGCTTCATTGTGCTGCTCGCGGCATGGGCTGTGGCTTGGATGAGTCAGCTGCCCACCAATCTAGGGCTTACCCCCTGGGCCCTGACTGCACCCATGGCGGTGTATGCCACCTCCCGCTATGTCACACGCCGCGCCATTCCCCGCACGGTACTGGCTCTAACGATTCTTGGCTCCTTCATTTCGCCATTCATGTGGCGCATAGATCCGGAGTCTTTCTTTTTGCATTACCAACTGGACCGCCGCTACTTGGCCATGTTGGTCGTGCACTGGGCGGTTCTAGGCAGCACATATTTTATAGCTGCGCGCTACTTCGATTTAGCACGCCAGCGCGAGCGGCTAGCACAAGAGCGATTTCGCCAAGCCCAAGAAGAAGAACGCCTGCTCATCGCACGGGAGCTGCATGATGTACTCGCTCATTCCCTCACGTTGATCAAGGTTCAGGCAAACGCCGGGATCATTGCCGCTCGTGCAAACACTGAGGCTGCCCACGATGCGCTGGCCAGTATTCGTGATGGCGCGGATTCTGCTTTGGAAGAGGTCCGCGGCATCGTCACTGCACTGCGAAGCACCGGACCTACCTCACTGGAGCCCACCACGCAGCTAGAGCACATCGAGGGCATTATCGATGGCTTCCGGGCGGCAGGCTTGGACATTAACGCGCATATACCTGAGGCCTACGAGGCTCCAGCACTTACGCAATTGGCGTTGGTGCGCATCATTTCTGAGGGTTTGACCAACGCGTTGCGCCACCAGGGCCCAGGAACCCAGGTGGATGTGGAGCTTGCGCTTGCCGACGTCGCCCGACTCACCCTAATTTCTTCCACTCCCTCCCCGACTCCCAGCGAAGTCCCAGGTAGCGGCGTGGGCCTAATCGGTGTGGAAGAACGTGCCCTCGCATTGGGTGGAAAGCTGGAGAGCTGGGGCGATGCCACAAAATTCACCCTGCTCGCCGAGCTTCCGTTGCAGAGGGAAAACCGTGTCTAAGATTCGTGTACTGCTTGCCGATGACCAAGCGCTGCTCGCCGCCGCTTTGTCCACGATCCTCAATGCTCAGGATGATATTGAGGTCGTTACCACCGCGCACACCGGCAACGAAGCCGTTACTGCCGCGATAAGCCACCGCATTGACGTCGCCATTCTGGATATCCGAATGCCCGGAATGGACGGCATTGCCGCGGCTCAAGCCATCCTTTCTCGGGCGCCTGATTGCCGAATCATCATGCTCACTACGTTTAATGAAGATGATTTGGTGGCTCAATCTATCGCCGCTGGCGCGCATGGGTTTCTCCTCAAAGACGCCGACCCGGATGTACTGGTGGGGGCGGTGCGGGACGTCGCCAAGGGCGAATCGGTCCTAGCCGCTAAGGTAACCGGCCCAGTCTTGCAGACCTACCGCGCCGCAATTGCGCGCGGGCAGCTGAGCGCGCAAGAGCGCCAGGGCTTAAGCCTTGTCACCCGTCGCGAGCGAGAAGTCTTAGCCCTCATCGCCCGCGGTGCCACCAACGCGGAAATTGCCCGTGAAATGGTCATCGCGGATACGACTGTCAAGACACATGTTTCCTCTCTGCTTTCCAAACTGGCTGCACGCGACCGCGTAGCTCTAGTGCTCTTGGCGCAAAAGGCTGGCATCGCCTAAGCCTCCTACCGTGGTAGGAGAACTTCGCGCTAAGGTCCATAGCCTAGGCGGAGGTTATTGCGGCGCTGTGCCGCGAGACTAGGCGGTATGAGTTTTGAGATCTCCTTTGAACGCGTCAGCAAATCCTTTGGCTCCCACGCGGTACTGCGGGATGTGGATTTTCGTATCACCCCTGGCCGAGTCCACGCCCTTCTTGGACGCAACGGGGCCGGAAAATCCACTCTCTTTTCCATCTTCCTTGGCCTGCTGCCGGCAGATTCCGGAATAGTACGCGTGGCTGGTGCTCCTTGGTCACGTGAAGTACTCGACCACGTGGGGGCATCCGTGAACGGGCCCGCCTTCTACGGGCATCTTTCCGCCGCTGCCAACCTGCGCGTACATACCCGCTTGCTAGGTCTGCCGGAGTCTGAGGTAGAGCGTGTTTTAGCTATTGCCGGGCTCACCGAGGTCGGTTCCAAGAAAGCCAAGTCCTTTTCCACCGGTATGAAGGCCCGCTTGGCATTGGCGCAGGCCTTATTAGGTGATCCGGAAATTTTGCTGCTGGATGAACCTCAAAATGGTCTTGATCCACAGGGCATAGTGGAGCTGCGTACTTTGCTGCGAGACTTGGCAGCAGCCGGCCATACTGTTGTAGTCAGTTCTCATCAGCTTGGCGAGGTCCTTCATTTGGCCGACGACATCACCATTTTGTCTCAGGGCACCATTCGCTACTCCGGGTCCTTGCAGGAGCTTGCCCCCAGCGGCCAATTGGAATCCGAGTTCTTCCGCCTCACCTCTCCGGGTGGTGAGGCCGATGTTTAAGCGCTACCTTTCGGCAGAGCTGCTGCGCAGCCGCGGCAGCGCTGTGCAGTGGCTACCTCTTCTCGCCTTACCGCTTGCGCTAATGACCATAGTCTTTTCTGCTATCGCTTCCCCGGCTAAGGATGCTACCGGTGTTCTCGGCTGGCAATCTATGTTTGTCACCGGCATGTACGCGCCGCTCGTTGCGGTATTTGCCGCGGTTACAGAGCGCCGAGAGGTTCTCGCCCGTGGCGGCGGCACATGGTGGCGCCGCCTCACTACCCGCTACGAACACACTGCCCGCTTAGTGGTAGTGCTCGCCAGCTTGGCCGCGTTCCACCTCCTCAACTTTGGGGTGTCCTGGGCAATAGTGTTCGCACAAGGCCGCGAACAGCACCACCTCGTGGCACTCGCCGGGCTCTATTCTTTCCTCGGTGCTATTGGCATTGCTGGCCTAGCCTCTGCCTGCTCGCGACGCTATGGCCTTGGCGCGACACTAATACTCAGCGTTATCTGGCAGGTTTTAAGCGTGACTTCCAAGGTCGTCGAAGGCCCTACGTGGTGGGCTTTTCCACCAGCTTGGCCCCTGCGGCTACTGCTTCATTCACTGCACATTCATCAAAATTGCGTGCCCTTGGACCCAGGCGATCCACTCCTGCAAGAAAGTCCGCTGCCGGCCCTCGCTCTGACGCTACTTCTCGCAGCAGTAGGCATCTATGCGGCCATCGTCACTCCGCGCCGCCTGCGCCGCCTCGCCTTACCTCGCCGCGGCCAGACGACCCCTGCCTTTAGCGGCGCCACTGCCACGTGGCGCCCGGCCACAGCACCGCGTGCCACCGCCCGCCCCCGCTTTGCAGGCGCGCTAGTTGGTCTCCACCGGGCGGCGTGCAGCCCAGCGGTTATCGCCTGCTTGGCGTTAAGTGCCTTGGCACTGCTATTTCTTGCCCTTTCCTATCCTCCGACTTATGTCCAGGGCTTCTTTATTTTTCTGCTTCTCCCTGTAGGGGCAGGTGTGCTACCGGTTGTGGTGTGGCCATTACTCGCGCCGGTATGGCCGCTCAGCTACATGGAATCCCGCCATTGTTCCAGCGCCCTCCTCTGGTGGTTTTTCGGGATAGTATCCGCAGTATGCATGGGCGCTTCGCTCGCGCTTATTGCTTCTGGTAGCCCGGCTTCGACGACGATCATCCAACTGCCCCTAGCCATTGGGGTGGGATATGTGATTTCGGTCTTCTCTCTTCTCATCGTGATTCGTCTGGGCATCATGAGTGGCCTGGCACTGTGCATCGTCTGCACTATCGTCTCCGTGACCTTGGGTGGAGACGTCCTCGCTAGAACCCCGCTGTGGTTGATCGCCTTCCCCGCATGGCCCATGAACGCGGATTCCCCTGCCCGCTATTTTCTTGCGGTGGTGCTGACAGGAATCTTCGCCACGGCTGGTACGTGGATGGTCATCCGGCTGCTTAAGACTAAAGCGCTGCGGCCGGCAAACTAAGCCTCGCAAGAGTATCGCTCTGCTAACGGGTTGACCTGGCACCACCATCAGGAGACTGGAAGAATGCAGCTAGTTGAAAAAGGCGCACACAGAGCACCTCACAAAGGTGGATTTAGCCTTTGGGGCAAGAAAGGATAAATAAATGAAACTTCCGTCAGACTTTTTCTCAATTAATGGCGATCCGTTTACTGAGGAGGAAATTTCAGAATTAAAGCGAACCGTAGATTCATCTCTGCCTGAAGACTATCTAGAATTTTTATCCCTTCATGGAGGTGGAGTCATTTCCGAGACCTACTCACATGTACAGCTCAGGACAAACGACTCAACTGCTCTTGAAGTTGAAGCAACCATGATTTTTGGAAACGCGACACCAATCGACATATGGGAAAATGCCATTCAACTGGACCCTACTTGGCTCTATGACTGGGGATTTTACTTTTGCGAAGCAAGCAATCCCCCCGAGGACAAGTTTTTAATTAACCTCTCCAATGAAGAGTTTTCAATCGGAAGCATACTATATGAAGACGAAGGGAAAGTTTTCCAAGTATCAAAAGATTTTACATCCTTCATATCGCTTCTAATCAATAGCCGAGGGAAGGCACCCAAAGCACCGCAAAGGCGATCAGAGAAGTTTGGAAAACTCTTTTTTCCAAGCAAGACTGTCAAAAATATAGAATTTCCAAATGCCAATCTAGACCATTAAAAGTAGTCGCAGCCACTCTATTTCCTATCGATTAATTCCACTAATACATCTTGATCGATACCCTACTTGAAAGAGCGCTTACCGAACCTTTTATCTAGATGTTTATATTGCAACAATAAAGCCTTTTATAAATCGCAAGAAATTCATCAATTCCCCCTATCCCCCAATCTTTCCTACTAGATCGTCTATTTTATCGCATAAGCAGCAGAATTAACCATCAATAGGGCTACCGCCAGGGGCACACCTGCTTTGGGTCCTGACCCCGGAAAGTGGACACGCCAGGGGTTAGGCTCAAGCATCTGAAGTGGCCGGTGCACGAGCCCCCGTTGTTTGCCGGCCAGTATCGGGATACTGAATCCGAGCGGGATTACAACCGCCTCCGTTACTACAACCCCCGCTGGGCGCCTAGAACGCTCAAGCCCCACTCGGGCTCGCCCTACGCCTCACATCAGCACAATGAAGCGCCCCGATGAATTTCCGTACGCACCAAGTAGACAGGGAGGTGCAGGAGCAACCGTTAAAGGAGTGTCACGTTCTGTGCAGAGAAGTAGAGGATCATTGTCCAGTTTCTACCGTTCTAATAATAATGGCGATGGTGGCTGTTTTAGAGAAAAATTAACTGATTAGGAGTATACGATTGAAATCCTTTCTCATTAAGATCGAGCCAACGAACTACATTTTTGAAGTGTTTGGCGACGAATCTGCTGAAAACGAACTTCATTGGTCGGATAGTCCGCCGGTCGGTAAAGCCAAGGGCGCATTTGCAGTAGCACTTCCAGATCTAGAGATAGGCGAGAGGTTTTCAGCCACTGTTTGCTTTACCGACGCCCCCATCGAAGAGCACAACACTTTCTCCAAGCATGTCATTGACACTTTTGAAGGGAAAATAGAAGTATCAGATGTAGTTGAAAGCCAGATTGCAGGCTCGGAGGGATTTGTCGGAACTCTTTACTCCTTACCATGGTCCGGCTCCACAGAAATCACATTAAGTGCCCCGAAAGGTTTCACGAAAAATAGTGAGGGCGAGTTAGTGCCGCTTAGTTTGCGCTTAACATTTAGCCCCGCATCAGAAACTTGAGTCTAGTGAGCCTCTAGCAGAGTCAGCGATCGGAGCCTCTTCCTTTCCTACACCTACGACGGACTCGGCCGACGCGTGGCCAAAACACCATCAACACCACCACTGGAGTCTTAGAGGTACACACCACCCAAACCCTCTACGGCACACGCACATGATCTGGTCGGTGCACCAGTCCCCTGCTGTTTGCCAGCCAATATGAAGATGCTGAATCAGACTGGGCGTACAACCGGTTCCGCTACTACAGTCCCACCTGGGTACCTATAACGCCCAAGACCCACTCGGACTTGCACCACGGCACGCCTCCGCACAGGGGTATGTCGACCACGCAGCACACTGGGTCGACGTGCTGGGACTGCACGGCTGTTGGGCGGCCAAGAAAGTTCAAGGGAAGGTTGTATATCAACAGACTGGTAGACAGGTATTCAATCCGCACAAAGAGGTGTACCTTCCTCGGGAAATTGGTGGTGGAATTGGCATCAATGTCGATTTAATGAGGCATGGGCGCGCCCCCATAGGGGTAGATGGAAACCCGGTGAACTTGCACCATATCGGACAAGATGATCGATCAGCTGTGGTAGAAATTACAAAACAGATGCACGCAGAAAACGCTAAAGTTCTCCATATATTCCACGGAATGAATAGGAGCGAGTTTCCAACAGATGTAACCCCTGTCGACCGCGCATCCTTTAGGGAATGGAGACACACATACTGGAAAGAAATAGCATTGGACTATCTATGACCGGTCAGAAAAAACTCTCAGATCAGCTACTCTCATACTTGTACGGCGACGGTCTAAGTAAAAGTGAACTGTCTCAGCTGAAGTCGATGGCTCCATCTTGGATTCCCGAACAATACTTCCAATTCTGGAAGCATTACACAGCCTTTTCTCCGCCATCGTTAATTTTCTTCACACCTGCCCCATATGGAGTCTATGAAAACGCCTTCGAAGGGTTTCTAGAAGATTTCCGGTCAGCCGATCTTGTCGATTCAAAACGCTTCTTCCCAGTAGCCTACGATGACAGTTTTGTCTGGGGCGTCTTCGAACAGAAACCCAATGGATCGGTTATATGTGGAATGTACGATTTTCAAGAAAAGGACTACGTTGAAGGCCCCTTCAAGACATTCGAGGAGTGGGTGAATAGCTACGGATAAACAGCCCTTGCGAGCCCGGCTCAAATGGATGAATTAACGACATACTAGATGATCGGAAAGTGGCGCAGACAGTAAAAGGTGTAGTCGCGACGATGCGTTTATGGATACAGTGTTTAATGACAAACGATTTACCTACTGTATCTTTTGGAGGATGTAACCATTCCAAAGCCCAATCATCAACTATCTTAGAGATTACGCAATCTTTCAAGATTGCAAAACTAATCATTTTCTCCTCGAGCGGTCATGGTGGTCACACGTCAAGTTTCTAAGCTCCTTTGCCGCCACACCCTCAACGTACGGGGACTTGTCACCGACACCCTCGACACAGACTGCAACACCACCCGCACACCCCACACCAACCCCAGTGACCGGGGCTCCACCCCACCGCACACCACGACACACACTCCTGCACGAGCAGGCAGTGCTGCTACCAATGGGGTTCCCGCCCAGGAAAACTACTCCTTCACCCCAGCAGGTGTCCTGGCCTCCACCACCGACGGGGCAATCGACTACCACAACACACTGCCGGTCAAAGTCGGCCGGACTACCTACACCTACGACGCTGCAGGGCGTATCACCCGCACGGTAACCAAACGCCTCGGTAAGAAACCGTTGGTTCATCACTTCTTCTACGCCACCGGTGAACAACCCATCGGCTTTAGCTCAAGTGATGCTCCCGGTGTTGGCTATCGCTACACCTACGATGGTCTCGGCAGGCGTGTAGCCAAAGACACGATCAACACCACCACCGGAGAAGTGACCCACCGCGACGTCTTCACCCACACCGGCAACCACCTCGCAGCCGTGACCACCACCGTCGACACCACCGATCCGGTGCGTGTGGGTGAAGGTTATGTGTGGACTACTGATCCTGCTACTGGTGAGACACACGGACAAATCCAGCTGCGCACCAGCACCGCTAAAGACACCAGTGGTACCAAGCTAAACTCAGGCGCCACGGGTGACACCACCGTAGAGCTAGCCAACCCAGCCACCGAGTGGCCCCAAGACCACATCGATGCCACGTTCTATGCCCTAGTCGCTGACCTGGCCGGGGCTCCACAGGAACTGATCAACACCACCACTGGTGCCATCGAAGGACGAGCCACACAAACCCTCTACGGCACACGCACCTGGACCGGAACACACACCAGCCCACTCCTATTCGCAGGCCAATACGAAGACGCCGAATCAGGCTGGGCCTACAACCGCTTCCGCTACTACAACCCAGTCTTGGGCGCCTACAACGCCCAAGATCCACTCGGACTCGCCCCTAGATTGGCATCCGCACAAGGCTACGTCGACCACGCAGCATTCTGGGTAGACGTGTTCGGGCTGATGGCCCACACAAACAAGCAAAAGTCCATTCAAGCAACTACTGAAATGAGAGGCGGTCCATACTCACATCTAGACACAACGGGACCGGCTGGGCAACGAGTAGAACGCCACCACCTAATTTCAAAGCAAGCCCTTAAGGCTACTGGTACCCCAGGGCACACCGTTGCGCCGTCAATCCAAATGGATATTGCAGATCATATGAAAACAAGGTGTCATGGAAGTCAAGGCATCAACGGTCAACTTCACAGGCAACGGGAAATTGACATGATAGATGAAGGACAAATTGGAGAAGCATTCAAGGATGAGGTTTCTACTCTTTACGAAGAACACGGAGATAAGTACCGTAGCGGACTTGAGGAAGCTTGGTCCCGCGCCCAAGAAATGGGTTGGATCACTCCCGAAGATCCATTCCCTCAATAGATAGAAGTAGATTATGGATTTCTTATCTCATGAATCACCACTGGAAAACTTCAAATTCCAGAAAGAACTCTACATAAACCTGATCGACCAAAATTCTTCCGCAAATAAAGAATTTTTCAATAGTTTCATCGAGAGCTATTCAAATTGGGTAGATTTTAAAGAAGACACACGAATACTTTCAGTACTAACAACCACCAAAACGGTACTGACTTACTCAATCTCATTTGACCGATTTCTAGATACTTTGGACGGTGAGAGAATTAATGAAGATCAAGATCATACATTTTGTGTGATGTTGAGCAAAGATAAGAACGTCTGCAAAATTGGTAATTCGATTATAGACGTCAATAGCATGCTTCAACTGATTTTCACTGACAACACATGTAGTTCATTGACATGGTGGAATCCGGATATCTATTCAGTGAACGAATTAGGTCTAGCCATCGAGGGAATTGAGAGAAATGAGGATGTCTCTCTTCTCGTTCAACCCGCATTGATCAAAGAGCAAGGAACTAGTTAAATGCCTGAATTAAACCCTGTCGAGGTATATAAGCTCAGAAATACACTAAATTTTGAACCTTTCAGCTACGACTACAAAAAATTCTCAGTGAATTACTTTCGTAGTTCCACCTCTGATTTGTTAAATGAATTAGTTATTCCAATTAAGTCTAGTGGAATGCAGGATAGCTTGCCTGAAGTCTTCATCCAAGCTCCTTTCTTAATGGTAAGATCAGACGTCGCGGATCGTTTAATAACAAAGCTTAACGCTTCCCACACTCGATACAGCAAGACCATCTTCACTTGCGAGTCTGTTACCTACTATGGCATAAGAGCTTGGGATAATTTTTCACTAAATCCAAACGCATTAATCTTCAGAGCGTTCACCTCGCGCGAGTCAGAAAAGGATTCCTATTTACAATATTATTCCTTTGATTTTTTTCACACATTGCGAGAATTGAAATTCGACTCTGGGATTGAGGCCGTTCCTTCTACCATTTATTACCAAGTTTTGGGCGAGTGACTATTACCATTCCTCAGGAAAGTTATAGCTAGTTAGACATATTTTGAATTGATCTCGCATCTGAAATATTTCATCCTAGCGGCAATTTCTCAATTCGAATCGCAAGTTAGGCTGTCTCATCTTTGCTGGGACTATCGTGGCCCTTTGTCTGCCACTTAGATGCAGACAGGCGTAAACGAGGGCGAGTTGCTAAGAGTCTGTTCAACGAACTAGCGACTGAACCGTCTGGATTCGCCAAAATTCACCAGCCTTGCGACATCTACGAACCCCTGTACTTTATCTTCAGCTCCTACAAGACCGCTCTCCACTCGAAAAGTGGAAAATAGTCCGCCCCTTAAACAGACTTTGGAATTGTTTCACATTCAACTTCCCGCGTACGACATTGAAGAAAAACCGTGAATGCGGTTTCAGAGCCTGTCGCGGCGACACACCAATCCGGATGCGGCTTGGGCAGTATGCTTCGCGACGAAAATCGCAAGGTACACGTTGAATAATACTACGGTGTCAATAGATTTCGTAACTGCAACACACGTTTCTGCAGTGAGACATTGACATTAGCCATAAGAAAACTGCACAGTTGGTATTTCGAGTGGTTCTGTGAGACTCGATATGCCCCCTGCGGCGCTGTAGCTGCAGATTTAGCATCAAACCAATCTTTAGGCCATTGTTGTTACAGGCAAAGTACACCATTCGGATCACGAGTAATTGTACATGGGCATTGTCACAACGAACTGTTAACAGTCCATGGGATCACCGGTGCAACTAAGAAGATCGGCGATAATACTCTCGCCATAATCGTCAACGGGGCTTACAAGAATGGATTCTTCCCACTCAGACAAGAAGCGACGATGTTGAGAGGGAGAGCGCGGCATTTGAATGGATGAATTGGTGGAACGAGTCACAGCTTGACCAAAGTCAAGACTTCCGTCGGCCAGCCTAAGATGGCTCTTCCGGTTTCGGGGTGCGTAGCGGGGTGAAGTAGAACACGACGGGTTCAGCGAGTCACCACAACATGTAGGGGTCCCTGATGTGAAGATGAAAGTTCCTACACAACCATCTAAACCCACCAGGAACCCGTACTGTCAAGCCTACTGGAAACCTCGTCGCCGACACTATCTGCCGTACCGCGGAAATCGGGCTTGCCATCACCGGTGCCGCTGATGCCGGACCGCTGACCATCATTGAGGCCACGCCAGTAGCCGTTATCGGCGTGTGCCCGGACTGCGGACAGCCAGGAAAACTGCGCGACCACCCCACCCTTCGACTCGTTGATCTTCCTGTTGTTGGATTTCCCACTAGGCTGCACGTAAAAGTCCCTAGATTCCGGTGCGCAGCCGCCTCATGTAAGAGAAAGATCTTCCAAGAATCTTTAACCTGCGCTGATGACGGCGCCAAGCTCACCGGCCGGGTTACCCGCTGGATCTTGCAACGCCTTGCTATTGACCGGATGAGTGTGTCAGCTACCGCCAAAGCACTCGGTATGGGCTGGGACCTGGTCAATAAAGTCGCACAGAACGCCTGCCGCCAGCTTGTCTACGGCGACCCCTGCCACCTAGACGGGGTTCGCGTCCTTGGAGTCGATGAACATGTATGGAAACGCACCAGAAAACCAGGCCAGGCATCAAACCTGGTGACCATACTCGTTGACCTCACCCCGCTGGTGGACGGGCGTGGGCCCGCACGTTTGTTAGACATGCGACCGGGCAGGTCCGCAGACGTGCTCAGCGGGTGGCTTAAGGAACGCAACCCCAGCTTCCGGGAGCAGATACAGGTAGTGACCATGGATGGGTTCACCGGATACGCCACCGCAGTCGAGGAGCAACTACCACAGTCGGACAAAGTCATGGACCCTTTCCATGTAGTGCATCTGGCAGCCGACAAGCTCACTACATGCCGACAAAGACTCCAACGCGAGACCACTGGGCGCCGCGGACGCAAAGATGTGCTCGCCTACTTTGATATCGGTGCCTCAAACGGCCCCGTCGAGGCAATCAACGGCAGACTTGAACACCTACGTGGCATCGCCCTAGGATTCAAAAACCTCAACCACTACATCTTGCGGTGCCTGATACACTCCGGACAACTACAGGACAAAATCAACGCACTCTAAAACCGGAAGGGCCGGTTAACGCGCAACAGGCTCTAGATAGAATTGGAGCTTCAAAGAATCAACGCATCGCTGCCTCGAGACCTGTTTGTCAATCTTGCCAAGAGACTGTCTTCACTGAGAATGCTGTCGATAGGATTGTTTCTTCGCCGACCCCCTTCAAATAGGAAGTGGAAAAATGACATTCAATAACCTACACCACAAGTTTGATCACCTAATTGAAAAAATTCTTCAAACTTGCACACAAACTGAAGTCCGAACGTTTCTTTACTCGAATGCGAAAACGTTCGTAGATCGCTATTCTGATCTCTATTCACAGGAATTTACGCAAAAGTTCAATAGTGACAATTTGGAAGGCATCAGTGAAATTGCGATTCAAGAACGAGACCGTATAGACCACAAATCGAATTCTGAAGAGCTCACTAATGAATCAGATGCGCTACTAGATCGCCTTGAATTAGCGGGAATAGCAACCGAGATGGCGAGTTATTTGGATTCAAGCCCCCTCAATCCCAACGATTTATTCAACTACGTCTACTGCTGGGGAGTATTTGAAGACGATACGTCTATTATCGAAAAACTGAACACCCTAGCTACAAAGCCTTAACCGCCAAAGACCCTTGTCAATAGCCGGTGGTACATCGAAACATTCTCAAGATTTGTAGAAGGAACAATCCTTGAACGGCTCGTGGAATGCGCATCAACGCTAGGTAGAACCACCTTATCCTGAGGCAAATCCTCCGCCGATGCCCCCCACCTTGACTTCAGTCACCCTATTGGACTGCGCCAACTCCGTCAGATGGTAGCCAGGCTGATACAACCAACCATTCCGATCGTGATGACGACCCGCCACCAGCACCACATGATGAAGTGCTTCGATTTTTGTTCTAAGGCATTTGCCTTGATTTCTATTATTGCTAGCGGCGGATGCTGCTCCCAAAACTCGATTTCCACCTCGACAACGTCATTCCACCTGCGAGTATGGATTAGCTCGTTCTTCTAGGAGCCGTTAACGTTTTCAGCCAGACCATTGTCATAGGAGTCGCCAACCGTCCCAGTAGAAGCGGCAATCCCATGCTGAGCAAGTCGCTCGTTGTAGACAACGCTGACATACTGTGAGCCGTAATCCGAATGGTGAATGAGACCTGTTGTTTCTTCAGCACACACGATTGCCTGATTGAGAGCTTGCAGCGGCAACGCTTCGGTGCGCATGGAATCTGATAACGCCCACCCAACGATCCGTCGGGAGTAAACATCGGTGACAAACGCGGCATACACAAAGCCTTTCTTCGTGCGCACATACGTAATGTCAGCCACCCACAGCTTGTTCGGGCCTTGGACTGGCGATAACCACGCGAGGTGATGAACCCACCAGCTCGGTTATTCTTCAACGTCTTACAGATAAACTCGATAGAAAAACGATTCCGGTATTCATCGACGAACCGGATCATTTCCGACGTTTTGGGTCGAGCGCCTGGCACACGGCGTGCATCGACATGTTTTCCGCCAAGATGCTGTCCTCGACAAGACGGACCACACGATCCTTCGCATTCTAGTCAAATTGTCTTGGCATATTCCAGGTTTTCCCATCTACTCAAACGGAACAAAACCTCGGACACTTCACAGCCCAGGGGTATGTCGACCACGCAGCACACTGGGTAGACGTTTTCGGTCTCATGGCACACAAGGTGCTTTCCGCAAAGGTCAATCTCGCGTTTCTTTCATTCACAATCGTGTAAACGCGCATAAACAGGCTGTCATTGACGACTGGAACGCCGGGCGAATCAGCTTGAGCGAGAGGCAAATGGCTCATTGCCGCGCGGAGGGTTGGCCAAAAGCTATGCACCGCGGTACTGCGATGGATCAAGCGCTAAAGCAGCGGATTGAGAACGACAAAAATCCTTACCAAATTGGAAGTTTCGGTTGCACACCAAGGTGAAGCCGGTGCGGATGTCATCTATACGCTCCCAGATTCAGGAACCCAAATGTGGATGGATATGACCAAAGAGAAGGCGTGGGCCAATCATATCGTGAAGCGTCCTGGGTTTAGTTCCGCTTCTTTTACTACCCCGTACTGACGGGCTGGGTGAGATAGTACTCGGTTTCTATTTCTTGTGGGGTGGCGTAGTCCAATGCTTCGTGAAGTCGCTTAGTGTTCCACCAATGCACCCACCGCAAGGTGGCCAGTTCGACTTCTCCGACCGACGTCCACGGGCCCTGGGCATGAATCAGTTCCGCCTTGTAGAGACCGTTGACTGTTTCGGCTAGTGCATTGTCGTAAGAATCGCCGATTGTTCCCACACTCGGGCGGATTCCTGACTCAGCTAGCGCGGTGGAATACTTCAGTGACACGTACTGGCTGCCCCGATCGCTGTGGTGAATTAGTTGGTTTCCATGGATTCGTCCGGCAGTCGTTAACGCATGTTCCAATGCCTCCATGGGTAGCGCATCGGTGCGCATTGTCGAGCGTGTAGCAACACCAACAATTTTTCGGCTGAAGACATCCACAACAAACGCGGTGTAGGCGAATCCTGACAGGGTGCGAACGTAGGTAATGTCGGCAACCCAAAGCCTGCCTGGTGCCTGCGCACGGAAGTTTCGGCGCACTAGGTCCGGGCGATGATCCGGTGTCTTCGGGCTTACCGTTGTTATTGGGGTTCGCCCACGTCTGCGGCCAGAAACACCTGCAAGTTTCATCAGACGTGCGGTCTTGTCGCGACCAATATGAAAGCCTTCGCGGTTCATCGCGTGCCACATTTTGCGGATGCCGTAGACCGAGAAATTCTCCGCATGTACACGCTGTATCTCTGGGATGAGCAGGCTATCGCTTGAGGCCCTTGCGCTGGGAACACGAGTGGTCGCCTTGCGGTAGCCACGTGAGGTGATGAATCCACGATCTGCTTGTCGAAGGACACGGCAGATGGCCTCGACCCCAAATTGATCTTTGTACGCGTCTATGTAGGAGATCATGTGGTCGTGGGTCGGTCGAGTTCCGCTGCGAAAAAGCCGAAGCAGTTTTAAGAATCCCGTTTGCTCGCTTCAGCTCCCGGTTCTCTCGGCGCAAACGCTTGAGCTCTTCTTCCATTGTTTCGCTATCTGGCGTTGTGCGGCCATCTCGTGTGGAGGCGCTGTCGCGGTACCAAGCCCGCAATGTGTGGCGTGATACACCGAGGAGCTCACCGATCTCCGTGTAGGCGCGTTGCAGTGAACAGGACTCCAGGCGGACCATTTCGATGATCTGATGGACCGCCTTCTCCTTAAACTCGACGGAATACTTTCTGGGCATGGTGCCTCATCCTTCCTTAGCTGAGGTAGGAACTAAACCCAGGACGCTTCACTGCTCCAACTTTGCATAGATATGTAGGTCGGGACGTTGGAGGGCCCGGGCAAGGCTGGGTAATTCCACCAGAGGCGTATGGCCGGTGAGGTCATCTAAACCCTGTGGAATGTTCGCGGTGGTGTCGCGGTTGGTATATACAGTGCCCGAGTTAGTGGTGCTTGAAGTGGACTCGGAATTCATAATTTCCCAGTCTATAGAGAAATAGCAATATGAGATTTTAGGAGTCACAACATAATGACCACCGTCTTGATGGCTGTTAGCGCCGCCGATCACTGGACCCTCAACGATGGCACCCACCACCCCACCGGATTCTGGGCCGAGGAGCTGGTGGTGCCTTATGACATTTTCCGCGATGCGGGGTTCGAGGTCACCATCGCGACACCCGGCGCAGTCGCCCCAACGGTAGATCCCATCAGCATCAGCGTGAAGGGCGGCATGTTGCCAACCACTGCGAAGAAGATGGAAGACAAGGTGGAGCAGATGTCCCACGTGCTGAATAACCCGGAGGACCTGCATAAGGTCGATGCTGCCTCTTACGACATCATCTTCTACCCCGGTGGCCACGGCCCCATGGAGGATCTCGCGTACGACAAGATTTCGGGCAAGATCCTGACCGATCGCCTGGCCTCCGGCAAGTTGCTGGGGCTGCTGTGTCACTCGCCGGCGGCACTTTTGGCCACTATTGATGACGCCACTGGCCAGACCCCCTTCGCGGGAAAGCAGATTACCGCCCTATCCAACACCGAAGAAGGCATGGTCACGGATAAGTCCAAGGCCCCATGGCTGCTGGAAGATCGTTTGAAGGAAGCCGGCTTGAAGTATGAGAAGGCCACCCTCCCGTTCCGCCCAAAGCTAGTGCGCGATGGCAACCTCTTTAGCGGCCAGAATCCGCAATCCTCAGAAAAGCTGGCGAAGGCGCTGGTGGAGGCAGTGAAGCAGAGCTAGTAATACCGTGCCAGAGCTGCCCCACAGGCTCTGGAACTGGCGCGGAGCTTTCCGTGCTCGTTACTAACGCTTAAGCCATTCGCTCCTGTTGCTCGCCTCGGCTGATCCGCGCCGGGCAGGGCAAACAAGCGAAAACTCCGGGGCACCGAATCTCTGAACTGCTCCCCATTAGTTGGACTGAGAAATCAGTTACCGACTAGTGGGGAGTAGTTT
>ERZ500979.133-NODE-133-length-25267-cov-5.495558_pt1 | contig 25267 bp, 17 predicted proteins | sample MGYA00248864_ERZ500979 | MGnify/ENA primary metagenome ERZ500979 (study PRJEB25958, sample SAMN03398550) | human skin metagenome | study: EMG produced TPA metagenomics assembly of the Human Skin Microbiome Metagenome (human skin metagenome) data set.
GTCGCTGTGTCGTCTCGGCCCAGGAGTACATAGAGGCCACGCGCTGATGCTGTGCCATGGCATCGTGCTTCCCAGACCGGATGTACTCAATCGCGTGCGACATGGCATCGACGATCGCCTCGGCACACGGCTCAGCCAGACGCATCATGGACGGTGGCAAAAGCTCAGGGATCCCGCCGACCTTCGTGGTGACGACATACAGACCGGCGCATGTCGCTTCAATGATCGTCGTGCCAAAGGCCTCGGTCAAGGAGGTATTGAGAAACAGCTGCCCACGCGTAAGATGCGCCCGAATATCGCGCTGTCGGACCGCGCCCACCAATTCGACGCGGTCCTGCAGCATGTGCCGCTCACGCATCTGCTCCAGCTCGACATACTTGGGTCCATCGCCACCAATCACGAATCGCACGTCCGGGTGTTGCTCACATAGAGGAGGAATGGCTTCCAAGAGCAAGTCGATGCCCTTGCGGTACATGAGGCGACTCAACACCACCACACAAATGCCACCGTCTCGACATGGTGCCGGGTCTGGGTACAGTTGATGCGCGTCCACCGCATTCGGAATGGTGGACACATTCTCAGGATGCAACGCAGCCCGAAGGACCGTGTTTTCGCGCCCCGTATGGCTCACACACACCACATGATCCACATCCGTGAGTGCGAACCGCAGAAGCTTGTTGGTCAAAATGCTGCCCACATCCGCAAAGCCAAAGAGCGAATGATCCGTAAAGACGGCTTTGAGTCCGAGACACTTGGCATGAAAGAGCCCTTCATGCGCCATGCTCGAAAGAGCTTGGTGTGCGTGCACGATTTGAATGCGCTCGCGTATCAAAATGCTTCGCAGCACAGGCATCAATCCGAAAAAATTGGGCAACGTATCCTGTCGCACCAACACGCCGTACGGGACGTAATACACCTTGATCCCAGCCGACAAATACCTGATGCCCACGCGATCAGGCGAATAGGCATGCGTAATCACAATGACCTGCGTCAGTGTCGTCGTGCGCACCTTGTGACCACGCCGAATCAAGTGCTGGGCGATCATGTACATATGCCGCTCGACGCCGCCCACATTCGGGAAGAAAAAGTCGGACAAGAGTCTATTGTTAATGCACGATAGCTTACGCGATACGCAAAGGTCCCACAGAAGGAGGCGACGTAGGCTCCCCAGGCTCCTCGCTGAGTCCCCACTCGTCCATCGGAGGAAGCAGCAACCGATCCCTACACACGCGCAGCACCCATGACATGTCATCCAAGAGCCCAGCCGCCCAGGCCAGACGCACAAGGCATGCACGCTGCAAGTGCATCAGGTAGGCACCCGGCCTCACCAGATCCACGTCGCGATCCAAGTGGCCCCGTGCCTCGTCCGCCCACACGCGCAAATGCGGGTGAGGCGCTAGTGTCATGCACACGCGGAAAGCCCGTAATACATCCGATACGGCGTCATGGTACTGATTCGCAGCTTCCGTCGGGAAAAGCGAAGGATCATCCTCCCGAGTGGCTGCCCAGGTTAGTGGGGCGTACGTACACGTCGTGGGAACCAGCATTTGCCACACGTAGGCCTGGAACGCAGGCTCGTGCAGATGCTTCTGCCAAAGATCTTGCGTACACGCATCCGGACCACGCTTCATGACGCGGTCAGACGTGTCACACAGAGCACACGCAGCCTCACGGACGTCAGGATCGTCATCATGCAGGAGTCGAATCACCAGCACATCCTTGCGTACGTGCGACGTCTCTTCCATCCGGGCGAGCGCGCGAGCCACGCCGAGTCTTGAGGCTCGAGGTGCCTCTTCCTTGGCACACGCATCCAATATCCACAAGCATGGCTCGAGGGTATCAGGCTGCACGGCCCGACCCAGCAGCGGAAGAAGCGCTTCGCGCAGTGGTACGTGCTCAGTCGAGAGGCACAGAGTGAGCAGCGCCTGTGCATCTAGCGATGCATGCAGCATATCAAGTACGTGTGCTGCCTGTGTTCGCGCCTGGAGGGGCATCTGCGCATCCCACAACACATCCTCCAGCATGTTGACCACGTCGTGCTGGTCCCATGGCATACGTGCAATAAGCTCCGGCTCAGCGGACAGCATGCCTATCATCATGGCACGGTCTGGCCCCTGAAGAAGAGACATGGGCAGCGCGTCCCACACCATCCGACAGGCCACAGGCAAGAACCACGCCATGAAGGGATCTTGCGGCTTTGTCTTCTCAAGCCACGACAAGAGCCATGGACGCACGTGTCCTTGGGCTCCGCAACGCTCTGCCACCTGGAGGAAGGATGCCATCGTGACGGGACACGCGTTCTCTTCCAGCAAATCCATGCGACTGAGCACCATCTCTTTGTACACGGGAGAAGCCCAATGCTCAAGAATCGCCAAGGCCCCCGCCAGGGCATTCTGATCACGCGTGGAAGCTTCCCGGAGCAGACGTGCGCCTGTATCGTATCGCTGCTCGGCCGGCGTAAGAGTCGCACAGCACTGTGCCGCCAAGGTCCGTACGGCGGCATGCTTACTACGCGTGCATCGATACAACATATCGAGCATCGTATCTGTACACATAGACGCGTCCGAGCGCGAAAAAAGACACAACACAGCATACAAAGCAGATCCGTGCCCCTCATCGGCGTCTTGATCCTGCATGCACGTACCAAGCGTGCTCTGGAGCGCATCAGCCAGTGCATCACTTTCGCGCCAGAGCGTCTCAAGCTTGGCACCTCGCATATTCGCTCGCCGTCCAAATGCGGAGGTGCCAAAGTAGCGCGTCGATATCGCCGAAAACAGCATCATGGCCGCATTTCTGACACTCCAGTGCACGGAGCGAAACGATGTGACAGCACAGGCTAGCGCCTCACCCAGATGCGAGCGCATAGCCGAGGCTATGCTGCTGTCCATGACAAGCACGCGCATCACGTTGAGAGCATGAATCGTACGAATGCATTCGTGACCCATGGCCATGGACAATAGGCGGCGCATGGTCGATGCCGTCAAATCCATCAGTTTTTTTCCTTTATGTGCACTAAGCAGCGCTAATACTGCATAGCCCAGTCCAGCACTGCGTCGCGTTGTGCTAAATTGACTGGCGTCTCGGTCAACGCGCTCCATACATGCTTTCAGCCAAGCATCCGGACCATGCCCCCCCTGTTCACAGATCGCACGTGCCATGCCATGATACCGAGGGTACACCATACTAAAGGCCCCACGATGTCGAATAGACAAGAGCCAGGTCAAAAAGAGATCACTGGCTTCCTGCACCGTATCTTCTGTCATGTGCGACAACGCACACACTTCATGCAAGGCGGCCACTTCTTTCATGGCCCGCCATGAAAACGACAATATACGCTGCGATACGGGCGATTCATGCACCTGATCTTCTTCCTCTGCCTCTGCATTTTCCGGGGCTGCAGCACACAAATAGGGCGAGACTAGGGTCCATACGCGTTGGATGAGGTCGTGCATGCGCTGAAGAGGCACGGTGTCAGCCGCTTCTGCAAGGTAGGCCAAGGCTGCTACGGTGCCATGGATACCCTTGTGGGAAGCGTGGGCGAATGACTCTTTGGCCTCGTCCAACTGTGCCTCGAGACGGCCGGCATGCACGTCCATGAGGGAGCACGTCCAGTCCCCGCATGCCTTACCGCCCATACGTATCAGCAGAAACTCGTGCATGTCGGGAACACATGCTTTGTGATAAAGTTTGAGTAACTGCAAGCCAGCATGCGCATCCGACTCTTTGGGCGCGGTGAGTAACTGCCAGCTCTTGCTGACAATGTGCTGCCACACAAACTCGCGGTCGTCCCAAAAAGAGTTGGCATGTGAAGACCGGCGGAGAAGAATCAAGGCAGCAGTTGATTGAACATCATCATACGTGCTTTCCGTAGCCAAATACAACAGCCGGTGCATGAGTGGACCAGATGCCGCGATAGGTGCTAGTGCCGTGGCAGGGTATGTCTTCTGGGCCTTGTACAATGCACGCACAGCATCTCGTAGCACGCTTTCATGCAGGAGAGGGAGAGGCGATGTTTCCTTGGGTGGCGTGGTAGCCTCGAACAAGAGAAACAAGAGAGACACACCCAGGATCGTACTCGGATACGGCGCGCCTGGATGCATAGCATGCACCATGTACTGGTACAATGAATGCACAAAATGCTGCATCTCTTGTACACGCTGATCCTTCATCTTATGGCAGCTGGTACGAATACGCACGAGCAGTTTGACAAACAAAGCAATGGTGTCTTTTCGGGCCACAGCACTGGACAAGTGTAAGCAGTGTTGGAAGAATTGCAAGATCATCTGTCTTTCAGGGAGCGTCAATAGCATAGATGGTGTCCTTGCTTCTACACAGAGCGACAAAGCCCCGACGCGCATGCGTGACGAAGACGAAGCCAGACAGGTTTGGAGCATATCGATCGGGATACGCACTTTGCCAGGCACCATCTCTTCGACCACGCACAAGTGATGCATCTTAGCCACCTGAAGTACGTACATTTCGGCGCGTTCCTCTTTCAAGGCATCAAGCATAGGCTGCAGTGCCTCAGGCTTTCGATCAAGCCAAGGGTGAACCACATGCGCCACCAGGTGCTCGATACCACGATCTTCTGATGTGCACAAGGCTAGAGCAAGTGGTTCAAGCCAATCATTTATAGGCGCATGCTCCATGAATGTGATGGCCAAGTGAGAGCGCCGGCTAATGTGTCCGAAACCCTGCTGAATGCCATGTAAAACGTGCATGTAAAATTCGGACGGTGGCTTGGACAAAATGCGCATGCCATAATGCGCAAGGAGAGCCTCCTGGATCATAAACTGGGCCTGACACTCACTCTTGTTCGCCTCATCCAACAGCATGGACGCAAAAGGCGGCAGTGAGGCACATCCCATGGTATCAAATCGCGCACACATCCGCATGGTCAACGTGCGCATTCGCTGCGATCCTGAAAACAAAGGCAAGTTGAAGATTTCCACGATGCGCAAACACAATTCATGCCATACGTCCGCCCCGCCAAAGCCATGGGTATCTGACACGTTCAAGGCCTCCCAGGCCGCACACCAAGCTCGCAAAGCATCAATGCCAAATGACAACGTGCGTCCTTTCTGGCCAGCATCATAAGGGTGCGGAGATCGCAGTAGGCCCACGACCTGCTCGAGTATACGAATAAGGCCATCTTCCACGTCCCGCGGCGTCTCCACGAGCGCGTCGATCGCCGCCTGAACTTGCTGACGCGCCTCGATGGCGGTCATCGTGGAAGCTTGCTGACTAACCCCTTCGGCTGACGCGCGGCCCAACAAAGACGCGCGCCGCGACGCTCGATTCTTCCTTATGGCGGACGACGGCCGTGAAGCAGTCTATGTGCCGCCCGAAGTCAGGCGCGTGATATTGCGTGCCTTTACAAGAAAATGGCATTTACAGCTTCAGTCCGACGCCGTACAATTCATATACAAAACCCTCGAAGCACATGATCTGTCGGATACGGATGCCATGGCCGAAGCTGTTCATGCCCTCGCCAATGCCCTGGTCGATCAGCATGTAGCAGGGGCGCATATTGATGGATTTGATGGACATGTTGTCACGGCTGAAGCGCTTCAAAAGGTGTACGACCTCTTACTCGTCGAAGCTGCCGGCGAAGAAACGCACGCCACCCCATTGACGCAAGGCGCAGCTCTCGACCTTTCGAAACATTTTCGCGTGTGTGATGCCTTCTCACAACCGCGCATCCTCTTCCATGCTGCACGCCAGGTTTTTGAACGCGATCCGGCACCAAGCTCCCTTCTCTCGCATCCCAACGCACCTAGCGCCCATATGGAGGAACGGTACCATATCCTACGTGGCATTGTGCTGCGTAACGAACACTTTTTACCAGCACTCACTGGCCCGAAAGCAGAGCGCGACTCATTCATGCGTCTCACTACCACCAAACATTTGCTTGGACGACAAGGTGAGCATTGCCTGCTGTTTGGACGTCTGTCCACTGCTGCAGACGGCAGTTATACCCTGGAAGATACCGAAGGTCAGGTATCTTTGGATCTAACACAGGCCCTCGCTGGTGAGGGTATATTCACAGAAGGAGCCTACGTGCTTATTGAGGGCGAATACACCCACACAGAGCAACTCCGGGCATGGGCCATCGGTCATCCGCCCAGTGAACGTCGTGAAGAGGCACGCGCCCTGTCAGGTCATTTGGATTGGTACGGTGCTGGCGCTGTACCTGTCAAACATGTGCCGCTCTTGCGTGCGCAAGAAATGCAGCATCCTGACATTTGCATCGCTGTCCTGTCCGACGTCCATTTGGACGACCCGGCCACATTGGCACACTTACGAGCAATCCTGCAAGGGTACCAGGACGCCGACTTTATGCCGCTGGCCATCGTGCTATGCGGCCACTTCTCATCTACCCCTGTGGAAGTAGCCGGCGCTCTCGATTCATACGCTGCATCCTTTGCTCGCCTCGCCGATGTCATGCTGCGCTTCCCCCGCTTACTGCAGTCATGCCACTGGATTTTTGTTCCTGGTCCTCGTGATCCAGCCGCCACACCTCTTCTTCCGCGGCCTCGCATTCCTGCGCCACTCGTCCAGCGATTTGAGCGTCGGCTTCCGCGCGACTTTTGTGAGTCGCGCTTGCATTGGATGAGCAACCCCTGCCGCATCGTGTACTTGTCCCAAGACATTGTGATTTTCCGTGATGATATCATGAGTAAAATGCTACGAAATGCGATCCTACTCAAGGATGACCTCGAGGCGAGCGATTTGCAAAAGCATTTGGTATCCACACTGCTCGACCAGGCGCATTTATGCCCCTTGCCGCCCCAAGTACGTCCCATTTTATGGGAATATGCACATGCATTGCGCTTATACCCCATGCCAAGTGCGGTACGTTGCCACAGGCCTGACATGCAGCTTGTACTCGCAGACAAATATGATCGATTCGAGCTCACATACGAAAAATGCCACGTATTCAATCCAGGATCCTTCCGTGGTCGCGCTTGCTGGACCACGTACTACCCGGCCACAGGCCATGCTGAGCGCAGGTATGTTTTTCACCCCTCATGTCGACAGCGAATTGCCAGAGTGATATTGCAATGCCTGATCATAGATTCGGACCATGAGTAAAGAAGCTCGTGTGTGCCGTGCTTGCAAAAGCCGTCGCAACTCAGAATCTTGAACGTAGGAGGCGCGCTGTGCGTCGGATGTCAGTGTCGCAAAAAAGCGCGAAATGGCATCTACATCGGCCAGCATATTGGACTCCGAGGAAAACTCAAAGGGCTTCAGGCCTTGGCTCGATGAGACAGACGACGAAATTTTTGGAGAACATACATTCCACAAAATGCCCTGGAGACACCAGTCTTCGGGTAGTTGAGTGTGTGCACGAACAAGCGCCGTATGGACATCGCACTGCCTTGATCCAAACACATCGCCGCATACGTATGCTGCTAGTTGTTTCCAGGGTAAGTGCGCACACAAGATCTGGCACATAGCATGTATCCGGGGCTCATCTACGCGCAACATGAGTACATATACAAAAGAAAGCATAACGTTCAGAAACATGTCGGGTGCGTTCAAGTGGGCTGCCGGGTCTCTCAGAGACTGTTCCAGGTGTTGAACTGCGACTTCCATGAGAGTCACCATCAATGATACAGCACAAGATAGGGGCATGGGCATGTCAAAGGCTTCGCATGATGCTTGGACACTGGCCATATCTGCTGGCTGCTGCTCAAAAGATTGCATCACAGACTTCATGCTCTGTGGCATCTGCTCCAACATGGGAGCACTGGCCTCAGATAAGGGCCGCGTATTGGATGGCAGGTGAAATGCAGCCAATTGACAAACATCAATCCATGCATCAGTACGACCAAATTCAAGGATAGCCGCAGCGATGCAAAGTGCCATCATGCCCCACTCTGTCTCGAGGAGAGAGCATGGTTCCTGCGTGAGTTTCACAGCCAGACGTTTTAGTATCAGCTCGAATGAGTCCAAATCCACGCGCGTGAGAAGCAAACCAAGCAAATATACAAACAGGTCCTGCCCTGACGCGTCCGAGGAGATACGTGCTCGGTGCACCTTGAGACTGACATATTCCATCATATTTTCGCGCGTTTCCAGGCATGGATGTACGACTAACAAGCTCTTGCAGTAGTAGTACAAGCTCCATACCGCATCTCGCTCCGCCAATTCGGCGAGCGCGGCGTACCAACGACCATCATCCGGCGTGTCCCGCGCAGCCATACCATACCATTGAGAGGCAGTCAAGCGCCACGCCTCGCATTCATCGTGGTAGAGACGCCGAGGTATACCAAGAGCATGGCAATATTGGAGTGTAGCCAATTGCTGTCGCGCAATTTCACCAAGCCATTCCACGCACGCACGGCGCACACGGCCTTCTGTCGCACGCTCGTGCGCATATGCACACAGTGCATATGTGTCACATAGCATGCGCTCAAGAACATCGATCACAATGATGATAGGAGCCAAACGTACCTGCGAATCGTTGGGCGCCACGAGCCATTCCTTCGACGCAGAGCGATCTGTCATCACCATGGTATTCAATGTAGTAAGTACTTGCTCAAGCGGCATTTGTATACCGCGAGCATAAGTGCGTGTAATGACCTTGTATAAATCTGGCATTTGTCGAGAATGCAAGTGCAGAAACTCGCGCTGCAATAATTCCATCAGTGAGATACTGCTTGTCATCATGATGCGCTGATGATAGTGCAAATCAAGGACACCCTGTGTCCCACGCACTGGAAACTGCATAGCAGAGTCATGCATGTCGATGCGAGACAACAGATCAGCAGCTACTAGTGTCGCATGCGTCCGTGTATTGTATCGGCCATGCGGACGCAGTGCACTGCTTCCTGAATCAGCGCGCGTGGGTCCACTTCGAGACTCGGATGAAGTGCCTTGCTCCATCGCATTGATCACTCTGGTGTGTGCACTTGCCGGGCGCAAAGCCCCCCTCTCCATTTGCTCGAGAATCGTTTCAAGCGAAGTGCAATCAATCACTTGGACGTCTTTTTTCAGGGTGCACGGCCACTGCAGCCGCTAACCAGCGCAGGGCGATATGACAATGTTTTACTAATCTCATGGGGACCCTTGCCTTGACGCGTTGAGACGTGGCCTGGCGACGCGGCTTGGCAAGCGGCACTTTTGAGCAGTCCCTCTTTTGATGCTTCTAGGCCGCACGGCGGTCAAGCGATTCATGTCTTTGAGAATACCACGCTCCCATTTGCTGTATACGCACGCGCGCACCCCATCCTTGCCCGACCGCATCAGCGTACATGATCTCCAGGTGCGTATGCATGCGGGCTTGGATGCATGGGGACGATTCGTGCCGCAACCTGTTCACATTGATGCTCACTTGTATACAGAAGTAAGCCGCGCAGGTCAAAGTGATCATGTTGAGCACACACACAATTACGGCACTCTCTATCGCGCTCTGGAACGCTTTGCTGCAGATACCCATTGCACGTCCCTGGACCAAGTTGCCGAGGGGTGCATGAACATATGCTTAAATGAATGCCATGCACCTTATGCAGAAGTGCACATCCGCCTGCCTAGGGCTCTCTTGCATGCAGATGCAGCAGGGATGATACTAGCACGTGCCAAAGACGAGACTGCGAACGTCCTGGATCAACTGTGCATTCAGCAACTTCGCGTTGATGCGATCTTAGGCGTGAATCCGTGGGAACGCGAGAGAAAACAGCGTGTTATTGTTGACGTCGATGTATCCCCTGCCACCTGTGCTCCATATGAAGCCATCGCGCATAGTGTCTATGCTCACGTCCAGGCATCTGCTTGCCTTACGATCGAGTCTCTCGCGACGCAGGTGGCGGAGATTGTATGTGCGCAGCACCAAGCCGATGAAGTCCGTGTATGCATATCCAAGCCGAGTGCCATCATGCATGCATCTCGATCGAGTGTCGAGGTTATGCGCCATCGTTCCCAATTGGGACTCCCTCCCGTGTCCCTTCCTGTCCCATCCACCCACATGGCTATTTTGGCACTGGGGTCGAATCTGGGTGAGCGAAAGCACTACATTGAAGCATCCGTCCAGGCGCTGGACCAGCATCCAAAAATTCAAATCGTTGATACATCGTTCTTTTACGAAACTGCCCCCATGTATTACGAAGACCAGCCTCGATTCTTGAATGGAGCTTGCAAAATACAAACGTCTCTAACGCCACATGAATTATTGGACTTGTGTCAAAACATTGAAAAGCAGCTGGGTCGAAGCAAAGAGCACGTACCACGAAATGGCCCCCGCGTTGTAGATGTGGACATTGTCCTGTATGACAACTTGGTTGTGAACGATGGCGAGCGCCTCATCATTCCTCATGCGCGCCTTCATGAGCGCGCATTCGTCCTACGTCCTGTATGCGATATGGCGCCATCGTTCGTGCACCCTATTTTGCAACGCACTATGGCATCGCTCTTGACATCCACCTCCATGGCTGATATGTCTCGTGTCATGCCAGTGAGGCATGACATGTGGGCATGGGGCTCTAAAACGCGCGTCATGGGCATTCTCAACGCTACGCCCGATTCATTCTCAGATGGCGGAGAACATATGCACATTGACGCTGCTATGAAGACCGCTCGTCAAATGGCAGAAGCAGGAGTAGATCTCTTTGATGTGGGCGGCCAAAGCACGGCGCCTGGTCGTCTGGAAGTGTCGGTGGAGGAGGAAAGGGCTCGGGTATTGCCTTTGATCCGCGCCCTAAGTCAGGATTCGGCGACTCGACATATTCCTATTTCAATCGATACGTACCGTGCGGAGGTCGCGCAATATGCCTTGGACGCCGGTGCATGTATGGTGAACGATGTGAGTGGTGGAACGCGCGATACGCGTATGTTGGATCTTGTGGCGGAGCGGCATTGCCCTTACGTTGTTATGCACATGCGCGGCGATGCATCCACGATGACAAGTCTTACACACTATGAAGGTGGTGTCGTGCATGATACAATTATGGAAACTCACAATCTTGTGGCAAAGGCACTGTCCCGAGGCGTACGTCGATGGAATCTCATCGTCGACCCTGGTATTGGATTTGCCAAAGACAAAGAAGGCAACCTGGCTCTGTTGCGCGAGCTTCCCAAAATGGTAGAAGATCACGCTGCAGGTATATTACCGGGAAGTCATGTTTATGCAACGAATGCATCGTGCAATGCATCACTCATTCACATGCCCCTTCTTTTGGGTGTGAGTCGCAAGCGGTTCCTTGGCCAACTCATCCAAGAGAAAACCTCGGATCCCGCTCATCGAATGCAGGCTACCATGGCTGCCTGCGTGGCAGCCATGTCCACAGGCTGTGTCGATATAATTCGTGTACATGATGTGGCACAAGCCTTGGACGCTGTGAGGATATCAGATGCCATTTGGCGCAAAGCTAGTTGAATCGCTCGGGAAGTAGAGCAGGTGCTAGGAGAGACCACCCATACAATGCCGCACAGAGCCAAGCACTAATGATGCGGATCCACATAGATACCTTGCTAGTGCCGATGTACATCGTCATCGAATCCGCGGACGTCGACTCGTGATGCAGCGACTGCCAGTCAGTAAGCAGCATTGCCACATAGCAAGCAGCTAATGCAAAGATAAAGTGGAAAATGGTATAGTTGTAGCGCGTGCCTTGTCGCTCGTCGTCATTTGATGCATCTGTCCTCTCCTCCATGCCTTGCTGGGTCTGAAGCTCTTCGTCTAGGATGGACTGCGGCAAGGAGCCCGCGGCAACAGCCGAACGAATCGCCTCTATACGCAAGGTATTCTTGGGTGCCGGCGGTGTAGTAATCGTCGCATCCAGAGGCATGGGCTCTGTGTCCAGAGCGATCTCGCCCTCAGCTTGACCGACCAGCATGCGCGAATGCGTCGCTGCACGGGTTGTCGAATAGGCAATCGCAACAAAGGTGAATACGGCACCAAGGACAGCTGCCGTTGTTTGTGCACTCTCACCACGTCCACGAGCAATGGGATTGCATCGCTCATCGCCGCGGTTCATGAGGGCGGAAGCAAGGAGATAAGTCATGTATGCCAGCACCATACTGCACTGAGCTAGGCCACTGCGTGGGTTGGCCTCTTGAATACGTGGGTGCACACACAGAACCGTGAGCAGCACTGCCAGGAGTAAGTTAGATGTAATCAAGGCACGATTCGTCGTGCAGTACGACGGGGCAAAAAATATATACAGCAATACCGTGGCCACTGCAACAAGCATATACGAGCCCAAAGTGGTTCCCACCAAGATGTACTTCCACACGTCATTACCATGCCTTTCCCATTCATCCAAACAGGTCTCCGACCACGTATGAGCAAAATCCACCAGCAACACCAAGCCCAAGAATATAAAAGCCATGGCAAAGAGAGGTGCGGCATAGTTAGCCCATGCCACTATAACCCCACTCGGCAAGAGAAACATAGCCATGATCACAGCGAGCAATGAGAGAATTTTGGGTCCCCACCATCCGTTCTGAATCGATGCTCGCGGATCGCGTGAGTTTCGAACCTCTAGAAGCATGAGGCCCAGCACCACATGAAACACCGCAAGAGCTAGTGTAATTCGGTGGACGGCCAGAACACCAATGCACGTTTCCTGTCGGATGCACTTGACCTGTACATAGTGAAACGTCCAATCCTCTATCGATCGAGCAAGACTGGGCGTCAGGCTAATCCATGCCAATAAAGCATCAAAACAAAACAACATGGCATAGCCCACACGGGTCGCCATGGAGGATTGGCAGTTGCACGATTTACACATCATGGATGCGGCCGTCGATGTACATAGCGACACACTGGCCACTGTGCAGCATGAAACAATGGGCGAAATGAGCCATGGTAACAAGAACCAGGCCATAATGCGTCGTGTAACAAATAAAACATGTGGCTGACACGCGCATATAAAAATAGCATCCAGATGCATTTCCCTACTCTTATGTACGGACATGTGTTCTCACGCATCATACAAAGCGCGCGGTGCCAGCGCTTCATTTCAACAGATGCATTAGCCAAGCATAAAGCAGACTATAGACGGAACCGTAAATCGCGCCATTTCGTTGATACCCTTCTGGTGCAGGTTCATGCGGGGCACGGCGGCGATGGATGTGTCTCGTTCCATCGAGAAAAATTTGTACAAATCGGTCCTGCTGCTGGTGGAAACGGCGGCACAGGAGGTAACGTATATCTCCGATGTGATCCAACGATACACTCCCTAGCGCGTGTCTCGAAACGAGTCGCTGCAACCAACGGTACGCATGGCGAAGGAGATTGGCTGCATGGACGAAGCGGTACCGATGTAACTATTCATGTTCCTGTCGGCACCACGGTTCGAAGTCTCGGGCAAATCTTGAACGAGAAAAGTGCAGCTGCACAACCATACTTGAACTATCTTTTCTCGCCTCAAGCTCGAAAATCCCTCACAATTGATTTGGATGAAACGCCAGAGATCGCTGCTTCGCGCTCGTCCGTGTGGCGACACTTCCCACGTTTCGAAGAAGACAATTATGAAAGGCAGCATTTTCGTGCTGCAGAAGAGAAACTGCTACGTGAGCTACGAGCGTGGTCCAAGCACAAATCCCATGTCCCGTCAGTGGCATCACAATCCTGCATGACAAACTTGGAACCTTATGAGGTCTCAGATATACGGGCTGATGCCGGCTGGTGTATGGACATGGACCTACCAACGCCACCAGAGGACCGCGGGATACTGCTTGCCCGCGGTGGTGAAGGAGGGCTGGGCAATCCACATTTCCTACTAGAGAAATACCATGCGCCTAAAATTGCTACGCAAGGTATGCCGGGAGAGTCGCTACTTCTTTCCTTGGAATATAAGCAGCCATCCGATATCGGCTTGGTCGGTTTACCGAACGCTGGGAAGAGTACGCTTTTGCGTTGCCTAAGTCGAGCTGATGCCGAGGTGGGATCATACAGTTTTACGACGTTGAGCCCGAACTTTGGTGTCATGCGATTCGGCCCCGACGGCCACATGTTTTCTCAAGATGACAGAAATGAACATGAAATGCAACGTCTTACAGTGGCAGATATGCCAGGTATCATCAAGGATGCCTCAAAAAACAAGGGTTTAGGTCATGAATTTTTGCGTCACATTGAGCGATGCAGTATGCTTGTCTATGTTATAGACTTTGGACCAACCAACCCTCGACCATCAAGTGAAGTCCTCATTCTTAACAGGGAACTGGAGCAATATCGACCTGGACTCATTGATCGTGTGGCTTTGGTGGCCGCAAACAAAGCTGATCTACTAGGTGGTACTCACAATCCTTACACTGAAGAGGATGCACGAGAAAAACTCTTACGCTTTCGCCAAGACGTGGACATGATTTTTGAGCCCCGCTCTGTCCCAGTGATCCCCATTTCGGCCAAGCATCAGCTCAACATAGACCGCATGGCGAAGCACCTGCAATCTCGATGTACATTATAAATCAACTCGTATTATTAAACAAATAGGCAAGGCCGGCGCTGACCGTAGCTGTGGCGCGATTGCGACGCTGTCTCCCTGACGTCCAAGTGGCTCTTGAAACCATGTTCCGCATTGCTGCTTTTCGTCTGATTCACCAAAATGGAACTCGTCCACTTTTAAGACAGGGACTACGAATGGTAGCCAGTGATGCTACGCTGTCCTCTGGAAGCGGTCTCACCAAAGAGCGTTTGGGTCAAGCATCGCCTTCTCCGAAAACTAGTGTATCAGAAAAACGCTCGAAGGTCTCTGAGCGAATTCAACAGCGAGCACAAAAAAAGGCTGCCATCACACTTACACCCACTGCTGTGGAACACATGAGACGACTGATGCATGCTAGTGATGGTCCAAAGCTTGTTCGGGTGGGTGTAAAGAACAAGGGTTGTGCTGGTATGAGCTATCACCTTGAATACGTCGAACCTGGCCAAGAAGGCAAGTTTGATGAGCGTGTGAAGCAAGATGATGTAGAAGTCCTGATTGATTCACGCGCTTTATTCAGTATCATTGGCTCTGAAATGGACTGGAAAGAGGATCGAATGTCGGCACGTTTTGTGTTCAACAACCCCAATGTGAAGGATGCCTGCGGATGTGGTGAGTCTTTTATGGTCTAAGGCCCGCACCAGACATCTCTTGATACCCTATATAACCTACTTAGTGTCTTGATGACTGTATCCGTACTATATTATGTATACATTATATCCAAATCCTAATCTATACTGCGCAATCTTATTCTTGTGTTGACCCATTGAGGAGACGGGAGACCGAAATGAACACATTGACAACATCCAGGTAGAGAGAGACGTTCGCGAGGACCCAGTCGTCTGGTGAAAGGCGCCGTTGCAGGAGCCATGTGTCATACATGACATATCCACTAAACACAGCACAACCGGCGAGCGAATAGCCCATCTCAAATGCATGGTTATACGGAAAGAACATTTGAACAAGCCCTGTGCCAACCAAAAGGAGAAGACCCCAGTACAACCAAGTCGTCAACGAGGAAAAATCATATGAGCTTTGCAACGTGAACAAAGTAAGGCCTAGGAATATGAACGTCGTCAAAATAAACGCCTTTAGGATCACGCTTTCATTTAAAGCAGACATGACTATTCCAAGCATGATGGACTCGACCGCAGTGAAAAGACCCAGAAGGAACAAGTTGGTTGGATGTTCGTGGCGCTTCCAAAATAAGAAGCCCATGGACACAAAGGATCCAACAATCGTAAGGATCATGAACCAGACATTCGATTGAATCCATTCAATCGCATGAAAAGCATTCATACCGCCAGCCACAATGCACGATCCAAGGATTTGGCAAAACAGCACTGTGTACACCTTGCGCACGAACATAGCACGGATTTCAGGCGCACTCTGTTCGACAGTGACTCCGATCTTAAAATCATCGGGATCCACTTCACCGCGGATTTCATGTTCATCGCTCGTCGAAACAGCCTGATATTTGTACGGCGGAGGAGCTTGGGCAGCGGACATGGTCGATACTGGTCGGTGGCGCCCGATGTCTCTGGCGTTGGTCGGGGCGTTCGGTGGAGGGGCTTATATCCTCGACATGCAAGCCTTTGTGACACGCGCGCAAGTGCCACGGTGTCGCATCCACCAACTTCCTTGTTCTAGGTGGACACACGCCAGTGTGGTGCGGTGAAGCACGATGATGTCTTTATGGCAGTTTACTGCGCTAGCCTTCTTGGCACTGCTCCTAGTGAAGGCAGAAGAGATTTCTGCTTCAGACTGGCTAAAACGCGCAAACGCTGCTCTTACTTCCTACGATTATGCAGGTGCGCTAGAGGCCTTTGATCATGCTGTGGAGCTCGATCCCCAGTCGTACCTCACGTATTTTCGTCGTTCTACGGCACATCAGGCGCTTGGACGTACAAAATCGGCACTTCAGGATCTCGAGACGACCGTGAAGTATAACCCTACCTTTGGCAAAGCATACCTCCAGCGGGCTCGCATCGAGCTTCGTGAGGGCGATTTTGACCTTGCTCAAAAAACTCTAAAAAATATGGAAAAGCATAAAGCCAAAAGCTTAGAAAAGGACAAAGACCAGGCGAATGACCTCTATGAAGATATAAAGCGCGCTGATTCTTTGCAAAAGCGGCTAGAAATCGCACACAGCAGGTCTGCGGATGAATGTGTAAAACTTGCAGACGAATTGCTTAAGCTGGCACCTAACTCCATCACAGCACGGAAACAACGTGCGGAATGCTCATTAGCTCGCGGAAACCTAGACATGGCCACCACGGATTGGGCACGTCTCGCCAGAATGTCACCATCGCCTGAACTACAGCTGCGATTGTCATTAATCAGCTACTATATCCTTGGCACACGCGACTCTCAGATGCAAGATGCTGGTCTTGCTCATCTGAAAGCCTGTCTGCATGACGATCCCGAGAACAAGCAATGCATCCGTGCGCACAAGCAGCTTCGCAAGATTGATAAGGCGCTGAACAAAGCTCGTGGCTTCTCTGATGACAGCAAATGGACGGCCGTCATCAGCGCTTTGAAAGGTGCCAAGGTAGGCGGACCTACCGTTTATGAGGAAGTGGAAAAAGTCTTGCAGGATGCTTCATCTTCGGGCATACTTCCCGAGGCCATTTCGAACCCCACTGCAAGAAGCGAGCTCTTGCATGAGATTTCCGGTTTGTACTGTAAATCGTACATCGAGCAAGACCTCATTCGAAAAGCCATGCCATGGTGCGAAAAACTTGAGAAAGTGGACCCGTCGAACGAATACGTTTTAATGGCCAAGGGTGAACAACAAATGAATGACCAAAACTACGAAGAGGCTGTGCGTCTCTTTTCCCAAGCTGCCGAGCACTCTGAGAATCACAGTGTACGTCAGCGCCTAGTCAAGGCACAAAAGCTACTTAAGCAGTCCAAGACAAAGGACTACTACAAGGTGTTAGGTGTCTCTCGTGACGCTGATGAACGCACCATCAAGAAGGCCTACAGACGATTGGCTCGAGAACACCACCCTGACAAAGGTGGCGATCAAGAAAAGATGACCCAAATAAATGAAGCATTTGGTGTTCTAGGCAATGCCGAACTACGCGAGCGCTACGATAATGGCGATGATCCAAATGACCCTACTGGTGGCCAGCATGCCAGCTACGAGGATATGTTCGCTCATGGCGCCCATCCATTCGCCCAATTCTTCCAACAGGCACACTTTCAGTATGGCGGAGGCGCGCATGATTTCCATTTTGACTTTTAGTGTACAGGCTGTAGTGCTAACTCATATGTGCGACACTCTCCGGTGCCTACATGGCGCCCAGATGGTTGTCCTTGCTGCGGAGGCTGAGTGGGTCTGCGAAGCAGGTCTTCATTGTGTGATGTACTCAAGCCCTCGACGAATCCCACCGTGCGTCGATGGCTGTAGCCGGGCCAGTCGGATGGTACAAATTCGAAACTACGCCATAAGACGTATTGAGCACCATTCTTGTCCACGTCTGACACTGTCGGAGCCCGAATACCTTTCGGTGGCGAAGGCGCACTCGCTGCAATGGGCTGTAGGACATCGCGCAATCGCTTTCCAAGCATGGGTATATTCCATAGCGTATAGGGTACCACGTTGCGTATCGTAATCAAAACGGACCCCTGTCGCCTGGGCGGCACCGATGTGGCAGATACATCAGGTTCATCATCGGCCGCTTCGATGGGCTCTTCGTCATCTTCGTCATCCTCACTAGCCGCACGCCTTTTCCTCCCCTGAATAGCTTCAGGCAATGGACCTTCCGTCAGGTACGGCGCCACAGAAATCAGGAAACGTAAGATAAGGAGTTGATTCGCCAAGACATTTCGATGCTCGTCCTTGTGCCCAGCGCCCACATGTGGGAATCCAAACCATACCTTACTCCAGCGCCTCTGATCACTCTTATTGGTACCGGTGACCGCATCGCACTTGTGCAAAGCACCCGCATCGACATTGAAGGCAAGTATACGTGAAGCGTGTGCCCCAGACATTTGCCTGATCTGGTGAATGATATCGCGTGCGTCTGGATACTTTTTGTAGACTTCTTCTTCCGAATCATAGCTTGTAGCGAGAATGCGATGGGGCGGATGATGATACGGTGCAGAGAGGAGTGCAAGGGTGAAAGAGAAGTTGCCTTCACCCACGAGGAGAATGGTATCATCCCGCAAAAATGGCTGAACGGTTCTCTTGGGCACAGAAGAAGACGGCGCACTTTTTGCTTTGCTTCCCCTCTCTAGCTCCCTCTTTTTCTCATAAGCGCGCTGCTGACTTCGTGCTGTGTGATTCGCAAGCGCCGTACGCAATTTTCCTTTACCCCGCTTGGCCATCACAATTGCCTGTCAAAAATTATGCGTACCCTACGAATACATTAATCAGCATTTATTTCAATACATTCCAGCGACCCAGGCCAGAGGACAATAATACAAGACCCACAAGAAGCGATGAGTAGGTGACATTGGTTAGACCAAGGCGCGGTAAGACAAGGAGCCAAGCTAGTGTGGATATAGTGTGAATCAATACGATTATGATCAAGGTCCAACGCATGGACGAAAGCGCCGGAAATGGCACAAACCTGTAGGGTGTCTCGTCATAAAACACCGAAGCACAACCTTGTGCTTGGACGATTGCAGCAGACATGAGTAAACAGGTCCCTAGCTGCCATAGCACCGAGTCAAGGCGCCATAGTGTAATGATCGCTGGTGGCACATTTTCCAGGTATTCGCCCAGCTGCGCTTCCAATTCTGTCTTTTCTCGCATCAGAATGAGCTCATCCAAGGTCATTTCTTCCAATTTATTGAATGAAGGAGTCGAAAGCGCCGAGCCATCTTCATCATCTTCCGATCTACTGTCTTCAACATAATCAGAGAGCAGATCTTCTTCATCCAGTGCAGGCTGTCCCATCGCTCTGTACAAAGGCACAAACTTGTACAACTGGTATGATCCGGCCAGCACCTCCGCCGATGCCCAACCACAGCCGAGCCACAAGGCCAGCACGAAACGAGGGTCGTCCATGCCGGTCCAACATTTGGCTTGTGTATTAAGTAAAGTTGGTTGCACTTCACGGTGCTGCTGCCATGCCAAAGCAATGAGAATCAAGGTACTCACTTCCTGGCCAAATATACGTAGCAGCTCCACGACAAGAGTGCGAAGAAACGCCATTCCCAAAGACAGTGACAAGGGGGACACATCACGGAATCTTGAGCTTCGGGTGAACATATGGAAAACAAGACATATACCCTTGAGAACGACAAACGAAACTTCCCAAAAGACAGGGATAAGCTTTGAGGAAGCGTACCAGCAAACGGCTCCGATCATAATGACCATGAAGGCGACACTTTGCGTCATCACAGGTGGACATGTGTCTTGGATAGTTTCAGGAAAAAGTAAACGTAGATTACAGAGACGCATGACCGCTTTTGACGACCATAAAGTAGTTCCCAAGACCACAAGCGAAGGAATCAACGCGAGAGTATGGTATACAACGAGGCGAATCTTATGGTAAGGGGAAATGGCAGGAGACATGCTTATATTAGACACATCTTGTGAAGGTGACCGACTTCCACTCATTGTTGTGGTGATGTCGACCTCCTGCAGTTGCAACTTATCTCTCTGCAAGCCGAGACCGTTCGGTTCCTTAAGATAGCACGTAACCTAGTGGAGGCGCGAACCCAATTAATACAAGAGCATAGTTCCCATATTCAATGCACAGGTCATGGGACGCTCGTGCCATCTGGCCGGCTTGTCTCCCGAAGCCATGTCGCAATATGTACAAAGGGCGTTGCCCGGCACAAGTTATGACAGACTTGTAAAAGGGGCTACTAAACCGAAGCCCACGTTACCAAAGGAGAAGTATGTTCATCCAATTCTACAGGCGGCTTTTGGTTCCACCTCAGATCTGGATGATGTGTTTTGGGCATTGCAAGGCCGATTGAACGAACCGAATAGTATGGTTGTATTCAAGTCTTTGCTACTTCTGCACACCATGTTCAGGTCAGAGTCGGCAAAATTTGTACTATCTTATCTTGCTAATGACCCGGCCATCCTTAAGCTCCGACGCATAGGATCGAATGGTCTCAATGAGTATTCGTATTCCCAGCTATTGCCTCGCTACGCCCACTATTTAGATGACCGCGTGCTTGCCTTCCGTGAACTTGGATATGACGTGGTTATTGCTAGCAAACGTGACCGCTTCGCGCGCCTTCGCAAAATGAGCGTGTCTAACGGACTTTTCAAGGAAATCGCTATGATCCAGCGCGTTATGACATCGCTGTTAAAATGCTCATTCTTTTCTGAAAATTTTCATGACGAAATTACAAACGCAGCTCTACACATGACCCTCAAGGATTTACTCGCTTTCTACATGGGTATGAATGAGGGCGTTATTAATATGCTTGAACACTACTTTGAGATGTCAAAGTCGGACGCAGAACGCTCTCTTGAACTGTACCGTCGATTTTGTTTCCAAACGGAAAATGTCGTGGCATTTCTTAACTCGGCAAAGCGTCATTCACACCAGTTGCGCTCATCTATTCCACATTTGAAGCACGCACCACTTTCGTTAGCCAATGCGCTGGAGGAATATTTGCATGAAACCGACTTTTCTAAGCACGAAGCAACATCAAAATTGGACACAAAAGAACCAGGGACAACAAATAGTAAGGAGAACCCTGTTTCTGTCAAAGAAGCACCCTCTCCTACAGCCTCAAAAACGAAAGAGGTGAAGACAGCTGAGCAGCCAAAGAAAGGTGATTCTTCGAGCAGGCAAGCGCTACAAGATTTCTTCGAGTCGTTGGAACAACCAAATACTCCCTTCAACTCTGCGTATTCTTCTTACGCTGGATTCAACTCACAACCCGACTGGTTTGGTATGCATGCTATGGCCACGGGCGGAGGTGCTTTTGTTATGCCACAAATAACGGGAAACCCTTTTGGATCACACTCAAATGGAATAGTCATGCCACAAATGACCGGCATGAACCCATTTGTTCCGCAAATGCCCATGATGCCTCAACACACGATGGCAACAACGCCTTTCGATTCTATCTTTGGTCAAATGTCCTTGAGTCCACAAAGCACCACACCTCAACCGCTTCAAACACAGCCATCTTCGTTTCAGCCCCACCCCCCAATGCCGTCGCAACTCACTACTGATGTTAGTGCTAGGCGCAGGTCAACTATGCCTGTCATGGACGCGCAGCCTCTCGTGTCTCGTCAAGCATCAGTCTCGCGCAACGAAATGCCCAAGGCCACTATGTCACCCCAACATACCTCCTCAATGCGCCCTCAAAAGACAGGCACCATGAATCCTTTCTCTATACCTAGTGATTTTGATGTTCCCAAGCCCGTCGTGCAAGAATCGAAAAAACCCACATTAAACGATCTTGCTTTGGATGCGTGGAAAAACAAGCAATCGCCTGCTTCACCCCCTGCGGCAGCTCCCCCTCGATCTTTGCAGCCTACTAATACGGGTGGGCTATTAGGCCAAGTGGCCTCTGAATTCACACACACGCCTGGTGCCAAGTTAAAGCAAAGCAATCCGCCAAATTTCACCGAGAATGGTCCTGCTGTGTTTAACAAGGGAGTTTCTTCGTCGCCACTTGAGACAGGCATTACACCCAGTACTTCTAGGGGAATACAGGCTTTTGGTCATCAAACGACGAGTCAGGCAACTGGTCCAACCCAATCACAGACGTCTTCGAGTCAAATTCCTGCTTCTGGTTCGTTTATGGAGTCAATTGTCGCTTCTCAGGCTCCCAATCAAAATGTCCCCCCCTTGAGCCCTCAGCACAATATACATGGCACCATATCTCAGAACACAGGCGTAGGTGCTATGCCTAGTTCCTCAGCGCTGCAAGGTATTCCGTCACAATCGACGGGCTTGAGTTCGAGAGCTGATCTCTCTTCCCAATTTGCAGGGTTGGGTTCAAGCCTGGATGGCCGGGCAAACTCTATTTCACTCGGACAGGGCTCAGGTCTTGGAATTGGACTTGGTTCCCAGCCGACGGGCTTCGGGTCACCAAGCACTTATGACGCCCTCAATGCTGGACTTCGCGAGATCAATTCACCCTTTAGACGCTTTGGATCCGTTTCGTTAGCACACGGCAGTCCTGGAGCGCTCGGGTCTCATGCCATGTCACCAATGGAACTCCAATCTCAAATCACAGGACTCACTGGAATCAAGCCGTTTCAACCATCCAGTGCATTTGGTGCCAGCTTGCTCTCAGGTCAAACAACGCCAGGATTGACACTCAATTCAGAATCGGGTCTCCAACTAGGAACTAGCAAGCAACCATCAGTCCAGCTCCAGCAACCCACGCAGGATCTCTTGCAGCTGTAGATATGAAAGCATGACACCTGTGCGCCTTATCACGTGACATAGCGGTAAAGGACATTCTGGGCGCAACATGCCGCCTGTGATCGCGTTGCATGGCGCCTGCTTGGCGGAGGTAGAAAGAGCATGATTCACAACAAGGCCGGAAGGGCTAAGGATACCTCTACGAACAATGATACGCCTAATCAGCCAGGAAATTCCACCTTGCCAAAGCAAAAGTCTCGCGATTCCAGTAAGTTTCATGTGCCTTGCGAAATCTAACCACAAAGCACCACCCTCGAGTCGTCAATCGAAGCGCCGACGAGCGTCAGAATCCGAGAACTATGACATGAGTAAAAAAGAAAAGGAAGAAGGGAAAGAAAGTATAAAACATGATCAGCCTGGTGAAGCACTTGCACAGGCTAGTGAAAGTGCATTGCTTGGCGAAGAGATTAATGCAAAACAAGAAGCGCCAATTCGTGAAAAGCCAGCTGTGATTGAGGAAAGATCAGGGCTTATTCAATTTCGGGTTGTAACGAATGATAACAAACCCGACTCTTTGGTGATTTTAACTGGACTAAAGCATATATTCATGAAGCAACTTCCGAAGATGCCAAGAGAATATATAACACGGCTGGTGATGGATCGACATCACTGGAGTATGGCCATTGTAAAGCGCGGTCTACAAGTGGTCGGTGGAATAACGTATCGACCTTTTCCTCATCGAGAATTTGCCGAAATTGTATTTTGTGCGATATCGAGTACAGAACAAGTTAAAGGTTATGGATCACATTTGATGAATCATGTCAAGGATCATATCAAAGATGTGTCACCCATCAAGCACTTTTTGACGTACGCAGACAATTATGCCATCGGTTACTTCAAAAAGCAAGGCTTCAGCAAAGAAATCTCTTTACCTCAATCTGTGTGGGTCGGCTATATTAAAGACTATGAGGGCGGTACGTTAATGCAATGCACAATGGTCCCACGCATTCGTTATTTAGAAGTGCAGAGCTTCCTTGCAACTCAAAAACGCTTGATTCAAGCGCGTATTAATTCTTTTTCCCGATCACACGTCGTATACCCTGGCTTAGACGTGTTCAAAAACCACAAAGATGAAAAGCGCGACATTACATCACAAGCAAGCAAAGTGGAATTGATTGTTCAGCCCAATGAGGTTCCGGGCTTGAAAGAGACCGGATGGACCCCAGAGATGGACGAGCTTATCAGCCGCTCAAAACGAGGACCGCATTTTGCTGCAATGCGACATATACTCGTGGAGCTAAATGCGCACGCGAGTGCTTGGCCATTTGTTGCCCCAGTCAATGCCAATGATGTGCCTGATTACTATACGGTCATTACGAATCCTATGGACCTTTCGACGATGGAAAGCAAGCTTGAAAATAATCAATATAACACTGTTGACGATCTTGTACAAGATGCTCAACTTGTCTTTGATAACTGTAAACTATACAATCCTGCCTCCTCCCCGTATGCGAAGTGCGCCGTCAAGTTGGAAAAATTTCTCTATGAGCGACTACCTCAATGGAAACAGGCAGCGGGTCTATCTGTATAAAATATAGAGCCTTCCATTTAATTTAAGTGTACTATTTCGCAAGTGGTTACTGAACATCCTCTATGCTCGTTCCTCGAGCTTGCTTGACCGCGACAGCGTCCATTTGCCGTCGAAGATTCAAACCCAGGACTTGGGAGGTGTTGAATGTGGCAGAAAGGATTTCACCGCCTAGAAGATGATCCAGCTTAATCAGAAATCCGCCATAAATCGCGAGCACGGATGGGTGCCTGAGTGGCAGGTTCCGTCAGCATCGATAGAGGAAAGGCATCGATCATGCCCTCATCACACCGGGTCCGATGCGCCTCGATGCATCGGTCAGCCATGTCCTGGGCACGCTCAAGTGCCTGCTGCTTCGTTTGCCTTCGCCGCATCCACCACCCGAACGCGACGAGCCCCGCCAAGCCGAGCACGACGCTCAGCGTCCCACCGAGGATGGGTGCCACGTGCGTCGCAGGATGCGTGTCGATGCACACATTCTGGGGGCAGGCATGGCACTGATTGGGGTAAAGTTGACGGCAAACCTGGTGCTTCTGGCACGGCGGACACGCAGGAATGGCGCTACACGCCTCGCACGACATGGCGAGGCATGAGCGAGATGCGCTGCTGGCAGTAAGCCAGATGCGCGGCCCATGCGTCTAGGATCGGCCGATGTGGAGCTGTGATCTCGGCTCATGGCCACCGACTCGAATGTCACAGTCCAGCAGCGCGTCGTCATAGCGGCGGATACGGTAGTGAGTGGTCATGTTGTGATCAAATCGGGCACGGTCGTTCATCCGCATGCTACGTTAGACGCGTCGCGCGGCCCCATGGTAGTGGGTGAGAATTGCATCGTGGAGGAACACGTCCACCTAGTCAGCCCGCCGCAGGGCATGACAGTGGGCGACGGCAATGTCTTTCGCATAGGATGCCATGTATCTGCAGATCGGAAGAGCACACGTCTTAAG
>ERZ500979.136-NODE-136-length-24846-cov-15.657456_pt1 | contig 24846 bp, 28 predicted proteins | sample MGYA00248864_ERZ500979 | MGnify/ENA primary metagenome ERZ500979 (study PRJEB25958, sample SAMN03398550) | human skin metagenome | study: EMG produced TPA metagenomics assembly of the Human Skin Microbiome Metagenome (human skin metagenome) data set.
GAGCACGGCTCTCCTAAAGCCGGTGTCGGTGGTTCGAATCCACTCTGGGGCACCACGTGAAGTCTCGAGACATCGTTCCGGTCGATGTCTCGAGATTTTTCCGATTATTCGATACTCCGATCTTGCTGCCCCAAGCATATACGGCGCTCACGTAGACTAAGCCTATGCACTTACTCCTCGCCTCATACCTACACCCAGAAATCAGCAAATACATTTCGGGTCGAGTGCTGTACATCAATGATGCTGCCACGGGAATGAGCCAAGCCCCGTTCGCCCAAACAGAGTTGACAGCCATTCGCAATGCGGCAGAGGAACTAATCCCCTTAACCGTGGCGCAGGCGCAACCGAGCGACATACGCAATGAAATCAACTTAGCCGACTGCATCTATGTTGCGAGCGGCGAGGCATTCCGTCTCCTTGATGCGCTGAGACTCACTGGTACCGACCACCTGCTAGTTGAAGCGGTCCAGAACGGCACGCTTTACGCTGGAAGTTCTGCCGGCGCAATGGTTGCAGGACCTTCAATCGAACCGGCATCAATCATGGACGATCCGCGGACGGCACCGCAGCTCACCGACCACACAGGACTAAATCTCACTCCGTATGTCATTATTCCCCACGCCCAAGGAACAACTGGTCCTTATTCTATAAACGTCATCAGTGAAACTGTTGCGCAGTACGGACAAGATTGGAATCTCCTACTGCTGAGGGATGGGCAAGCCCTCTTAGTTGAAGGTGGAAAAACTATGCTCATCTAATCCGCCCAGGAAAACAACAGACTTACACTAACTTTCTGGCAATAAATCAGTTCGATTGCTCCATGGAACTGTTTTCGTTCGCAGCACGGCGAACCCGCATCGCACTAACAAAGCCCAGCGCCAGGAATGCCGTTGCAGCAAGAAGGGAGTAGCGGGCGGCGCCGATCATGCCGTCGCTAAGCGCCTGCACCACAACGCTGGTCTGCTCCGCTAAAGGGACTATGCCCGCCTTGAACACGCAGTTCTGCAATAGCGGAACCAGCTGATTGGCGCGTTGCTTCTGCTATGCCAGCGGCACCCGGCCCCATGATGCCGGCCGCCTCCAGCGTCTTGGGCAGCGTTAGCCCAAGTGCCATGGAAAATACCGACCCAGAAACCGCGGTGCCCAGCGCGGAACCGACTTGGCGGACCGTACTCTGGGTAGCCGAAGCCTGACCGAAACTATTCACCGGAATCTCGCTGAGCAGCGTTCCTATCAACTGCACAGGCACAAAGCCCAAGCCGTAGAGCGTCAATGGCAAGGCAATGATCCAACCGCAGCCACGCCAGAAATGAACGCTTGCGACCCCAGCTATCGGCAATCATTCCTGTGGCCCACAACAGCGCTGCATACAGGACCGCATACAAACTATTACCCCAGTGCGCATGAGTTAGGTTCAGTCTCGCCCTGTTGGCACTGCACCTATTCAGTAGCCATCTCGCTCATCGTTAGTCACCTGCTACGGCTTGAGCCTTAGCCTCTTGATCCTCGCTGATGGCATTGCCTAGTGCTGCAATGAATGCAATCAGGCCAATCGTAATGAGGATATGACCAAGACCAGCGATCCCGGAGATCATTGCAGTGGACTCCTCCCCTAGGACAGTCAAGCATCCGTGCCAGATCATGACTCCAACGGTGACGACCACGCCGACGTTATACAGCCAGAAGAACGCGTTGAACTGACCGCGACTGCGTGACAGACCAAAGACCTTCTCCAATAGCAAGAAGATAAGGCTCATCATGAAACCGAGCGCCAGCAAGTGAGTATGCGCCACGCTCAGCTGAGTGAACTCACCCTCGGGGAAGTCATTGGCACGCGTGAATTCGCGGTAGAAGACCCCGGCCCCCAATCCCAAGACAAGGTAGAAAATAGATGCCCAATACAAAGCTTTCATGGTCATTCTCCTTCCCAACCGCTGCCACGGCCGGAGTAGCGATGAATAAAATACTCTAAGGACTTATCTTTCTACATTCGTCATCGTTTTGAATCACAGGGCTGGTTGAAATTGCGGTCAACTAGTTAGTTGATTATTAGGTCCGGTAGCTTAATATTCAAAGGCCTGCGCCGAGAAATACAAGCGCTGAATGCCAGGCCGCTTTTGTTTCAACAAGAACCCGAATCGTTGAAGTGGTCTTCGGTAACTCCAGCTAGTTTGAACAGGCCCACGCCTGAACCTTATTCATATGTTCAACGAAGGCCGCTTCTGTTCTTTGCTCATGCAATTGAATCCAAGCGTCCACGACATCATCTGGGTAAACGCCCGCCGCGCGCAATACCGCTGCGGTAAATGGCACTGGAGCCAAGCCTGAAGCTGTAATCACTCCACCATCAAAAACTGCATCTTCTTCTTTATAGCCATCGATATTGGCGTAGTTCACTGAGGCAAGGAAGCCATGCGCGTTTGAGGTGTGTTTGCAGTGGTCAAGCACCCCAGCACGAGCAAAGGCCAAAGTTCCACCGCAGATCGCCGCCAAGAGCACTTCATTCTCGTTTAAGACCTTAATCGTCTCCAACAGCTGTTCGTGCCCGTCAAAGTATGTATCTGCCCCTGGCACCACGAACGCCGCAATATCAGTCCTATTCTGGATGTCCTGCAAGGTCAGGCCTGGAACTATCTCGATTCCGCCCTTGGAGCGAACGGCTTCTAGCGATTCGCCAACAAACAAGACCTTGAAGCGATCCGGTACTTGGGCCTCAGCTTCAGCTACCTGCGTTGTGAGGTAGGCATACTCCCAATCAGACATGGTTTCCGTCGCGTAAATAGCAATGACCTTCATGGAATTCACAATACGCAGACTTTCTAAATCACTACTAAACACGCGGATATTCCGATAAGTGTGTCCTTGGACCACTCGAATGACCTAATCCCTCGCCTTAAACTGGCCACATGTCTGAAGAAACGAAGCAATACGCCATAGACCTCACCCGCCTCGACACCGCCCAGTACCGAGCTACCAATTCCGCGGGAGCAAGCATTGAGTTTGGCAGCGGTGAGGGACTCTTATCCCCTGTCGAGCTTTTGCTAGCCGCCGTCGCGGGGTGTTCCGCCGTAGACGTGGACGTGGTGACATCCCGGCGCGCGGAGCCGGAATCTTTTGATGTGCATGTGGAAGGCGACCGCGTAAATGAGGACGGGGCATCGCGCCTGTCGGAGGTTCGCGTGGGGTTCGATCTATCGTTCCCGGATACGCCCGAGGGAAACCAAGCGCGCAAACTGGTAGACAATCTGATTCGCATCTCCCATGAGAAGGACTGCACGGTATCGCGCACGGTTGAGAATCCCACACGAGTGTTGTTTAGCAACGACTCGGAATAGCGCTACGAAGTAAAAGTGCGACATGCGGTTGCGTTCCGGCTGGAGCGCTAGACCTCTTGCTATGGTGCAATTGTTAATTATTGTGACAAATGTGATTACTGCAGGAGCTCAACATGTCACCATCTTTCTCCCGTCGCGGCCTCTTTAAGGTCGGCGCTCTCGCCCTGGCAGCAGGCGCCATCGGTGCTGCCGTTCCGAATGCGGCGGCGCTCGGACCGGTGCGCGGCACCATCATCGATTATTCTGCCGGTGTCCCTTCCCCGCAGGCGATTAAAAAGGCCGGCCATATGGGTGCGATTCGGTACGTCTCCGACAAACGCCCAGACGCAGCGTGGATGGCCGGCAAGCCGGTAACCCTGAAAGAGACCAAGGCCAATGCGGCAGCAGGCCTGCCTACCGCTTCTGTTTACCAATTTGGCCGCGCGGAGACCGCGGATTGGAAGCAGGGCGCAGCAGGTGCTGCAATTCACGCACCGAAGGCGATTGCGCTGCACAAGAAGGCAGGCGGCCCAACCAACCGCCCTATCTACATTGCTATCGACGATAACCCCACCCGCGAGCAGTACACCCGCCAAATCCGCCCATACCTGCAGGCGTTTTCCAAGACGCTGGAGCTGGCCGGCTACCAGACAGGTGTCTACGGCAATTACAACACCATCGAGTGGGCAATCCAGGATGGCATCGGCAAGTATTTCTGGATGCATGACTGGGGCTCTAATGGCAAGATTCACCCGCGCACCACTATTCACCAGCTGCCGCACGGCAAACAGCAGACCATCGGCGGCGTCATCGTAGACGTTAACGAGGTCTACGCCGATGACTGGGGCCAGTGGACGCCAGGCAAGTCCGCGGCACCCGCACCGGCAAAGAAGCCAACCACCAAGAAACCACAGCCAAAGACTCAGCCGCAGACCACGGCCCCGAGCAATGGCTCGTCCGACCTAGTAAATCAGCTGAGCTCGCAGCTACAGAGCAAGCACCCGGAGCTGCCAGAGCTACCGCAGGTAACTGCGGATGGCGTAACTTTCAATGGCAAAACGTTGAGCAACGACCAGATTCGCCAGCTAGCGAAGATCGTCGCAGAAGCGGTTGCTAAGGCGCGGTAGTACTACTTTTTAGAGGGCTCGGAGGTTTTCTCTGAGCCTTTCTTTTTATCTGTGGACTTCTTATCGGAGCTGCCTTTATCCTTCTTTTTGGACGTAGTGGACTCGCTGGTGGGCTCCTTGGACGAGGTCTTATCCTTCTTCCCCTTGTCGGACTTTTCGTCCTTATCCTTCTTGCTGGAGGACGTGGCGGAGGTCTCCGAGGTAGTGGTTTCAATCGGCGGCACATCCTCGCCGTCTTTGTACTTGAGGAAACGCTCGGTAGCCTTGCCCAGGCTCTTTCCGGTGACCTCATCTTTTACGTAATCAGTAAGCTCATCGGACGAGCCATTGATTGAGGCTGCGGCTACGAAGTTCTCACCAAAGGAGACGGAAGAGTTGATGGACTTATCATTGGACCAGCCCCACTTGCTGCCCACCACGTTAGAGAGCTTGGCGGTGCCATAGTTTTGTTGGTACCCATCCTCAGAGATGGGATCGGCATGCGCCATGGCTACGAGCACTGGGTGGGTTTCATCGCGCTCGATGAGCTGCGAAATGAAGCTGGCGACGTCATACGTAGAGGTCTGCGAGTAGCCCCACTTCTCGCCGGCTTTGGTGGATTCCAACTTGAATTCATCGGCAATGGTGTCGATGGACTCTGGGTACTTTTCAAAGAGATCCTCGGCGGACTTATCGGAGGAGCTAGCGATCATATCCAGCGCCTCATACTTGTCTTCGTACTCGCCCTTTTCCATGACGTAGGTGGCGATATAGAGCTTGATGAGGCTGAGCGCCGGGCGAGCCTCGTGCTCCGAGGCAGAACCCATATGCATGCCATCATGCAGGCGAATATAGGTAACGGAGCGCCCCTCATCGCCTTCTAGAAACTCATTGATTTCTGGTGGGACGTCGCGGTTGGTGTCTGTTGCGCCCGAGGGGGCGTCGGCAAGCGCGCCGCTATCGCTTTCGCTGGTGCTGCACGCGGTGGCGGTCAAGGCGAGCATACATACGGCTAAAGCGGCACCAGCCTTGGCTGATGCCGCCTTGCGAGTCAACGACGTTTTAAACACGTCGATACATGTTACCGGTTGAGTGCACTATCCAAGCAATTAATGCTGCACGGGTGCCTCCACGCCCACGCCGGTAAGCGAGCGAACTTCCATCTCTGCGGAAAGCTCCTCAAAGTTATCCAGCTTAGTCATGATGGACACCAACCAGCCAACGAAGAAGGACAGCGGAATGGAGACCAAGCCCGGCGAGGAAAGCGGGAAGATAGCCCAGTCCGCGCCCGGGAACATGGAGCTCTCAGAACCGGAGACTGCCGGGGAGAAGAAGATGAGCACCAGGCAGGACACCACGCCGGTGTACATGGAGGCCACCGCGCCTGCGGTATTGAAGCGACGCCAGTAGAGGGAGTATAGGATCGTCGGCAGGTTGGCAGAAGCCGCAACCGCAAAGGCCAAAGAGACCAGGAAGGCCACGTTCTGGGTCATGGCCAGGATGCCCAAGATGATGGAAACGATGCCAAGGACCACCACGGTGGCCTGGGAGACGCGGACCTGCTCGGCCTCGGTGGACTCACCGTTGCGGATGACGGCATGGTAAATATCGTGCGCGATGGATGCCGAGGCGGTAATGGCCAGGCCAGCGACCACGGCAAGCACGGTGGCGAAGGCCACTGCGGAAATAACCGCCATGAAGATAGAGCCGCCAATCTCCAGCGCAAGCAGTGGTGCCGCGGCATTAGCCCCGCCCGGCGCGGCGAGGATGCGGTCCGGACCGACCAAGGCGGCGGCGCCATACCCCAGGACCAAGGTCATCAGATAGAAGGCGCCGATGATGACGATCGCCCAGGTAACAGAACGGCGGGCTTCAGTAGCGGTAGGCACGGTGTAGAAGCGCATCAACACGTGCGGCAGACCGCCCACACCAAGCACCAGCGAAATGCCCAGGGAGATGAAATCCAGCTTGGTGGCGGTGGTGGCGCCGTATTTCAGGCCAGGGGCCATGATGTCTTTAGCTTCATAGCCCTTCTCCTTAATCTGTTCAGAGGCGGCGTGCATATCAATGGCGTTGTTAAACAGCGTGCTAAATCCGCCGCGCAGGGCAATGAATACCAAGAAGCACATGATGACCACGCCGGCTACCAGCAGTACGGCCTTGATCATCTGCACGTAGGTGGTGCCCTTCATGCCGCCGACCAGAACATAGACAATCATGAGCACACCAACGACGCCCACGACGACCGCCTGCCACTTAAAATCGTGGATATCCAGCAGCACGGCCACTAGAGAACCAGCGCCTGCCATCTGTGCGATGAGGTAGAAGAGCGTGACAAAGAGGGTGGCGATGGATGCCGCTACGCGCACGGGCTTCTGCTTCAAACGGAAAGACAAGACATCCGCCATGGTGAAGCGTCCGACGTTACGCATGGGCTCAGCGACGAGCATGAGTGCTACCAGCCAGGCAACAAAGAAGCCGACTGAGTACAAAAAGCCGTCATAGCCGTTGAGCGCCACGGCGCCAACGATGCCCAGGAACGATGCCGCGGAAAGGTAGTCACCAGAGATGGCTAGGCCGTTTTGTCGGCCGGAGAAGGTGCCGCCACCGGTATAAAAGTCCGAGGCTTTCTTCGTGGTCTTTCCGGCGCGCAGCACCACCGCCATGGTGATGAAAAGGAAGATGCCGAAAATGGAGATATTCAAGATGGGATTGCCAGCGGAAGATTCGGCGGCGAGGGTGGTGGTAATCATTACATGCCCTCCAGCTCTTCACGGATGGCGGCCGACTTAGGCTCGATATTCTTATTGGCATACTTCACGTAGATCCACGTGATAATGAAGGTGGTGAGGAACTGGGCTAGGCCGAAAACCAGTCCGATATTCCAGCCGCCACCAAGTTCGATTGCCATAAAGCTAGGGGCAAACACGGCAGCTAGAACGTAGACCACGTACCACACAAAGAAGGCCACGGTCATGGGAAAAGTAAAACTCCGGTAGGTACGGCGCAGCTCGCCGAATTCGGCGGAGTCGCGCATCGCGATGAACTCGCTACCGGTGGGTTCGCGGCGCGAGACAGGAGTTGCAGCTACGTCACTCATAGAGCTTCGTCTCCTTGGGTGAGAGGAACTTAGGTCACACGAGATAGTGTGGCATTTATCACTATCCACGTTGACATGTAAGTTACCGAACATTTTCTGCAAGGTTGTGAACTCTGCCAAGAAAACGTTCTACTCCCCCACCCTTTCAACCCTATAGGTCCCACTGAACTGGAATAACACCATTAGCCAACTACCCCCGATGAAGGAAAATCTCACTACCTGTAAAGATTGTTAACAGTAGCTTGACAAAAGAAAAGCCCCCGGTGAGGGGGCTTAAACTGCGGGTGAGACTATTTCTCTTCGCCAGGGAACTCGCGCGGGTCATTAAACATGCGACCAAAGCCCTCCTGGCCTTCCAGGGCATCGATGGCGGATACTTCCTCCGCCGTAAGCTCCAGCTCGGTGGCGGCGAGGTTTTCCTTTAGCCGCTCGGTGCGCGCGGACTTCGGAATCACGGACATACCCTTGGACATGAGGTAGGACAGAACTACCTGGCCCTCGGTGGCCTCGTGGTCAGCGGCAGCTTGCTCAATCACTGGGTTATTGAGCACTACCCCGCGTGCCAACGGGGCCCATGCCTCGGTGACGATGTCGTTATCGTGATGGAAGGCGCGCAAGCCGGACTGAGTAAAACCCGGGTGAATCTCCACCTGGTTAAGCACCGGAGAAATACCGGTGGTGGAAATCAAGTCCTTGAGCACGTCCTCGTAGAAGTTGGCCACGCCGATAGACGCAATCTGGCCCATACCTTGCAAGCGAGCGATAGCCTCAAAGGTCTCGTTGTATAGGCCACCCTGCGGCCACGGCCAGTGGATGAGATACAGGTCAAGGTAGTCCAGCTGCAGATCCTTTAGCGACTGCTGGAATGCCTCTTCTACCTTGTGCGCACCGTGGTGGGAATGCCAGACCTTGGAAGTAACGAAGAGCTCATCACGGGTGACGTCGCCGGCATCCATCGCCTGTTTGAGGGCGGTGCCTACCGCCTCTTCGTTTTTGTACAGCGTAGCGGTATCGAAGTGGCGGTAGCCCAAATCGATGGCCTCACGGATAACGCGGATGCATTCCTCGTCATAGAGCTTGTACGTACCTAGGCCCAGCTGGGGCATTTCGCGGTCATCATTAAAAGTTACGGTTGGCACAGTCATGCCCTCCATTGTGCCGCAGTTTTTAAAGCCGCGCCGAAAACGACGAAACCCCAGGGCGAACCTGGGGTTAAGCGCTTCTAGTCGGCGCGGATGAGGTCAATGATAAAGACCAAGGTGCGGCCGGATAGCGGGTGCGCACCGCCGGCAGGACCATAGGCCTTTTCCGGCGGAATAATGAGCTTGCGGCGGCCGCCCACCTTCATTCCCGGAATGCCCTCCTGCCAGCCGGCGATGAGACCGGTTAGTGGGAACTCGATGGACTGGCCACGGTCCCACGAGGAATCGAATTCTTGGTTGGTCTCGTATTCAGCGCCGACGTAGTGGACCTCCACTACGGCACCAGGCTGTGCCTCAGCACCGTCGCCGACGACGATGTCTTCTACGACAAGGTCCGTCGGCGCTGGGCCAGACTGGGCTTCAATAACAGGCTTATCCATGGGGATTATTCTCCTTGGGAAATCTAGTTTGTTCGTGCGGTCGCATTAAAAACCGAACCGAGCTGCACCTATTATAGGTGCTACCACCCGATTCGGCTTAATTCGGCGAACCCGCGGGGCGCTTTAGCGCTCGTTACGTGGGGTAACCTTACGCAGGGACTCGCCGGTGTAGATCTGGCGCGGACGGTTGATCTTGGTGTTGATCTCCAGCTGCTCGCGGTACTGAGCAATCCAGCCCGGCAGGCGGCCGATAGCGAAGAGGACGGTGAAGAAGTCCGTCGGGAAGCCCATGGCGCGGTAGATCAGGCCGGTGTAGAAGTCTACGTTCGGGTAGAGCTTGCGGGAGACAAAGTAGTCATCGTTCAGCGCAATGTCTTCCAGCTTCATGGCCAGATCCAGCATTGGGTCGCCGCCCAAGTGATCAATGATCTCGTGGGCCGTTTCCTTGACGATGGCTGCGCGTGGGTCGTAGTTCTTGTACACGCGGTGACCAAAGCCCATGAGGCGAACGCCCTTTTCCTTATTCTTCACGCGGTTCATGAAGTCGGTAGCGTCACCATCGTGGTTGTTCTGGATATCTTCCAGCATCTCCAGAACGGCCTGGTTTGCACCACCGTGCAGTGGGCCGGACAGAGCGTTAATGCCGCCAGCAATAGAGACGAACATGTTCGCCTGCGCGGAACCAATCATGCGCACGGTGGAAGTAGAGCAGTTCTGCTCGTGGTCAGCGTGCAGAATGAGCAGCTTATCCAGGGCCTTAGCTACGACCGGGTCAACCTCGTATTCCTCGGTTGGGTAGCCGAACATCATGCGCAGGAAGTTCTCGCGGGCGTTCAGGCTATTATCCGGGTACATATAAGGCTTACCCTGGGAAGCTCGGTAGGCATAGGCGGCCAGCATTGGCACCTTAGCCAGCAGGCGAACGGTTGCCTTATCCAGCTGCTCTGGGTCCAGCGGGTTGAGCTGGTCCTGGTAGTAAGCGGAGAGAATGTTAAGGGAGGAAGCTAGCACCGCCATCGGGTGTGCGTTGCGCGGGAAGATGTTGAACGCGGCCTTGAAATCCTCATCCAGCAGGGTGTGGTGGCGGATTTCCTTATTAAAGTGGCTGAGCTCTTCCTCGTTGGGCAGGTGACCCTTGATCAGGAGGTAAGAAACTTCGTTGAAGGAAGCATTTTCTGCAAGGTCTGCAATGTCGTAGCCACGGTGGCGCAGGATGCCCTCTTCACCATTAATGAAGGTGATCTTGGACTCGGTGGAACCGGTGGAAGTGTAACCAGGGTCGAAGGTAACAAGTCCGGTTTCGTTACGGAGCTTGGAGATGTCAAAGCCGGAGTCACCCTCGGTGGACTGCTTGATGTCCATCTCGTACTCGCCGCCTGGGTACTGGAGCACTACTTTGTTGTCTTCAGAAGCCACGGAAGTTCCTTTCTCTTTGTGAGAGTCATTATTAGGCACTAACTTAAAGAAGCTAGTTGGATAGCTCTTCACAGTTTAGCAAACTTTGTGACGCCGCCTACAAGTTTCGGCCGACTAAAATAACTGCCGTTCGACCGGAACTGTCCTACACTGACACTCATGAGCACTCCAGAACTTACGCTGCCCGCCCATCTCCTGCCTGCCGACGGCCGCTTTGGCTGCGGCCCCTCCAAGGTTCGCCCCGACCAGCTTGCGGCCATAGACCCCGAGGTTATGGGCACCTCCCACCGCAAGCCTGCGCTCAAAAACCTCGTGGGTTCGGTACGGGAAGGATTAAGCACTCTCTTCTCGTTGCCAGAAGGCTACGAAATTGTCCTCTCTGTGGGCGGCGCCACCGCTTTCTGGGATGCAGCCACTTTCGGGCTCATTGAACGCCACTCCGCGCACCTTACCTTTGGCGAGTTTTCCACTAAGTTTGCAAAGTCTGCCGCGGGTGCCCCTTGGCTTGATGCCCCGTCCATCGTGGAGGCTCCCGCGGGCACCGCACCCGATCCACGCGAACTCTCTCCGGAGGCCGACGTCGTAGCTTGGGCGCATAACGAAACCTCCACCGGCGCGATGGCAGAGGTCACCCGCCCACACCCGCGCAACGACCAACAATTAGTGGTTGTAGACGCCACCTCTGGTGCAGGCGGCCTGCCCGTAAATATCGCCGACACGGACGTCTACTACTTCTCGCCGCAGAAATGCTTTGCCTCCGACGGCGGCCTGTGGCTAGCCGCCATGTCCCCTGCCGCACTGGAGCGGATTGAAAGGATCAACGCCTCTGAGCACTATATCCCTAATTTCCTCAACCTTCAAACCGCAGTGGATAACTCGCGCAAGAACCAGACCTATAACACCCCGGCGATTGCCACCCTGCTCATGCTGGATAACCAAATCCAGTGGATGAATGAGAACGGAGGCTTGGACGGCATGGTAGAGCGCACCACGCAGTCCTCTACTACCCTGTACCGCTGGGCCGAATCCCGCCCAGAGGCCACTCCATTCGTCGCACATCCCGCTTCTCGTTCGCTCGTGGTGGGCACTATCGACTTTGCAGACTCCGTCGATGCCGCAGCGCTCGCCGCCACCCTGCGCGCCAACGGCATCGTGGACGTGGAACCGTACCGCAAGCTGGGCCGCAACCAACTGCGCATCGGTATGTTCCCGGCCATTGATCCGGAGGATATCGCTAAGCTCACCCAGTGCATTGACTACGTCTTGGATGCAAAGTAACGCATCACTCTCTCAACATGCCCCACCACCTCGCAGGCTGTGGGGCTTTTTCACGTTATAGTTGAATGCATCACAGAATTGTCCGCCGTCGATAGGCAAAAGGAGCGCCCTATTATGCGCGAGCTGTTCCCAGTTGACAGCGAATCGACTGAAACCTCTTTGGTGCTGCGCACCGAAGACGGCGAAGAGTTTTTCCTCTCCATCACCGATGAACTGCGCGAGGTCCTGCAGGGTGAGCAGCAGGAAACCCCGGAAGAAGAGCCGGCGGCTCCCGCCATCAGCCTTGCCAAGCCCGCCAAACCGGAGCCGGTTGAAGAGGCAAAGATTCGCCCGGCGGAGATCCAAAACCGCATCCGCGCCGGTGCCTCCGCGGCGGAAGTGGCGGAAGAAATGGGCGTGCCCGAGTCCCGCATTGAACCCTTCGCCTACCCGGTCATGCTGGAGCGCAACCGCATCGCGGAGATTGCCAAGCAGGCCCACCCGGTACGCGAGGACGGCCCCGCCAAGCTCACCCTGTGGGAGGTTCTTGCCACCGCCTTTGCCGCTCGCGGACACTCACTGTCCGAGTCCACCTGGGACGCCTACCGCCACCAGGGCGAGGCCTGGATAGTGCGCGTGACATGGAAGACCGGACTGTCCGAGAACGAGGCCGAGTGGTACTTCAAGCAGTCCATGTCCTCGCCCGCCACGGTGGAGGCCCGCAACTCGGTGGCCGCAGACCTAACGGACCCGGACTTCGTACAGCCGGTGCGCTCGCTGACCTCGTTGGGCAGTGGCCGCTACGACGAAGCTATCGACGGCGATCAGCCCAGCAACGTCACTGACCTCACTGCGCCAACCACCCCGCCGGAAGAGCCAGAGGAAGAGGAGTTCCTGCAGAACCCCTCCCCGGAAGAAAAGCCCGCCAAGCGCCGCCGCAAGGCCGTCACTCCGCATTGGGAGGACGTACTACTCGGCGTTCGCTCCAATACCAAGCGCCCTAGGGACTAATCGTGGACATCTCTCACGCAGTACTCACTCTCTGGTACATCTCTAAGCCCAACGCAGAAGAGGTGCTAAAGACCGAACCCAAGGCGGATCGCGGCTTTGGGCGAAAATTCCTCGCCCAATTAGACCCGACCTTCCCGGTCACCCCGATTGGGCAATTCCCGCTTAACCGCTCCGCGCAGACGGATCCCCATGAGTACTACATCGGCGGCTACCCCGGCATCACCGTGGTACAGACGGTGTGCGAAGGTGACTCCGTCCTCCTCTCTCAGCTGCCGGAAACCCTACTCAATGCGGTCCCCGCCCAGCGCGTCATTGCGCTGGCGAGTAATGAAAAGGAAGGCTATGCCGGCTTCGCCCTGTGGGAGGGCGGCCAGCTCAAGCGCTGCCTGTGCGCTACGCGCGAGCACCTTTATGAAGACACCGGCCTGCCAGAGCCTTTCGAGGCGCCCTACTGGGCAGGAGAAAAGTACGAACCGATCGGTGGCATTTCCCTGCCCTTCGAGCCGCAGGGCATCATGGAGGCGGCCCAGGAGTACTGGCTCGGCATCGAGGTAGGACACGATGGCCCGGATCTGGACGTCGTGGGCTACGCGGTTGACGGCCGCCCAGAGCCGAAGATCGACCCGCCGAAGCCGAAGCGGACCGTGGGCGAGCTAGCTGCGCAGTCGGCCAATAAGCTGGGTCTGAACGATTATGATGATTACGAGGACCACAGCGCCGAGCCGGAATCCACTGGCGAGGAGATCATCTCCACTGCGAAGCATCTGGGTTCCCTCATCGGCAATTGGGGCGCTCAGACGTTTAGGTCGCTCAAGGAGCGCTGGCGTTCATAAAAGGAAATGGCGGCGGCCGTTGCCACATTGAGGGAATCCGTACCAGGGGCCATCGGTATGCGTGCGCGCACGTCGGTGGCCTTCATTGCGTGTTCGGTAAGGCCAGGGCCTTCCGCACCGACGAGCATGGCCACCTTATCCAAGCCATGCATGGCCTCGGCCAAATGCACCGCTTGGGGGTTGGGGGTTAAGGAAATGAGGGTGAAGGAGGCGTCGGCAAGCGCCTGCAAGGAACGCTGCCACGTGGTGAACCCGCCTTCCAAATGGGCAAAGGGCAAGCGCAGCACGTGCCCCATGGATACGCGCACCGAGCGTCGATAGAGCGGATCTGCGGCCCCTGAGCCGAGCAGCACCGCGTCCACCCCCATGCCGGCGGCGTGGCGGAAGATTGCGCCAATATTCTCGTGATCGCCCACGCCCTCCAGCACTGCGACGGTTTTCGCGGTCTTCAAAATCTCTCCCAGATCCGGCTCTGGGGCGCGGTCCGCGGCGGCGACAAGCCCGCGGTGCATATCAAAGCCCGCTACCTCTGCGAGGGTCTCGCGGGAGACCTCGTAGATGGGGCACTCAGGCTCGCCATACTCGGAAACGTATGCTTCCAGCTTCTTAGGAAAGCCCACCAAGCAACGCATGGGGAACCGGGATTCGGCCAGCCGGGAGACCACCAGCGGGCCCTCTGCAATGACGAGACCCTCGCCGGATTTATCGGATTTGTTGAGGTTCCGAATATCGTCCAGGCGAGGGTCTGCGGGGTCAGTAATCAGCATGCCTTTAGGCTAGCCGATGGCATTGGATATCGGATCCATGCCAAAGAAAATCACGAAGAGGCCGGCCAAGAGCCACATGATCCAGTGCACCTCCTTGGCCTTACCGGCAAAGGTGGACATGAGCGCGAAGGAGATAAAGCCTACGCCAATACCGTTGGCAATGGAATAGGTAAAGGGCATGGTCACAATGGTCAGGAAGGCCGGAATGGCGATTTCCATCTTGGTCCAGCGAATCTCGGTCAGCTGCGCGGCCATCATCACGCCGACGATGACCAGCACTGGGGAGGCGGCCTCGATAGGCACGATCTCATAGAGCGGGGTCAGGAACATCGCGGCGAGGAACAGAACACCGGTCATGAGGTTGGCCAGGCCGGTGCGGGCGCCATCGGCAATGCCGGCGGAGGAATCCGCGAAGACGGTATTGGAAGAAGCAGAGCCTAGGCCACCGGCCACTGCACCGAAGCCTTCTACGACGAGGGCCTTTTTCATATCGGGGAGGTTGCCGTCGGCGTCGACAAGCTTGCCTTGCTTGCCCAGGCCGGTCATGGTGCCCATCGCATCAAAGAAGTTGGTAAGCAACAGGGTAAAGATGAGCAAGACGGTGGAAACCACGCCGATCTTCGTGAATGCGCCTACCAGGTTCACATCACCCACAATGGACAGGTCCGGAATCCCACCGAGCGCTTCTGGTTTTACGGGCGCGGCCATGCCCCAGTCCTCGGAGCCGGTAAATGCCTGCACGATAAAAGCGATGATGGTGGTGAGCACGATGGCGATAAAAAGCCCACCCGGCACGTTCCGGATAACCATGAAGGAACAGATAATAAGGCCGATGACAAAGACCAGCGCCGGCCAAGTGGAAATCGATCCATTAATGCCCAAGCCCACCGGCACGGTGGTATGCGCAGCGTCCGGCACGCGGGTGACAAAACCACCGTCCACAAGGCCGATCATGGCGATGAACATGCCGATGCCTACGCCCATCGCCGCCTTCATGGACTGCGGGATGGCGTCAAAGACGGCGGTGCGGAAACCGGAAATGGCCAGCAGAACGATGATGATGCCCTCGATAACCACCAGGCCCATCGATTCCTGCCAGGTCAGCCCGCTGGTGGCGACCATGCTCACGCCCACGAAGGTATTCATGCCCAGGCCGGCGGCCATGGCGAAGGGGTATTTGGCAATCGCGCCGAAGAGGATAGACATTACGCCCGCGACCAGCGCGGTGGCGGCAGCAACCTGCGGCACGCCCAGCGCGTAGCCGTCTGCATCCTCGGTGGTGCCGAGGATCAGCGGGTTCAAGAGAATGATATAGGCCATGGCGAAGAACGAGACCGTTCCCGCGCGTAGCTCGGTTCCAATGGAGGAACCACGTTCAGAGATATGGAAGTAGCGATCGAGAGTGGCTTTCAACGCCTGCGCCTTTCACGTACAGCGAGTCTTACGCCATAAGTGTGCTGCCTTAATCCTCGAAATCAAAATCCTGGAAGATGGGTTTTTCATCATCGAAGGCAACTTCGGGGTTCTTTTCTTCCCGCACCCGTGTCTGCGAATGCGCGCCACAACCATAACGCGAGTGCACTACCCGTCCGTCCGCAGAATACTCATTGGCGCAGACGCCGTAGTTTTCCATCAGCTCTACATAAAACGCGCAGGTGCGGCATTGCAGGCGCGCCTTGGCCGCCATATCCGTATTCGGGCCACGCTCGGTGCGCCAGCGCTTCTTGGCGTCGTCCAAGCCGGACTTGGAAAGTATGTCGCCGTCCAGGCGGGAATCATCTACGGCCGGTGGCATCAAATCACCCGGCCCAAGGTCGCCCGGCCGCACGCGATCCTCATAGGGCACCCATTCCGGCGGCTGCAGAGCCTCCCCGCCTGGCACCAACGCCACTTCATTGACGGTGACGTAGCGCGATCCCTCCGCACAGGCGAGCACCGCCTGCCATTCCCAGCCGGGGTAGCCAGGCATCTCTGCTTCAAATCGGTGGGTAGCAACGTTTCGGCCCATCCCAGCGACGCCGATATGCTTGCCGACGCCCCCTTCCCCCACCTCATCCAGCGCCTCGCGCGCAATGCGCACGGCGCGGGAATCGATCAACGGATTTGCTTTTCGCTTACTCACGCCCCTCATTATTCATTATGGGGCGTACACGGTGGTACATATGGTGCATGTCGTTTCTTTCCCGCGCCGCCTGCATTCTCCTGCCGTGCACCCTCGTTGCTTGTTCCTCTACCCCTGCAGAACCCGAAGTTGAGCACCTCTCCGTAGAGGTCTTAGGCACCGCTTCCCTGCCGGCCAATTCCTTTACTCAAGGCCTCGAAACCGATCCGGACGGCAACCTGCTCCTTGGCACCGGCCAATGGGGCGAATCTCGTCTGGAGCGCTTCTCCCCTGAAACCGGCGAAACCTTAGCCGAAACGCGCCTGGAAAACCGCTACTTTGGCGAGGGCATCACCCAAGCAGGAGATTCCATCTGGCAGCTAACCTGGAAGTCCGGCCAGGCCCTGAAATACGACCAGGACCTGCGCCAGATCGATACCGCCTCCTACACCGGTGAAGGGTGGGGGCTGTGTAATAACGGCGAGGATCTTCTCATGTCCGATGGCTCCGCTACCCTGCGGCACATGGATCCGGAAACTTTTGCGGAGCGCTCGACTACTGACGTGACCCTAGAGGGAAAGCCCCTCGAGGACATCAATGAGCTGGAGTGCGTGGGCGATTCCGTCTATGCCAATGTGTGGATGGATGACAATATCTACCGCATCGATCCTTCCACCGGCCGAGTAACCGCTGTTATCTCTACGGATGCGATTGATAAATCCCGCTATACCGATCCTGATGATGTCCTCAACGGCATCGCCCACATCAAAGACGATGAGTTCTGGCTTACCGGCAAGCGGTGGAAAGAACTCTTCCACGTTCGAGTAAGGTAAAGGCCCATGGCAACCCGTAAGGAAGCAAGGAAAAAGTCGCTGCTGCAGATCTTGGCCCTCATCGTGGTCGTGGCAGTCATCGTCGCCGCCGTAGTGATCTTCCAGAACTGGTGGAACCAGCGCCCGGGCCCAGATCCACGCGAGATCAAGGTGACCGCCGCCGTGGGCGATAATTCCCTCGAGGTCAGCCCCTATATCGCGTGCGAGCCCGGCACCGATTGCCCAGAAGGCGAGGTCCCGAACCTCACCGTAGGGGAAGACGAGACCCTCAAGCTGGACATCCCCGAAGAGATTTCTGATCACGAGTGGAAGATTCTCTCCATTTACGATGACCCCGCCGCCAATGATGAAACCTCGCACGGCGCGAACGAGACTACTGAAGTATCAATCCCCGGCTCGGTAGAGCCCATCAAGGCCTCCACCGGCAAGCGCCCCCGCCTCAAGGTGGTAGAGATTTCCTCCATGATGATCGGCACCGATGACAACGGTGACGAAACCCCCTTGGCCACCGTGTGGTCGCTCACCACGATGACCGATAAAGAACGAGAAGCCTCCGCGGAAGAATCCACGAAGGCTTCTGATTAGCTATCCAAATCCTTCGCAATTGCGCGAAGGATTTCTGCTACCTGGCGGCCGGTCTTGCGCTCCGGGTAGCGGCCGGAATTGAGCACCGGCTGAATCTGTGACTCCAGCAAAGTCATTACATCAGAGACCATGCTGCCGAGTTCCTCGGGCTTGCGGGCCGGCGTGCGGCGACGCGGCTTATCCAATACCTTGACCCGCAGCGCCTGCGGACCACGGCGGCCAGCCGCGAAATCGAAATCGATGCGCTGGCCTGGGAACAGTTCCTCTACTCCCTTAGGCAACACGTTGCGGCCGACATAGACGTCTTCATCGCCCGGGTTGCTGACGAAACCGAAACCTTTCTCGGCGTCATACCACTTCACTTTGCCAATAGGCATAGGTACCCACCTCTTCTCTAGGGGAAAATCTTTATTTTAGCTGCCTGGTCAAAACAACAGAAGTCGCGCACGCTAACGCGACACACCTCCGATATGTGTCACAGATCACATGTTGCCACTCACCTGCACAAATGCCCTCGCACGCGCCACATTCGCCCCATTCCTTTCCCATTTAGTGCCCATAACGTGACACTTTCGTTATAAACCGCTACGCTGTCCCCATACATTTAAGAGCCGTTAAGAAAGTTGCCCTCGCCCGCCCTTTCTTTTTGGTACATATTCTTTGCACTTAATGCGGGCGCACAGAGAGGACTAACTACATGGGACGCCACTCCGCTAAGAACCGCATGGCCGCTAAGTTCACCGCCGGCACCGTCGCCTTCGGCGCCGCTGCTGCCATCATGGCACCAACCGCATCTGCTGCCCCGGATTCCGACTGGGACCGCCTGGCACAGTGCGAGGCCGGCGGCAACTGGCACATCAACACCGGCAACGGCTTCTACGGCGGACTGCAGTTCAACCCGCAGACCTGGCAGGCTAATGGCGGCGGCGAGTTCGCAGCTACCGCTGACCAGGCTTCCCGCGAGCAGCAGATCGTTGTTGCTGAGCGCGTACTTGCTTCCCAGGGCTGGGGCGCATGGCCGGCTTGCTCCGCTTCCCTTGGCCTGAACTCCGCTCCTACCCAGCGCACCGCTCCGTCCGCTGCACCTAAGGCTCCGGCCCAGGCACCGGCTCCGGTTAAGCAGGCTGCTGCCCAGAAGTCCGACGAACTGGCCGTTGATGCCCTGTACAACACCATCAAGAACGCCGCTAACTCCTACGGCCTGGCTCTGCCTCCGCAGTTCACCGAGCTGTACAAGGCTAACCGCCACGACTTCAACAACTTCTACTCTGCCAACCGCAACGTCATCGACCCGATTGCGCAGATGATTGAGAACATCACCCGCTAAGACACAGCGAAGAAAGGCCCCTTGCTCATGCAAGGGGCCTTTTCTGCGTGAGGGAACGCTAGATACAAATCTTCCCCCGCACCGAGGCGGGGGAATGCTTTAGCGGTTGATGCGAGTATAAGGGTGAACGTAGTTCAGCTTCTCTGCCGGCATCGGCAAAATCAGATCATCGCCGTAGGGGCTGGAGGCACCAGCAAAAGGCGCAGAGATTTCGGTGATTGCGTGCTCGCGATTTTCGTTCTTCGGCCAAGCCGGGGAAACGTGACCCTTCTTCTCATTCGACATAGTCCCCATTATTTCAAACCTTGCGCAAAAACGTAACTCAATCGATAGCTAAACTGGGAAGTCATCATGACTCAGTCTTCCCATCTTCCGCATTTCCGCACGTGGCTTGCCTCCCTTGAGGAAGAAGAGCTGGCAACAGTCCTCCGCAACCGACCGGATGTGCTCAATCCACTACCCCCAAGTATCGCCGCTCTTGCCACTCGGCTACTTTTGCGCACCTCTATCGCGCGAGCCCTCATGGACTGTTCTGCGGAGCTGCTCGCGGAAATCGAGGACATCGCGCGCCGTGGTGGAGAGCTCGAGGAGGTAGAAAACCTGCATCCAGAGATCACCCGCCAGCTCAAGGAGCGCGGACTAGCGTACGGCAACGTCCTCATTCCGCCTGAGGTCATGCCTGCCCTACCTACGGGCTGGTCCCTCCTCGAACAAATCCGAGTAAGCCCGGAATACATCGCCGAGCTGCCAGCTGAAGAGCGCAAGGTCCTCGAGACCCTGTCCCGGTCCAATGGCCTCGGCACCACGCGGGACGCAGCCGTTGATGCGGATCCGACCCGGCCGATCCCGCGGCTCATCGCCAAGCAGCTGCTCCACCGCGTTGACTCAACCACCGTCCGCCTGCCACGCGCCGTGCACCTTGCGCTGAACGGCAAAGCCACCGCGCCTATCCCTGTGGAGGGAATCACCGAATCCCCCGCTCCTGATTCCAAGGCCGATGATGCTGGCACCGCAGCAGGCCTATCCACGGTGCGCGGCATGCAGCGTGTCATTGACTCCCTAGGCGCTCGGCCGATAGAACTCCTCAAAGACAAGACCGTCGGCGTTCGCCAGCTCACCGGATTAAGCAAGACCCTTAACATTGGCGAGGAGGAGTTGCGCCGCCTCATCGAACTCGGCATGAGCGCCCGCCTACTAAGCCGCGGCGAGCCGAAAAACATGGAGGGCAATTTCCTCGCCCCAACGGAGCTCGCCCAAACCTGGCTCGACGCCAGCCTCGCCGAAAAATGGCAGCTCCTGCTCGAGTCATGGACAACCTCCACATGGACCAACGAAGGCCGCACGCTGGCGCACACCAATGACCGCCTGCCGAGCTTTAGGGAAAAGGTCCTGCAGGTCTATCTGCGCGGAGCGAAACCCACCTTCGAAGAAGCCCTCCGCTTCCACTTCCCACTCTTTGCCACGCATACCGCGGACGAGACTATCGCCGAGCTCCGCGCGGAAGCCGAGTGGATCGGCGCAATCGCCCTCGATCGCCCCACCAGCGTGCTTATCGAGGGCCCCGAGGCCGCCGCCCGCCTGACCCCAGATACGGTTGACTATTTCCTAATTCAGGCAGATATGACCGTATTGGTTCCTGGCCCGCTCGATCCAGAGACCCACCAACGACTCGAATCCGTCGCGGACCTTGAATCCCCCGGCTTGGCCAGTGTCTACCGCATCTCGGACGCTTCCCTGCGCCGCGGCCTTGATCGCGGAATGACTGGGGAGGAAATCCACGCCTTCTTCGCGGCCCATGGAGAGGTGCCGCAGACGCTGGAGTTCCATATTGGGGACGTCGCCAAGCGCCATGGCACCCTGCGCTCCGGCCCTGCACTGTCCTACCTGCGCAGCGAGGACCCAGCCCTCCTGCAGATTGCGCTCAAGGCCGCGCCTTTGCGACTGCTCGCGCCCACCGTCGCGGTGTCCCAATTGCCGGTACACGACCTGCTGGAGCGGCTGCGCGATCACGGTCTTTCTCCCGCGGCCGAGGACCACAACGGCGCGAGCCTCACGGTTGCGCCGGAACCAGCCACCCTGCCGACCCCCACCGCGCGTCGAGCTACCGCTTCCCCGGACATTGCGAAGGCCATGCGCAACCTGCGCGATGACTCCGCGCCTTCCACTCCCAGCCTCGATATAGTCCACGCCGCCGCGCGCACTGCCCGGCCGATCACGATTGGCTATGCGGATAAAAACGGCAACGAAAAGAAGCGCACCGTTACCCCGCTGACGGTCGCGGGTGGGCAAATCGACGCCCGCTCTTCCGACGGCTCCACTATCCGATTTCCCTTGCACCGGATCACCTCCGTTACGCTGGAGCCATGAATGGACCATTAATTGTGCAGTCGGATAAGACCGTCCTGCTCGAGGTGGATCACGCCCAAGCCGCCGAGGCCCGCGCCGCGCTCGCTCCCTTTGCGGAGCTGGAGCGCGCCCCCGAGCACGTGCACACCTACCGCATCACCCCGCTCGCGTTGTGGAATGCCCGCGCGGCCGGCCACGATGCCGAGCAGGTCGTCGACGTCCTCGAAAACTACTCGCGCTTTCCGGTCCCCCAAGCCCTGCTTATCGACGTCGCCGAAACCATGTCCCGCTACGGCCGCGTCCGCCTGCACGCCCACCCGGCCCACGGCCTCATTCTCGAGTCCGAAGAGCCACCTATCCTGGAAGAACTCTCCCGTGGCGCAACCGGAAAGCTCCTTGGTGCTCGCATCGACGAGCATTCCATCGCCGTCCCGCCCTCCGAGCGCGGCCGCCTCAAGCAGGCCCTCCTCAAGGCAGGCTGGCCGGCAGAAGATCTCGCAGGTTATGTCGATGGCGAGTCCCACCCCATCGCGCTCAATCATGACGGCTGGCAGCTGCGCGATTATCAGCAGTACGCCACCGAGGCCTTCTGGTCCGGCGGCTCCGGCGTCGTGGTGCTGCCGTGCGGTGCTGGTAAAACCATCGTCGGTGCGGCGGCCATGGCCAAGGCGGAATCCACCACGCTCATCTTGGTCACCAATACCGTCGCCGGCCGCCAATGGCGCGATGAACTCCTGCGCCGCACCACGCTGACGGAAAATGAAATCGGCGAATACTCCGGCGAGAAGAAAGAAATCAAGCCAATCACCATTGCCACCTACCAGGTGGTCACGCGTAAAACCAAAGGCGAATACCGCGCCCTCGAGCTCTTCGATTCCCGTGATTGGGGCCTCATCATCTACGACGAGGTCCACCTCCTGCCCGCGCCGGTATTTCGCATGACTTCGGATCTTCAGTCGCGGCGTCGGCTAGGGCTCACCGCCACCCTCGTGCGCGAGGACGGCCGCGAGGGTGATGTCTTTTCCCTCATCGGGCCCAAGCGCTATGATGCCCCGTGGAAAGAGCTCGAGATGGCCGGCTATATCGCCACCGCCGAGTGCATCGAAGTCCGCGTAGACATGGACGACGAGGAGCGCATGCTCTATGCCACCGCCCAACCTCGCGACCGCTACCGTATCGCTGCCCAGGCTGCCGCCAAGCTGCGAGCGGTGGACAAGATTCTCGACCGCCACCCACAGCAGGCGCTTATCATCGGCGGCTACGTCGACCAGCTCAAAGAACTCGGCGCGCATCTTGACGCCCCCGTAATCGATGGCTCCACCTCCACTGCTAAGCGCGAACGCCTCTTCCAGCAATTCCGGGATGGCAGCCTTCCCGTTCTGGTGGTGTCCAAGGTCGCCAATTTCTCCATCGATCTCCCCGAAGCCGCCCTAGCCATCCAGGTCTCCGGCACCTTCGGTTCCCGCCAGGAAGAGGCTCAGCGCCTTGGCCGGCTACTCCGCCCCAAGGAAGAAGAGGCGCTCTTTTATTCGCTGGTCACCCGCGATAGCCTCGATGCCGACTACGCCGTGCACCGCCAGCGTTTCCTCGCCGAGCAGGGATATGCCTACCGGCTTATCGACGCACTAGACTTAGAACAATGAAAATCTTCAAGTTCGACGTAGACGAGTCCTTTGCCAAGGCCAATAACGAGCTCTTGCGCGATTCCAACCGCCTTCGCCTCTCCGGCCTCGTGCTGGGCATCCTGCTCATCATCGGCGGCGCGGCGATCTGGTGGGGATTTTCCTGGGGCATTACTATCGGCCTGGGCATGATTCTATTCGGAATCATGGTGGCCATCGTCGGCTTTGCCGCCGCCCGTAAGGTTGGCACCGCCCAGCAACTCTATGACTCCTATCCCCTTGCTCCGGCCGTCATCGCCGAAGTAAATGAGCGCGATATGGTCTTGCTCGCATTGGTTAATACAAACGTGGATCCCTCCTTGCCTCCCCGCTGGGCTGCATGCCTGCGCACCGTGACCGCCATCCCCGGCACCCAACGGACCGTAGGCACCAAGGTTCCCGTTGCGGCTGTCTCCGGCCGCGCAGACAACAACCATTGGCAGCAAATTACTCCCATGCCAATCGCCTGGGGCACTCCCGACGCCGAGACCGTCACCATTGCCCGGAAATCCATCCCCCAAGAAGAATGGCAGCGCCTCGAGCGCGCCCGCAAGCGCCTTTCCGACGTGAAGGCTACCAAGTTCGACCTGCTGGTTCTCTAGAGCTCCAAAAACCTTTCTGGATACAGCACTGCTTCAAGGAATGGCCACGTACTAAGCACCTGCTTTGCGACGTCCTCCTCACGCTCGGGATACCATTTCCTCGCTAAATCCACCCAGTATTGTCCGCAGGACCGCGCTTGCCAGTCTGAACCAGATTCGGTTCCACGTTTCGCGTACTCCCACGCGGCATCATACTCACCGATTTCTTCCAAGGCTCTAGCTAACTCTTCGAAAAAGACCACGTAGCCGTCCTCAGCCAAGTGTGTACGGACGATTGCTTCGACGTTCTGATCTAAAACCGCAAAACGCTTCTCCATATACTTGCGTCGGAAAGCATCTGCGCTTTCCGCCCAAGCTCGCACCCGAGCCAGTCCATCTTCTCCGAGGACCTTTGAATAAGCAACGGGGTCGAGCTCGAAATAATCAACCTCAGTGGTCTCATGGAAAGCGATAAACCATTCCGCCAGCACGAGCGGATCAGGCTTCGCTCGCTGTGCGCTCTTAGCGTGCAGCTCAATGAGCTCTTCAACCACCTCACTCAGCATGCCAAGTGAGTCATCCGCGTTAGCGATCACACCGACGGCAATCTCCAGCGCCTCTTGCACAATCGAGAATACTTCGGCTGAGTCCTCCGATGAGTCCTCTACGGCAAAATCGAGCACGCAAATTCCATCTTGCATCTTCAGCGCGCGCCTAGCTGCCCGATCCTCATCGAGAAAGGATCGGGTCCGACTCCGAAAAGATGGCAAGACGATATCAGCCAATGAGCTCATGTGTGCAGCCTCCTCGCTACGCTATTAGTCCACTTTAACGAGACTCTCTGCCCTCCAGCACTCTTCTTTTTGTTCTTTGGTGTTGTAGTGCGAGGTATTGTGCCCAGGTGTGGTTCCAGTGTGTTTGGTGTGTGGCGAGTGGTCCGGTGGCGTGGTCTAGTTGGTAGGTGCCGTCTCGGTGGAGCCAGGCGATGGTGCCGGTGATGGGGTCGAGGATGTAGTGGACGCGGCG
>ERZ500979.137-NODE-137-length-24816-cov-9.867332_pt1 | contig 24816 bp, 18 predicted proteins | sample MGYA00248864_ERZ500979 | MGnify/ENA primary metagenome ERZ500979 (study PRJEB25958, sample SAMN03398550) | human skin metagenome | study: EMG produced TPA metagenomics assembly of the Human Skin Microbiome Metagenome (human skin metagenome) data set.
GTGGAGCATAGGGGACTCGAACCCCTGACCTACTGCTTGCAAAGCAGCCGCGCTACCAACTGCGCCAATGCCCCGTGGACCTCCATAGTGTAGAGGATGCGCGGTGGTTTGGGCGAGTCGAAGCCTCGCGCAATGTCGTCTGGTCCTGCCAAAAAGTCGAGATTGTGACGGTACCATCGCGTTTTCGGGGCAGTTTGTGACGCATCGGCCCGGTTACGACAACACCTCGGCGGGACTAACGATAACGGCCTCGAGTCCACGCTCAGCCAGTGCGGGAGCCAACTCTTCGGCCTGACCGCAGATACCGATCCGCCAGCTGTCGGGGATCAGCAACTCCCGCCAGGCTCGGTTCACCGACCATTCCCCAGCACTCGCCCTCGCTGATGCCACGGCGGCGAGGTGATCGTCGACCCAGTTCGGTGCCAGTCCGGCCCCGACCAGAGCTGCCACTTGGTGGGCGACCGCACTGGCGGTGTCGTACTGCAATGGGGCGATGCCAACCGAGTGGTCGCGGGCGGCATCCACTTCGTCGGCCCTCAGGTCGTCGCTGGAGGTGAGAATGCGTAATGCCTCGGCCACGGCGTCGGCTCCAACCTCAGTGCGGAAGGACCCCGCAACGGTCGCCACTCCACCATCGGGGAGTGGGCGGCTCGACATTCCGACCCCGTAAGACCATCCCTTGTCTTCCCGCAGCACCTGGTTGAGACGCGACCCGAACGTCCCGCCGAGGGCTCCGCATGCGACCTTGAGGGCGGCCCAACCCGGGTGGGAGCGCCCCACAGTGGCCTGCTGGATACGCACGTCGGCCTGCACAGCGTCGGGGCGGTCGACAAGAATCACCCGTGGTCCGTCGAGGCGTGGCTGGAGTGGAGCAACCTGCGAGGGGGAACCGCTGGTCGTCCACTCCTTGAATATTGACAAGTCGAGGTCCTCGACTCCCTCTCCGGCAACCACCAGCACGGCATCGGAGATCGTCCAGTGCGCGGCCCAGAATTCTCGTGCGGCTGCAGCGTTGAGCTTTTCTACCGACGAGAGGGTGCCGATCGTGGGCAGGGACGACCGTGACCCCACTGGCCATAGCGCCCGTGCTGCTGCCATCTCGGCTAGGGACGATCCGCGCTGGCTGGTCTGGGCCAGGGAGGCTCGCGCCGCGTCGATCTGACGAGCGATGTCCTCTTCGACCAGGCTCGTGGTGTTCAACAATTCGACGAAGAGTTCAGCCGCTGCATCGAACCTTGTCACGGGCACATCGACGCCGACGTGGCTTCCGGCTAACCCGGCCGAGCCGTCGTAGCTGGCCCCGATCGACTCCATGGCCTCAGCGAAAGCTGCGCCGGGATGGGGGCCGGTGGATTCGTCAGCTGTGCGGACGACGAGCCCAGCAAGGCCCTCGAGACCAGCAGGTTCGGCACACAGGGGCGCTTCCAACCCGATTTCCATAGTGACGATGCGCTGGCCAGGCATCGGAACGCGCACTACCGTGAGGCCGGTTGGCAGGGTCTCGACGAGGCACTGTGGAAAGGACCACGGCGAGCCAGGACGCACGGTGGGGCGACTGGTGAGAGGACGCTCATTACAGGTTTTCATCACGCCTCCTGGTGGACGACGGTTGACGCTTGATGGGGGGATAGCCACCGTCTTGCGGCTTCGGCAATGTGGTCCGCGGTGATAGCCCGGATGCGGTCGAGGTGAGTATTGACGAGGGCAGCGTCCCCTAGTAGCGACTCGTGCATATTGAGTAGGTCAGCCCGTTCATCAACGACGGCCAACGACTCCAACCAACTTCGTTCCACCTGGGCGCGCGCTCGCTCTAGCTCGGCCTGGCTCGGTCCGTTGGCGGCGAGTTCGGTGATGATCTCATCGACAGCCCCGGTCAGTTCTTCCTCGGAGACCCCGGGCTTGAGGTGTGCCGACACTAGAGCTGCCGACGCTCCTCGTGCCAGCCCAAAGTCGTTCATACCCACTCCATCGACGAGGTGACGTTCCCTTTCCAGGGTGCGAATGAGCCGTGAGCTCATCCCCGATCCGAGTATGTCGGTGGCCATGGCGACGGTGAGATTGTCGGGGTTGGTGATGGGTGGAGTAGCCCATGCCCGGGTCACCGCAGTTCGCGGGAGGGGGCGCGTAACGACGACCCGAGGGTTGTCGTGGCGAACTCGTCCCTGAATGCGCTCGGGGAGGTCCCCGGTGGCAGCGGGAACCGCCCCGAGGTATTTATCGGCCAAGGTCAACCCTTCGTCGGCTTGAACACACCCGGAAATGACAAGAACGGCATTGTCGGGCCGGTACCAGGTGGAATGAAAGGCGGTGACGTCGTCGAGACAGGCGGCGTCGAGGTCGGGGACCGAACCGATGGTTGGATGACCGTAGGGATGCTCGCCGCCGAACCTTCCGTCAAGGAGCAGATCGAATAGGTCCCCATAGGGGGTGTTGTCGTAACGCTGCCGCTTCTCCTCCTTGACGACCTCGCGTTGGGTTGCCAGGTTTGCCTCGGTGACGGCCAAGTGCGCCAGCCGCTCAGCTTCTAGCCACAGTGCGAGTTCCAGCGCCCCGGCCGGTACTGTCTCGAAATAGTTGGTGCGATCGAAGCTGGTCGACGCATTCGCTGACCCACCCACCGACTCGATCGTTGCCAGATGTTCGCTCGATATGATGCCGCTTGTCGTGCCCGAGAACATCAGGTGCTCGAAGAGGTGGGCGAACCCAAAATGGCCGGGTTCCTCGTCTGCCGACCCCACTCGATACCACATATTGACGGCAACTCCGGGAGAGGTGGTGTCGGGATTAACGACCACGCGCATCCCGTTGTCGAGTGTCGCGCGGTGTAACTGGAGGGCTTCGGACATAGGTCCGAGCATAGGGGTAGTGGCTCGGGCCCCTCCACGAGACCGGTGTGGTGAATGTGTTGGGGACGGGGTTTGATGTCAGTAGGGGTGGTAACTCTCACCTCTCCCACCCTGATTGCCACACGGGGCTCGAAGCACGTGCGGCGGATTCTTCGAGAACGCACCGTCGAACACTGGTGCTGCGAAGTCGTCTGAGCAGCGCCGTACTCTAGAGGGCATGCAGACGCAGCGAAACGTGGTTTCCCACGCTCTGCAACGCCGACACACCCTGGAGGCGTTGCGCAGCCCCCAGGTCGATCTCAGCGCCCCAACGGCGTGCGACGCCGACCCCATGCTGGTACGCGCCGCCATGCACCATGGCGAGCCCCTCAACCACGACTGTCCGGTCTGTGAGTCCCCGCGCTTAGCCCTGCTGCGCCATGCTTTCGGCCACCAGCTGGGCCAATACTCGGGTCGCATCCGTACCCTGGACGAACTAGAGGAGATGGAGCACCAGTTCGGCGAGTTTCACGTCTACGAGGTCGAGGTTTGCCCCGACTGTCTGTGGAATCACATCCTCGTCGACTACGTCCTAGGTGACGGTCGACGCCGCCGCCCACCTCGCCATCAGCCGACCGTGGAGGACATCTATGGCTGACCACAAACCCGCCAGAGCATCGAAGCGCCACGCCCCCGCGACTGGGGGCGGTGCCGGAAGGGCTCGTCGGGCCGCCGGGAGGCCCAGCCGTCATCCTAGGCTGGGCAAGTTTCTCCGGGGTTTGGTGATCGCAATCTTGTCTTTGGTGCTTATCGCCGTCGTTGGGGTCTTTGTCGCCTATGAGCGCACCGAGCTTCCCGACCCTAACCGCGACTTCCAGACGAACACCTCGTTTATCTACTACCGGGACGGCAGTCGCCTCGGGTCTTTCTCGGTACAGAACCGTCAATCGATCCCTTATGAGACGATGCCGAAGACTCTGCGTGACGCCGTCGTCTCGGCGGAGAATCGCACTTTCTGGTCCGATCCGGGTATCTCGGTCAAGGGCATGACGCGCGCCGCCTGGGCGATCGCTCGCGGTGGTGAGATGCAAGGCGGCTCGACGATCACCCAGCAGTACATCAAGGTGTTGTACCTGTCCCAGGAACGCACCATGGGTCGCAAATTCAAGGAGCTCCTCCTGGCCGTGAAGACGGGCAAGGAGGTCTCTAAAAAGGGCATTCTCGCTGGATATCTCAATACCATCTACTTTGGCCGGGGAGCTTATGGTGTTCAGGCTGCCGCTCGGGCTTTCTTCTACACCGATGCTTCGAAGCTCACCCTGTCTCAGTCGGCGGTGTTGGCTGCGGTGCTTAACAGCCCGTCAAATTTCGATCCCAGCGGTGGCGTAGGCGCTCGCGAGAGGTTACTCCAGCGATACCGGTACGTCCTCGACGGAATGCTGGAGGCCGGCAATATCACCCAGGCTCAGCACGACGAGGCTTATCGGCAGCTGCCGAAATTCCCGAAGGTCCCCGACTACAACCGATGGGCGGGAACCGACGGCTACCTCATGAAGTTGGTTTACGACGAGCTCATCGCCAGAGGGTTCTCCGATCAACAAATTAAGGGCGGTGGCCTCAAGGTGACGACCACCCTGGATCGTAAGGACCAGCAGGCTGCCGTGGCTGCAGGCCAGAAATATAAGAAAGTTGCTGGCCGCAACGCTGGTCCTGAGGGAGCCAAGAATCTACATCCTGCGCTTGCCTCAGTCGACGTCAGCTCCGGCGGTGTCCTGGCCCTTTACGGTGGCGATGACTATATTTCCAATACCCGCGATTGGGCGCTTACTGCGCGCCCGGCGGCATCCACCTTCAAGACCTACGCGGCCATAGCAGGGATGCGCCATGGATTCAGCTTGCGTTCCCGGTTGGAAGGTAACGCTTTCACACCTGACGGGGATAGCACCGAGGTTCACAACGAGAACGACCGGAACTACGGCACCGTCAGTTTGCGTCAGGCTATTGCGAAGTCGATCAACACCGCCTTCGTCGACATGGTCTCACGGATTAAGAATGGTCCGAGGGCTGTTGTTCAGGCCGCTACTGACGCCGGTTTGTCTCAGGGAACTGGGTGGGATCTGAATAACCGGATCGCTTTGGGCACTGCTGAGGTGAGTCCACTGGCTCAGGCGGGGGGCTATGCGACGATTGCCAATGACGGCAAAAGGGTTACCCCACACATTGTGGACAAGGTTGTTGACCAGTCAGGCAAGGTCCTCTGCCAGGCACCCACGCCGTCGAAGCAGACCATTGAGGCTGATATCAGCCATGACGTCAGCTACGCCCTGCAGTCAGTGGTTGAGGAAGGCACTGGACGGATTGTGGCCGGCTTTGACCATCACGTGGCCGGGAAAACGGGTACTTCGGGAGTTGGTCACGGGGTGACGTCGGCGTGGTTTGTCGCCTACACCAAGCAGATCTCGACGGCTGTCATGTTTGTGGCGGGGGATAGCGGCAACGAAAACCTTAACCGCTACGCCCGTGAAGGGGCTACCGGTTTCCACGGTGGTGATTACCCGGCTCGCACCTGGCTCGACTATATGCAGACGGCGATGAGGGGGATGCCCAACAAGTCCTTCGCTGCTCCAGACTGGGTGAATCTGTCAGGTAAGCATTATGGCTCCACCAACCGTCCGCAGGTGTCGGTCGAGGATGATTCCGATCGCGACCGGTCGAACCAGAATGATCCAGAGTCGCTGGGTAGGCCGTCTCCGACGCCGACTCGCACGTCGGCCTCCAGCCCAGAGCCGTCATCGGCGCCTTCTCGGGAGCAATCCTCTGAGCCCTCAGCGACGAGAACGGCGTCGGCCCATACACACACCTCTAAACCCACACAGACGTCACAGCCTGCGCACACCTCTAGACCGACTCATACCTCCACCCACACCTCTCGTCCGACCTCGGGCGAGACGACGCACGGTGGGAACCAGCTGAGTGGTCGGGCACAGAATGGGTAGCCTGACCACGTGACCATCCCTGATCCGAAAGACGACGCCATGGCAGCTAGGAGGTGTGCTGTCGCACACCCAAATGATGGATCCCCGGGTTACACGGCTCGCCGTGGCCTTGATTTTCCGCGCGGATCCCGTGTGTCTCAACTGGGACTGGACCGTCGCATCGGCGGGCGTATGGGCCGCCATGCCTGGCCGCGCGGCGTCTTCTTTGATCCGGGCCCCTGGGCCATCATGAGTGCCATCGTTGTCTGGTTATTGACGATCTATCGCGTTACCCCGTGTGTGCAGCACGATGTAGCTAAGGCCGTCGATCCATATCAGCGGCAGTGCTACTCGGATATCCCGACGCTGTATCGGTCGTCAGGGATGGGTCATGGCGGGTCGTTGTTCGCGAACCCTGATATTGCCCAGACCCCTCTGGTAACCGTTCTCATGGCATTTTGCCGTCGAGTGGTGTGGGCTTTTGGTGCAGAGGTCTCCCCGAAGGCCACGGATCAGCAAGTCCTGGACGCCGCCAATGCCTACTGGGGAGTGGCCCAGATAGTGCTCTTTGTGGCTTTTCTGGCCGTCGCGATCTCCGTCATGCTGCTGGGGCGCGGATCGGACACCAATCTTCCGGTCGATGATAAGGGCCGCCCGACCCAGGCGCGGAGGCGATCTTGGGATGTTTTCTGGGTGGTGCTGTGCCCGGCGGTGTACCTCGCCGGTCTCATCGACTTTTCCATGGTTCCGGTTGCCTTAGCGACGACGTCCATGCTGGCCTGGGCTCGTCGTCGCCCGTGGTTGGCCGGGATCCTGATGGGCCTGGCCTGCGCGGGGAGCCTCCAGGCGGCCGTGGTGGCTTTTGCCGTCTTGGTGTGCTGTTTGCGTGCGACGCGGTTGCCGGAGTTGGGACGGTACCTCCTGGCGGGATCCCTGGTGCTGGTGGTGTGCCACGTCATCGCGGCCTGTTTGGGCTTGCACACCTGGTGGGCCTATCTGCGTTCGACTTTCTGGTCGGGTACTGGCCTGGGAACGATTTGGTACGTCATTCAGGACTCTTCTGGTGGCACAATTCCGGGAATTGGTTGGATTACGGGCACCTTGACGGTGGGCGGTCTGCTTGGCCTGGCGTGGCTGTCGATGACGGTGCCGAGGCGTCCGCGCATCGCCCAGGTGGCCTGCGTGGCCCTGTTGATTTTGTTCATCACTAATAAGGTGTATTCGCCGCAGTGGATGCTCTTTCTGGTCCCGCTTGCTGCTTTGGCCCGTCCTGACCTGCGGGATTGGGCTGTGCTCATGGTGGGTGAGTGCTTCTACTCCTTGGCTGTGTGGGCTCATTTGGGTGGGCTTTCTCTGCCTGGTGGTTCTGACGCTGACGTCGTGTACTGGGCGTCGGTAGTGCTACGTCTGGCCTGCGAGATGTGGTTCGCGTGGGGTGTCCTGGATGACATCCGACGACCTTGGAACGACGTCGTCAGGGTGGGGTATGCCGACGATCCCACCGGCGGCGTCCTCGATCACGCCCCAGATCCGGCTCCTGAACCTGTTGAGGATTCCAGCGCGGAGGTTGCCCGATGACGCGTACCGGACGCGCGACGGCTAGGCGATTCGCTCCCTCGGCTGACGGACGCCTGGTGGCCCAGACCTGGTTGGGGAGCCGTGCGATCTTGCTAGTCGTCGCTGTGGTTGTCATGACCGGGTATCACCGCACCTTTTCCCAGGTGACGGGGAATTGGGACGTGCAGCACTACATGTCGATCGCGCGCAATGGGTACGCCGATCCTCTCGAGATGGCGTTCTTTCCCGGACTTCCGGCATTGCTGAAAGGTGGCAGCTTCCTTGGTATTCCTATGGAAGTTACCGGGGTACTCCTCGGTCTGATCGGTTCGGCCTTAGCCGCATGGGCTCTCTTCCGGATTGGTGGGATGCTTCCCGCCTGTCTGTGGCTTATTGCCCCGGCAACCGTGTTTACCATGGTCGGATACACCGAGGCACCTTTCTGCGCTGCTGCCTTCTGGGCTTGGGAGCGTGCTCGTGCTGGGCGCTGGTGGGCGGCAGCTCTCCTCGCTGGTCTGGCATGCACGTTCCGAGTTTCTGGCCTCTTCCTGATAGGGGCGCTGGCAGTCTTGGCAGTCCTTGGCGATAGGGATGAGGGCCGTCCGACGAGCCAGGCTGCCCGACGTCGCCGCCTCATAGATGTCGTCAATCGATTATCCACTCTGCTGGTGCCCACTGCGGTGCTGGTGGCTTTCGTGGTGTGGCTACATCGGCTGACAGGGTCGTGGACTGCGTGGTCCCAGGCCCAGACGAATGGGTGGAGACGCGGTTTTACGACCCCGGCGGAGACCTTGCGGCATACTTTGCCCGCCACCCACGCCGACACCTGGCGGTCCCTCTACGGCGCTGGAGCTAGCGGTGTGGCCGTCGTATTTCGGCTTGAATTGGTTTCGGTGGCGCTGGGTGTCCTGGTGTTTGTCTACTGCCTTATCCGACGACGTTGGGCTTCGGCGTCCTGGGTGGGCATCCAGGTGGTGGCCTTTTCGATCGGTTACTGGTACATGAGTGTCAACCGTGCCACCTTGTTATGGTTCCCGCTCTTTGTCGCCCTTGCTGAGGTAACTCGTGGCCCGTCTAAACCGCCCGGTCTGGTGCTGCTGTGGCGGGGGATCATGGGCATCGTTATCGCCATTGATCTTGCTGTCATGGTGTGGTGGGGTTGGCGATTTTTTACCGGGGGGTGGGCTAGTTGAGACGTACGGCCTTCATCGGGCCGGGACGCTACCAGCAGGCCATCGGTTCGCTGACCTCTTGGGGGTTAGTGGCACTCGTGGTCGTCGAAGCCTTCGCTGATTTTCGGCATGGACTCACCTCGCCGCCGTGGATCGTCAGTAGCTATCTCATTGTTGATGTGCTGATCATCCTGGCTTGTGGATCGGCGTTGTGGCTGCGTCGTCATGACCTTGGACGGGCCGGACGGTGGATGCTCGGCGGAGCCTTGGGTTTCATGGTGTGGGCTATCGTCTCGGCATCCTTCTGCCCGCTGCCTAATCTCGGACCGGGGCCGGTGGCCAGGCTCTTGTTAGTGATGGCTCCCGTCACTGCGGTTGCGACTCTGCTCGCCGGCCTGTCGGTGGCCGCGGGGCTGACGATCAGGTCATCTGGACGGATGGTGATCGAACGATTGTGGTGGCCTGCTGCGGCCATGACGTGCGTGTCTTATCTCCAGTGGCCTCGCGCCATGAAGGTGCACGGATCCACCCGACTCGCGACCGGTATGGGTGGTTCTGCGGTGCTCCACGTCGCCTTATTGCTGGCTTGTGGTGTGTTGGTGGCGGCTGCGGTGGCCGGTTGCCGGCGCGTCGCCAGCGGGATACTGGCTACTGGCGCGCTTGTCGCCGTCATACTGACGGGTTCGCGAGCCGGGCTGGCTTGTGCGACCCTGTTCGTGCTCGGATGCGCGATCGGTTCGGTGATGTGGCGCCGCTCCCGGGTAGTGAGACGGGCGGGTCATAGACGAATGGTCTGGGGAGCGCTCGTAGCACTGGCTGTAGTCGTCATCGGTATGGTGATTGTGGTTCCTGGGCTTCGACGCATGCTGAACCCGTCTGATCCGATGAGGTCCCGCACGCTGCGCACCGGAATACAGGTGTGGTCGAGCGACCTTAACCATGTTTTCTTCGGGCTCGGATCGGGGCGTTTGTGGCCATGGTATTTGTACGACTGTCATGCCCGGCAGGAGCCGTGGCGCGAGTTAATGACGACGCAGTGGGGACCCACCCTCAGCAGCGCACACTCCACCGTGTTAGCGGTCCTCGTGGAGCTCGGTTTACTGGGCTTTGTTCTGCTCCTGCCCGTTCTACTAGGCCCCGTGGTGGAGTTGGTTCGCCGTCTGTTTGACGGTACTGGCTCTCCTGCGGAGGTCGTGCTGCGCTGGGCGGTCGTCGCCACGTTGCCAGCTTTCCTCGTCGATACTTACTTGGTCAAAAACTTCGGCGTGAGTATGTGGTGGTGGGTGGTCACCCTGTCGAGCGTGGCGTGGACTGATCAGCGTCCGCCCAGCACCTCGCGACAGAATTCGGGGTAGACGACAGAGGCGCGGAACTTTTCTTCCCACACCTGGCGGGAGGCCTGGCACACATGCTGGTACTCGTCCTCAGACAGACGTGCCAGCTGCACTAACGCGTCAGATGCCTGGGCGTCGGTGAACTCGGCAGGCAATAGATGCCCGTTGTCAGACGAGACGATTTCTCCTACTCCGCCGACGCCAGTCGCGATAATGGGGATACCGAGGGAGGCAACCTCCATCATTGATACAGGAAGTCCTTCCGAGGAGGAGAGGTTGACGAATACTGACGGTTTGAGATCGCGCTGGGTCGCCATGACCTGGGTGTTGTCGACGTGACCGAGCAGGGTGACAGCATCCGTGACGCGGTGAACGGCGACCTCCTCGCGCAGAGTGTCCATCTGTGGGCCGTCACCCAGATGAGTCCAGTGTGCGTCGATGCCGCTAGCTCGCACCCTGGCCAGGATCGCGGGCATCCGGATCATTCTCTTGACTGGGACAAGATGGGCACAGCTGACAATGGTGAATGGGTCACGTCGGCAGTGGGCCGTCGGTCCGGGGTCGGAAGTGCCCAGGTAACGAGTGTGTATCTTCCCGGCGTACTGGGGCCACGTTGTTTGCAGTTCCCGAGTCCCCTGCTCGGAGACCGGGCAGATCCCGTCAAGAGACTGCAATAGCAGGCGACGTTCTGGGATGTGGTGACGAGGGGCAACGCTGGGGTACAAGTCGTAGCGATGGGCACGGGAGATTACGCGATCCACCGTGACTCCTTGGGCGCGCAACTGCTCAGCTAGCAGGGTTGCGGTGCGGGCTGTGATATGGAGCCAGAAGGAATAGATTGTGACATGGGATTCCGAGGTCAGCCTGAGGTTCGGGAGTTTGGCAAGGATGCTGTCGAGGGCTGTTTGGGCGCAAGCCTCGAAGTGAGCGTCAGAGACGAGTAGGCGGGGCTGTCGTCGTGTCGCTGCCCAGTCCACTCCGCTGGGTGGCAGCCGAACTAGCCCTTTCACGGCGGCGAGGGCGCGATCGAGGCCCCGGGGTGAAGACCGGGCAATGTGCATGACCTGAGCGTTGCTCGGGATGGCTCGTGTCTGCACATCGGCGGGACCAGCCTGGATTGGGATGATCACCACCTGATCGAAGGCGCGCCCCACATGGTCGATCTCGTTCTCAAGGAACTCCTCCCCGCGTGACAGCGGGTAGGTGTTCGTCAGGAGGATCAACGTCGACTCTCGATGTGCCATGTGGTGATCCTAACGTGCCAGGGTCGTCATCCTCGCGGGGCGTGGGGTGGTCGCCTGGTCGACTACGTGTGGCAATACGGTTGGTGGAGGGAGCCCGTGCCATCCAAGATCGCTATGCGATGGTTCCCGAACGTGATTGCCACAGTGGTCGGGTATTGCGTGTGCGTTGCCGTCTCGACATGGTGTCTTGTGCTGTTACAGGTCTGATGCAGTCCTAGACCTCGGGTACCGTTGTGGTGAATTGTTCGGCGGATCGGAGGACAACCCATGCCACAGACCGGCGCTGATCGCGAGGTCCGACGCTGCATCTACCACGTCCCCTACCCACTGGACCCGAACACGACTTTCGGTGGGCAGAAGCGCGCTGTGGCGATGCTCAAAGCCTTGACGCAGTGGGGCGAAGTGTGGGTGGTTGCTGGTGACGCCCGTCAGCGGCGCCGCCAAATTCAGGTGGTCATGAACGCTATCCGTGCTGGCACCCGATTCGAGTTTTGCTATTCGGAGTCCTCGACGATGCCCACGACTCTTACCGAGCCCCATCACCTGCCCACCCACCCTTTGGAGGACTTCGCCTTCTTGACCCGCTTGCGTCGGCACGGCATTCCGGTAGGTCTGTTCTATCGGGACGTCTACTGGAAGTTCCCGCTCTACGGTGAGGGAGTCCCGAAGGCCAAACAGCTCGTGGCGCAGGCGATGTACCGCTACGACTTGCTCGCCTATCGGCAGTGCCTCGACGTCCTTTTCCTACCTTCACTGCGTATGGGGGAGTGGGTTGACGTCGGTGATCGAGTGAAAAAGGTTGCCCTGCCCCCCGGCCACGACATTGACGAGACCCCGACGGCCACCCCGCCATCGCCACTGTCGATGTTCTACGTCGGTGGACTGGGGTCCCTTTACGACCTGCGTGCCTTCTGCGAGGCAGTCGCCAGTGTCCCCGAGGCATCCCTGACGATTTGCACCCGGCCTAAGGAATGGGAACAGGCGCGCAAGGACTACGAGCCCCTTATGGGGAACAACATTAAGGTTGTCCATGCTAACGGCAAGAAGGAGTTGGAGCCCTACTTCGCGGCGGCCAATGTAGCCGTCTTGGCGATGGCTCCGCATGAGTACCGAGACTTTGCGGCTCCGCTCAAACTTTTCGAGTACATCGGCAACGGGAAGCCGATCATTGCCACCGAGGGCACCTTCGTCGGGGATGTCGTGACGCGCGACGAACTGGGGTGGACGGTGCAGGCTTCCGTGAACGAGTTCGCGGCCCTCCTGGAACAGCTCACCCAACATCCGGAGCGGGTTGATGAAGCTTGCGACCGGGTCATGGCCGCACGGGACCAGCACACCTGGGCAGCCCGGGTGGAGGAGCTGGTCACGGCCCTGGCTGCGGTGGATCAACGATGAGTGTCGCCGAACGAACGGCAGCACGGCCGTTAGACCGTCAGGAGATGGCGAGTCGGGCCACGTCAGGGGTGTGGCTGGGCGCGGTCGCTGCCGTGCTGGTAATGCGGCTGCCCATGGGATTCCTCCTCTTCCTGATCGTGCCGTGGGTCATCCTGGCGGTGCAGACACGGTTTGCTTCCAGCCTCAGGGTGACCCCTCTCGTTGCGGTCGAGGTGTGCTGCATGGTGGCTTCCGGGATGGCCGTGGTACTTTTCCACCCCGGACTCCTAACCGACACCGGGAACAGCGCCTTCATCATGCTCGCGGTTATAGGTGTGACCCTCGTGGTGTTCCGGTCAGCTGAGCCAGGTAGGACGGCTCGTCAGGTCCTTCACGGCCTGTACTGGGGTGCAATCCTCGTTTGGCTTATTGGCATGGGAGAGATCGTGACCGGTGTCAAGCTGCTGCCACTGCTCTACCCGCGGGCCAACACGCTGGGTGCGGTGTCAAAGAATCGATGGGTTGTTACTGCAACCTACCCCAACTACAACGATTACGGTGTCGTCATGGCGATGCTTTTCACTGCTGTGCTGGCCCGGCTGTGGTTCAACCCGCGAAGAGGTGCGATTCGTCTCGGACGGTTGTTCGTCCTGGCGACGTGTCTGGTGATGATCCTCATTGGCGGGTCGCGAGGCGCCCTCTTTGGCTGCATCTGTGCCGTCGTGCTGTTGTTTGTCCTCAACGTTCGCCGTCTCCATACAGCCGCTATGGGGGTGCGTGCCTTCGTCTGGGGTGGAGCGCTTGTCATCGTGCTGGGTACCGGGCTGTGGATGAGTCCCTACGTCCAGGATCACTCCACAGCGGAACGTGGCACTATCATGGCCAACGCATTGTCGATGACGTTGTCTAACCCGGCCGCCCTGCTCCTTGGATACGGCTCACTGTCGGAGTATCAAGCCCGGGCGTCGGCTCTGTACGGACACGTTCTCATGGATCCGCACAATCTGCTATTGGAGATCGTCCTCCGCTACGGAGCGATCGCGATGATCCTTTTCGTTGTCTGTTGGTTGTGGATTCTGGTCCGTGGTTTCTTGCCGCGTCGACCCGTGGCCGACTGGCAGGCGGCCTTCGGTCTCACCGTCGTAATGCTTTTCCCTGTGCTCGGCGTCGTTCCGTCATCAACCCTGCGGTATCACGTGACCTGGCTCTACCTTGTTGCGGCTAGCTCCATCACTGCAGAGACTGTCGCAGCAAACAGTGCCAGTGCCGGACGTCCGACACTAAGTCCGGAAGCGGTGACGCAAACCGAACGGTCAGCGGGAGGCCCTGGAGCGGCGTGAGGAGCGGTATTCCAGAACGCCCATGACGACCAGTCCGAGGATCAGGCCGGCAGCCACCCCCACCATCGGGGAGGAGAGCTTGGTGCTGTTCTTGTTGGTTGCTGGAGCGTTCGGGTTGGGGTCCGATGGGAAGGCCGGCTGGACGATCGTTAGCTTCGGCTGCGGGAGGCTAGCGAGAGAACTGGGAACCAGGTCGTTCGCCTTTTCGGCGAATGCGCGGGCGTAGGCGTTGGCGCGCTCGATGGCCTGGTTTTGGTTGGTTCCCATGGCGTAGACCGCAATGACAGTGCCGCCCCCACCCCAATACACCGAGGCGCCCGCCTTGAGGTCGTCTGCGGTTGTTCCGTCATGGAGATACTTTACGGCGGCGTTGACGATGGGGTCCGGGGTGGTGAGAGCGACGTAGTTGCTCATGATCTGGTCGACGGTAGCCGATTCGACGGTGGCCTGGGCCTCGGTGCGTGGCTCGGGCAACGTGACCATCACATGGGCGTGGGCGGCGACCGTTCCGACGGTGTTCCTGGGTGCCATGAGGAGGGAATAGCCGACGAGAAGCCCGGCGGCAACAATGAAGGTTATGAGGCCAGCGAGCCAGTGGTGCCCCAGTCCTTTAAGGAACCCGAGTAGATCGATCGGCTGTCCCGGGTTGCGCGGGCGCGGTGGCTGGGTAGAGGAATCGGTGGTGCCCTCGCGCTCAATAGCGGAGGATCCGGATTGTGCGACGGTGGGTTCAGAGGGAAGGCTGCTCACGTCAGTGCATGCTACACAGCTCAGCTAAGCAGACGGGTGATACCTGCGCGTTAAATCGGTTGGAAGGCGGGCCGCCACGCCGAATTTTCGGCGTCGCCGTGCAGGGGCGACGGGCCTGTCGGGCTAGCACGAGTAAGCTGGCCTTGATGTAACCGGCATGAAAGGCGTCCCACATGGGTGAACCACGGATCATCGACACCGCCGACTTGGACGACGGTGTGACCATCGGCGACGGTTCGTCGATCTGGCATCTTTCCCAAGTTCGCAGCGAGGCCGTCCTCGGGCAGAACGTCGTCGTGGGCCGCGGTGCCTACATCGGCGAGGGCGTCCACGTTGGCGACAACTGCAAGATCCAGAATTACGCGTTGGTTTACGAGCCCGCGAAGCTGGAAGACGGGGTATTCATCGGACCGGCAGTGGTGCTTACCAACGACCACTTCCCGCGGGCTATCAACCCCGACGGCTCCCTCAAATCTGCTGACGACTGGGAGCAGGTGGGTGTGACCTGCAAGCGTGGCTGCTCTGTTGGCGCCCGTTCGGTGTGCATTGCGCCTGTCACTATTGGTGAGTGGGCCACGGTGGCTGCCGGCTCGGTCGTCACCAAGGATGTCCCGGCATATGCCTTGGTGGCCGGCGTCCCGGCCCGTCGCATTAAGTGGGTGGGCCGTTCCGGATTCCCGCTAGATCCCGACGGTGAGAACAAGTGGATCGACTCGCGTACCGGAGACCGGTTCATCGAGGATCCTGCCACCGATACGCTGACCCTGGTTAGCGAGGGCGAGCAGGCCTAAGGCCGTCGTCCCCCAATACCCCCTCGTGGGTGCTACGGCGCCCACAAACCGGACCTTCCGTCCGAATAGTTAGGAGCTTTCACGTGACCGCCCAGTTCATTCCTCCCGCTAAGCCGATCCTCGGCGATGACGAGCGTAAGGCCGTCGACGAGGTTATTGCCTCCGGCATGGTCGCCCAGGGCCCCCAGGTCCACGCCTTCGAGGACGAGTTCTCCTCCCAGGTCGTCGACGGGGTTCACTGCGTCGCCGTCAACTCGGGAACCTCGGCCCTCCACATTGGCCTGCTGGCCTCTGGCATCGGTGAGGGCGACGAGGTCATCGTCCCTTCCTTCACTTTCGCCGCTACCGGCAACTCGGTAGCCCTGTCCGGCGCCAAGCCGGTGTTCGCTGACGTCGACCCGGTCACGTTTACCCTCGACCCGGCTTCCATCGAGGCCTCTATTACCGACAAGACCGCCGCGATCATGCCGGTGCACCTCTATGGTCTCCCGGCTAACATGGCCGAAATCGTCGCGATCGCCACAAAGCACGGTCTCAAGATCTTCGAGGATTGTGCCCAAGCCCACGCTGCCAGCATCGACGGCAAGCATGTCGGTACTTTTGGCACCTTTGGAGCTTTCTCCTTCTACCCGACGAAGAACATGACCTCGGGCGAGGGTGGCATGATCACCACCTCTGACCCGGAAATCGCCCGTAAGGCTGCCATGCTCCGCAACCAGGGCATGGAGAAGCGTTACGCCAACGAGTACGTTGGTCTCAACAACCGCATGACTGACATCCACGCTTCCATCGGACGGGTGCAGTTGACCAAGCTGGCCGGCTGGACCAAGACCCGCCAGGAGAACGCGGCGTTCCTGTCGTCCAACATCACCGAGGCCATCACCCCCGCCGTGCCGGAGGGTTATGTGCACGTGTACCACCAGTACACGATTCGTCTTGAGGGAGCTACTGGTGAGGAGCGTGACCGTTTCGTCACCGCTCTCAAAGAGGAACACCAGGTTGGCTCGGGTGTCTACTACCCGATTCCGAACCACCGGCTGCCGTCGCTGGCCCCCTACGCTCCGGGCCTGGAGCTGCCGAACACCGAGAAGGTTGCCGCCGAGTGTGTCTCACTGCCGGTCCATCCCTCGCTGTCCCAGGCTGACCGTGAGCGCATCGTTGCCGCTGTCAATACCTGCGCGAAAGCAGGTGCCTGATGGCGAATCTGCGCGCCGGCATGGTCGGCATCGGTTCGATGGGCAAGAACCACGTCCGCAACCTGCGCGCCATCGACGGCGTCGATCTGGTCGCGATCGCGGATGCCTCCGGCAAGGACCCGTTTGGAGTCGCCGGTGACCTACCCGTTCTCCCCGACGTCGATGCGGTCATCGAGACTGGTATCGACTACTGTGTCGTCGCTGCCCCGACGAAGTTCCACGAGGAGATCGGTCTCAAGCTGGCTGAGGCGGGGGTCCACGCCCTCATCGAGAAGCCGCTGGCCTACGACACTGCGGCTGCGACTCGTCTGGCTGAGGCCTTTGAGAGCAAGGGTCTGGTGGGCGCGGTCGGCCATATCGAGCGATTCAACCCGGCTTTGCAGTCGTTGCGTAAGCGTCTGGAGAACGGCGACCTCGGTGACCTCTACCAGGTGGCTACCCGCCGTCAGGGGCCATTCCCGGCCCGTATCGCTGACGTCGGCGTTGTCAAGGACCTCGCTAGCCACGACATTGACCTCACCGCGTGGGTTACCCAGCGTGAGTTCGAGTTGGTCGCCGCTCGCACCATGTTCAAGGCTGGCCGCGATTACGAGGATATGGTCTCGGCGACTTGCCAGCTCTCGGGCGGGCTCATGAGCAACCACCTCGTCAACTGGCTGACCCCGACTAAGGAGCGTCGCACCTTCGTGACCGGCGAGAAGGGTATGTTCGTCGCGGACACTCTGACCGCCGACCTCACCTTCTACTCCAACGCCAAGGTTGCGACGGTATGGGACGATATCGCTAACTTCCGTGGTGTTGCCGAGGGTGACGTGACCAGATTCGCGATCCCGAAGCCCGAACCACTACGCACCGAGCATGAAAACTTCCGTGACGCGGTGCTGGGCAAGGAATCCGACATTGTGACGATGACCCAGGGTGCCACGGTCGTCCAGGTGTGCGAGGCGATGATCACCTCCGCCGCGACCGGCGAGTTCGTCAAGATCTCCTGACGTAACAGTAGTCGGGCCGGGCCGCTAAGGTCCGGCCCGATTCTCACATCTCTGCTCGATTTTCCCTGCGCCCCGGAGCGGCCAGCTGCCCCACAGGTAGGATGACTCCCATCTTTCGTCTCCATGATTCCCCAGACGGTTCTTCGGCCGTAACATTATTGCGCTCGGTTGCCCCCATCCAATGGTTCAGCGGGGCAGCTGAGGTCATCGTCGCGTGTCTTTTCGTCACCTGCACCTTCGTAACGGTCGCCCAGCCTGTCTTTGATAATGGCGCATGCCAGTTGATGCTCCCGCTGTTTGCTGTAGCGGCACTGGTACTCGAAGCGTTGTGCATCGTGCGGGATGTTCGAGGGGTGCCGTCGCCGCGCGAGTGGTCCCGTTCCCTCACTATCGTGACGTGCAGTTTCGTGGCGCTATTGGTATGGGCTGCGGTCTCAATCCCGTTTCACGAACATCTCATCTACGACGATTCCATGGGGGTTACCCGGGATCTTCCGCTATATGCCCTAGTGATGCCTCTGGCGGAGGCGATGGTTACCCTTCTCGTGGCTATTTTCGCGTGCCGGATGATCGCGGTGGGGAACCTTGAAGGCGCGCTGTGGCGGTTGTCGATGCTGATGGCCATCGCTAACCCAATTGACCTCGTTCGTGAGTACGTCGAAGGCAATACCACCGGATGGCGGGTTGCCACCAGACTCGGTGGGGCCGCCATCTGTCACGTCCTTCTCATCCTGGCCCTGGCCGTTGCTGTGGACGCCGTGATACGACACCGCCACCGGATTCTCTCCAGCGTGGCTGCTGTCAGCCATCTTGCCTGTTTGGCAGCATCCGGGTCTCGCGCCGGAACCATTAGCCTGGCACTATTCGTCATCGGGCTGGTATTTTTCGGACGTTCTTACCGGACGCGCAGCCGGAAACAGCGGACCGTCATCGCAATGTTGGGACTCTTGGCAGCAGGGGTAGCCATATGGCTAGTGTCGACGGTCCGTTCTGGGTCTCTTGTCGATCCGGCGCGTGCGCGAACCTGGGCATTGGCGGGACGTGTTGTTGTGGATTCGCCGAGCCATTTCTTGGTGGGAACCGGATACGGAACAATCTGGCCGTGGTTCGCTGTCGAGTCCACCTTTATGCCCGAATCATCCCACGGGATGCGCCGAACTCTTTATGGTTACAGCCTCCCACACGCCCACAGCCTCATCGTCCAGGTTGTCGGTGAGCTTGGTGTGATCGGGCTGGCCCTGATTTTGGTCTGCCTGGGAACTGTCATCGCGGTGTGTGTCAAGGGAATTCGCGGAGGCTATCCGCTTTTATCCTTGGGCGTGCTCGCAACAATGCCGGCTTTCCTCATGGACACCTACCTCATCAAGAACTTCCCAGTAGCTCTGTTCTGGTGGATCTTCACCTTGGCACTCTGCCGGTTAGTGACCACCGGTGATGCGGACGTCGAGGGTGATTCAGGCTACCGCGAGGAGAAGTACGCCTGAGAATAAATAACTTTTGGTCGCGCGCGAGTAGTACTTTCGTACTAGCCTATCTTCGTCATTATTCACATTTGTGACGACGCTGTCGCGATGCGATGAACACAGGCACCACTGTCTAGGCACAGGTCGGTCATCCCCCTGGGGAGTTCCGAACCATCGTCTTGGAGGACCTCGTGGTGCCTCATAACATCGGAAAGGAAGGGAAAATGTCCCTCGAACCGCTTGATGTCGACGCGGAAGGCGTCGCCGCCGCCACCAAAGCACGAGGTTTTCGGCCTAAGCATCTGGTGACAGGACCCTCGCGTGACGACAAGTCATTCTTGGGCCACCCCGGCGGTTTGCCGTGGATGCTCCAGGTAGAAATGTGGGAGCGGTTCTCGTGGTATGGCATGCGCGCCATCCTCGTCTACTTCATCACCGACACTTTGGCCCATGGCGGGCTGGGATTGCCGATCAACGCCGGCCAGGTTGTTATGGCTTCCTACGGCGCCGCAGTGTTGTTGATGACGATTCCTGGCGGTATCTTTGCTGACCGCATCCTCGGGCCGTGGATGTCCACCCTGTGCGGCGGTCTCATCATCATGACGGGTCACGTCATCCTGGCGATTCCGCAGGTGGTGACGTCATGGATCGGCCTCATCTGCATCGCCATTGGCACGGGCTTTATCAAGCCGAACCTCTCCACGGTGGTAGGAGGTCTTTACGATGACGGTGACCCCCGCCGCGATCAGGGTTTCCTGTACTTCTACATGTCGATCAGTATTGGATCTCTCTTCGCGCCGATCGTCACCGGCCTCCTCAAGGACCATTACGGCTACCACGTAGGTTTCATTGCCGCTGCTATCGGTATGGCTCTGGGGCTGATCGCCTTCTTCCACGGTCGTTCCAAACTGCGTGAGTTCGCCTTCGACATCCCCAATCCGCTGGCCCCCGGCGAGGGTCGCCGGATGGTGCTCCGCGCGTTGGGCATTGCCGTCATCGGTGCCGTCCTTGCCATCGGGTTCAAAGCCCTGCTGGGCGAGTGGACCTCGGCCATCGCCTACGCCCTGTTCGCCTTTGCCTCGGTGACGGCACTGGGCTACTTCTTGACGATGTTCCGCTCCCCGAAGGTCTCTGATCGTGAGCGTGGCCATTTATGGGCATTTGTGCCGTTGTGGGTTGGCCAAGTGCTGTTCACCATGATCTTCGAGCAGGCGGCCGGCAAGATGGCCACTTTTGCTAAGGACAACACCGACGGACACATCGTCGGGTCGTGGTCGGTGGAGCCTGAGCAGTACCAAACCATTAACCCGGCTGCAGTCTTGATCCTGGCTAGCCTGCTAGGCATGTGGTTCCGGCGCAGAGAAGGGAAGTTCCCCAATACCCCGCAGAAGTTCGCCATTTCGGTGTTCATCATTGGTATAACCGCCCTCATTATGGGATTCGGTTTCCGGAGTTGGCCAGGTGGGAACAGACTCGCACCGTGGTGGTTCCTGGCGGTGGTGTTCGTCATTCAGACTGTTGCTGAGCTGTTCATGAACCCGATCGGTTTGTCGACCGCGACCAAGCTAGCCCCGAAAAAGTTCGCATCCCAGAACATGACCCTGTGGCTGCTCGCCTCAGCCTGTGGCCAGGGCCTCGCCTCGGTGACGATCGAGCGCACCAAGAACCTTGGTGACGTGGTGTTCTACTACAGCCTAGGTATCGTGACGATCCTTGTAGCGGTGGTGCTCTTCGTGATCGCCCCATGGACCCAGGCGAAGATGAAGGATGTCGACTCCGTTGCCGAGGAGGGTGACGTCTGACCTCACTCCCAACCCATTGCGAGGTCCGTCCCGTTTGGGGCGGGCCTCGTGCCTTGTCAGGGGGTTTACGCGTGGTGTGGTAATCCGGTTTCTGGTGGCGACGGCTGCCACCCCTCGTGGCAAGACATGCCGTTGCGTGCCGATATGCCATACGAAGCTTGGCCTAGTGCGAAAAGCTCGCTGGAACCCTCGAAGAGGCAGGGTCGGCAGGTTACCGTGGTCGGTGTACGCATCGTTTCGACGATGAACCCCATCCTGGGAGCAGATATGACGACGTACCAGTACCTCATTGTCGGTGGCGGGATGGCCGCTGATTCTGCCGCCCGCGGTATCCGCGACATCGACAAGAAAGGGTCGATCGCCATCCTCAGCGCTGACGTCGACGCCCCGTATCCTCGGCCAGCGCTGAGCAAGAAGCTGTGGACTGACCCTGAGTTCACCTGGGACCAGGCCGACCTCGCTACCGTCGGAGACACCGGCGCGGAATTGCGGCTCGGCACTGAGGTGCTCAGCATTGACCGTGACGGCAAGACCGTCCTGACCGCTTCCGGCCAGGTATTCGGCTACCAGAAGTTGCTGCTCGTTACCGGCCTTACCCCGTCGCGCATTGACGACGACGGCGATGCCGTCCTCTACTTTCGGTCTGCTCGGGACTACCAGCAGCTGCGTGCGCTGGCCCAGCCCGGTCACCAGTTCGTGGTCGTCGGCGGCGGATATATCGGTGCCGAGCTTGCTGCGGGCCTCGTCCAGCAGGGCTGCGAGGTCGCCCTCGTCACCCCCGATCCGACGCTGGGTGGTTCGCAATTCCCGGCCCAGATTGCGTCTGAGTACCAGAAGCTTTTCGCCGATGCTGGGGTGCACCTCGTCACTGGGAAGCGCGTCTGTTCGGTGCGCAAACATGAAGCGGCCGAGGTCACCCTCGATGACGGCACTATTCTCCAGGCTGACGATGTTATTGCGGGTTTGGGGGCATCCCCGGTCACCAAACTGGCCGAGGAAGCGGGTCTTACCGTTAATGATGGGGTCATCGTTGATGAGCAGTTGCGCACCAACGATCCGGCCATCTGGGCCGCCGGAGACATCGCCAATTACCCGGACCCGGTGTTGGGCCGCACCCGCGTCGAGCATGTGGACAATGCCATCGCGATGGGCAAGGCGGCCGGCCGCATCATGGCGGGATCAAAAGACTCCTACACCCATACCCCGATGATGTACTCACAAATCTTTGGGGTCCGCTGGGAGGCAGTCGGCACCCTCGACTCCAGCCTCGCGACCACATCAGTGGAAGCTGGGGATGGGCAGGTCGTCTACTACCTGTCCGACGGCAAGCCTGTCGGTGTGCTGCTGTGGAACCTTCCCGGACGCACCGACAAGGCCGTCACAGTGCTTGCCGATCCGCCTGAGGACCTCTCGACCGCTATCAGCTAACCACTAGGAGGAATCATGGATCTTGGACTCAACGGACGCACTGCGCTCATCACTGGCGCTGATTCGGGTATTGGCTGGCACACCGCGAAACTCCTCCTCGCCGAGGGAGCCAAAGTTGCCATCACCGACCTCGACTCTGACGAACTCACCCAGGCTGCGCAGGCTCTCGACGTCGCTGATGACCGTCTCGTCGCCCTCCCGGCCGACGTCACTGACGCTGACTCTCTGGCGAAGCTGCACCAGCAAGTGAAGGACGCCCTCGGTCCGATTGACATCCTCGTCCAGTCGGCCGGCGTGACCGGGGCCCAGGGTAAGTTCCACGAGATCGATGAGGAGGGCTGGCGTTCCACCCTTGACATTGACCTCATGGGTCCGGTGCGGGTGCTGCGCGAGTTCCTCGATGACTTGCGCACGGGTGGCTGGGGGCGTGTCGTGCTGCTGGCCTCTGAGGACGGCGTCCAGCCCTACGACGACGAGATCCCCTACTGCGCTGCCAAGGCCGGAGTATTGGCTCTGGCTAAGGGTTTGTCGCGGACCTATGCCCGTGAAGGACTCCTCGTCAACGCCGTTTCTCCAGCCTTCATCCATACCCCGATGACTGACGCCATGATGAATAAGCGGTCCAAGGAGCTTGGCGTTAGCTTTGACGAGGCCATCGAGTCCTTCCTTGACCAGGAGCGCCCCTATATGGAGCTCAAACGGCGCGGCGAGCCTGAGGAGGTGGCTGCCGTCATCGCTTTCCTATGTTCGGACAAGGCTTCCTTCGTTAACGGATCGAACTACCGCGTCGACTCCGGATCGGTGGCCACTTTTTGAGGTTCGACATTGGTGCCTGTGGGGCCGAGTCACGATGGCAGCGGCCCCATCGTGGAGGCTGGCTCAGGCGTCGAGGTTAGAGGCAACCAGGTCGGCAATGGTGTTGACGTCGTCCTCGTTATCGCCGGCGACTGTCACTGGGTCGCCTGCGCTGGCACCGAGGGTCATGATGAGCAGCACGGACTTGGCGTCAATTGGCTCGCCTCCCTCGGCAGCTAGGGTGACGGTTGAACTGAGCTTGGCAGCCTCCTGCGAGATGACGGCGGCGGGGCGGGCGTGGAGTCCGACAGAGGATCCGACCTTAACGGTTTTGCTGGCCATGATGGTGTTCCTTTCGGGGTTGTGGTGTGGAAATTTTACGCGGCAGCCGCGGCCTTGCGCCGAGCTGAGGCTTTGAGAGCGGTTACGAGCAAGGCTGCCACGAGGGTGCCGACGACAATGGCCAGGATGAAGGCCCAGACCCGATCAATGGCAAAGAAGACGAAGATTCCGCCATGGGGAGCTTTAGAAGCGGCCCCCAGAGCCATTGACAGGGCACCGGTGATTGCGCCTCCGACCATCATTGAGGGAATCACTCGTAGCGGATCCGCAGCTGCGAACGGGATAGCGCCCTCGGAGATGAAGGAGGCTCCCAGCAGCCAGGCAGCAGTGCCGTTTTCACGCTCGGCAGGCTGGTAGAGCTTCGGACGCAGGGTCGTCGATAGCGCCATGGCCAGCGGGGGAACCATCCCGGCAGCCATGACGGCGGCCATCACTTTGAGGGATCCGACGTTGGTGACCGCGAGGTTCGTTGTCGCGAAGAGGTAAGCCGCCTTGTTGATGGGGCCGCCCAGGTCAGAGCACATCATGAGTCCCAGGACGATTCCGAGGATGACGGCCGAGGCGCCGCTCATGCCGCCTAGCCAGTTGTTGAGAGCGTTCGTCAAGGCTGCCAGCGGACGTCCCAGTACGACGTACATCAACCCACCGGCGACCAGGGACCCGACGAGCGGGATGATGACGACCGGCATGAGGCCACGCAGCCAGCGCGGCGGGTTGAGACGGGTGAACCAGTAGGCGACGAAACCGCCGAGCAGACCACCGATGATGGCACCGATGAATCCCGCCCCGGTCACCCCAGCGACGGCACCCGCTACGAAACCGGGGGCGATGCCGGGGCGGTCTGCCAGGCCGAAGCCGATATACCCAGCGAGGGCAGGTAGCAAGAAGCCGAAAGCCGCTTGTCCGACCGCGAAAAGGACCGCGCCGATGTAGGTCATGGTGGCTGATCCGCCTAGAGCATGGGCGGTTGGCGTCGGCAGGTTGCTGAAGGTGTTGTGCAAGGCAATATCCATGCCGTCCTTGGCAATCTCATACCCGCCGAAGAGGAATCCCAGGGCGATGAGCAGACCACCTGCGGCGACGAACGGAATCATGTAGGACACGCCCGTCATGAGGGCCTGCTGGATGCGCTTGCCCCAGCCAATGTGAGATCCAGCCTGCTCGGGCTCCTGCTGTTCACCATGGCCAGCGGGGACCCGATGGGCGTGTGGGTCTTTGGAGGCGGCGACGGCCTCCGAAATCATCTTCTCAGGCTCGTCGACGGCCCGCTTCACCCCGGACTCAATGACTGGCTTTCCGGCGAAGCGCTCCCGGCCCTTGACACCAACGTCGGTGGCGAAAATGACAGCGTCAGCACCCTCGATGTCGTCGGTGCTGAGAGGCTCGGTGGCGGTGGACCCTTGGGGCTCGACCTTGACGTCAACACCCAGCTTCTT
>ERZ500979.147-NODE-147-length-23422-cov-4.968417_pt1 | contig 23422 bp, 16 predicted proteins | sample MGYA00248864_ERZ500979 | MGnify/ENA primary metagenome ERZ500979 (study PRJEB25958, sample SAMN03398550) | human skin metagenome | study: EMG produced TPA metagenomics assembly of the Human Skin Microbiome Metagenome (human skin metagenome) data set.
AACTGATGCCGCCGCCCCTGCCGCCCAGTGCGTGTGCGCCGCCTGTGGTGCTCGTCGAGTTCCCTGAGAATCCCGGCGTCCACTTCGTTCTGCCGCTCTGGCACATGGCCATCGAGCGATGCGTCTCGCACGACACCCGCCACCTTCTTCTCTCTTTCATGATACCCGCCATTGGGTCCAAGGCCGCCGGCGAGAGCGGCAAGGACGAAGCGCTCCGAGCCGTGCAAGGCATGCTCGTGCGTGACGTCTCTGCCGTGCCGACGTCCGCCGCGCCCGAGCCTGCGCCTCCCAAAGCACCTGCGCCCCGCAGCCGCCGAGCTACGCGGTCGAAAAGCGAGTCTATGCCGCCGCCACGCACGCCATCACCCCCACCGATACCAGCGCGGCAGCATGAGCTCTTTCCCCTTGTATGGCGCATCACTGGCCCGATCGATGAGCGCCTCTGGGACTGCTTCGGTCGTGTGCCGGGCGCCCTGACGAACGGCACTTGCGCCTCGGAGCAGGACGAGCACATATTCAGCGCGATCAAAGCGTCGATACAGGCGCGCATGGCCTCCATGCCGCGCGAGCAGCCGCTTCCTCAGCACGTCGCCGACGCCGATATACCACCTGGCCTCTCCGATCACATCCACGACAAGTACGCCATGCGTGTCCTCATCCACACCAGTCGGCCGCAGCCGAAGCGCAAAGTCGCCACGCTGTCCGACACGCGCGAGCCAGCAACGCGTCACGCCGCTGAGCGCACTGCGTTCGTCAGCTCTGTCGACGCACGCGGCGACATGCTCAAACCCAAGCGAAAGCGCCACGTCGCGACGCACAATCCTGATGGCACTCTCAAGAGCTGCGGAGCTTGTGGCAAGACCAAGACACCCATGTGGCGTCGGGGACCAAAGGGGCCCTCACAGCTGTGCAATGCCTGCGGCGCCAAATGGAAGGCAGGTCGTCTCGTCGTGCCCGACGTGCCGCCGCCGCCCTTGGTCGATGACGTGATGCCCGTGAGGCACAGCAAGCCAGCAGCTCCGTCTCCCGCCCCATCCACCTCCGACAGCATGGTGCCCACCATGCCGCCCGTGCCGAGCGTCCCTCGAACGATGGAGGCGCCATCTGCTGCCCCGCCGCCGCCGCCGCCGCCGCCGCCGACCGCGCCAAGCGAAGGGCGTTGATAGACTCACGAGACACCTCCACACATCCGTCGCCACCTTCCTCCATGTCGTCCGTCGCCCTGAATCGGGGCCCTGCTGTGCCTGCGGCGGCCCGTCGCTTCCTTCAGTACGTGGCCGCCAGTCCCTCGCCCTTCCATGCGACGGCATCAAGTGTGTCGATGCTGGAAGAGGCAGGATTCACCAAGCTTCACGAACATCAAAGCTGGAACGACAAGCTCTACGTCGGCGGCCGATACTATGTGCAGCGGAACCAATCGTCGCTCGTTGCCTTTGTGATCGGCAAGCAATTCACGCCAGGCCAAGGTGTGCATATCATCGGTGCGCACACAGACTCGCCCCATCTGCGCATTCGCCCGATATCCAAGCGGTCCAAGGAAGGGTACCTGCAGTGCTCCGTCGAGACGTATGGCGGTGGCCAGTGGCACACATGGTTCGATCGGGACCTCAGCCTAGCGGGCCGTGTGATTGTCGCACAGGATGCATCGCGCTTCGTGTCTCGACTCGTGCACATCCAGCGGCCTCTGCTGCGTGTGCCGACGCTGGCCATCCATTTGAACCGTTCCGTGAACGAGGCCTTTACCTTCAATCACGAGGACCAGCTTCAACCTATACTAGGCCTCGCCTCCATGCTGAACGAGCCGGATCAAAGCATGGCAGCCGTGCCCGGACTCTCTGCGAAGCACCATCCCGTGCTCCTGGAACTGTTAGCACAAGAGCTAGATGTGCCTGTGAGTGCCATCCAGGACTTTGAGCTGTCTCTCTACGATACGCAGCCACCAGCCGTGGGCGGCGTGTCCAACGAATTCCTATTTGCACCGCGTATCGACAATCAAATGAGCTGCTTTTGCGCCACCGAGGCCCTCGTGGCCTCCGTGCTGGACCTCGACGCCCTGAACACATCCCAAAGTATTCGCGCTATCGCCCTGTTTGATCACGAAGAGGTTGGCTCCGTGTCGAACCAGGGTGCCGAGTCCAACTTGCTATGGAGCATGATCCACCGCCTCTCTCACTTGCATGTGAACGGCGTCGAAGACAGCACGGCGTCATCCGCCGCTGACCTGAGCGAGCAAAGTCTGGCGCGCTCGTTCTTGATCAGCTCCGATACGGCGCACGCCGTGCATCCCAACTACGCCTCTGTGCATGAACAAAACCTGCGACCGCACATGAACGCCGGACCCGTCATCAAGATCAATGCCAAGCAGCGCTACGCATCCAATGCGGTCACATCGTTCTTGCTTCGCCGTGTTGCTCAAAAGGCCGGGGTCCCTGTGCAAGAATTCGAGGTACGCAACGATTGTGCATGTGGCAGCACCATTGGTCCCATGCTCTCCAAGATGGTCCGCACCGTCGACGTGGGGAATCCGCAGCTGAGCATGCATTCCATTCGCGAAGTATGCGGCTCGCACGACGTCGACTACAAAATTCGTCTTTTTGTCGAGTTTTTCCGGTCGTTTGAGCAGGTGGATCGAGAGCTACACATCGATGATTAGGTCGGTGCTACACGCTCCCAAATTTGGAGGTAGGACTCGCCCAAAAACAGCATGTGCGGATCGACTCGCTCCACGAGGTCGTCGTGCATCTGGAACCACTGCGGCGGCACATGTCGGGTATGCAGCTGCGCACTCCATGTACTCTGGTCACGGACCGTGCCCGCTGTCGCCTCGTGCGTTATATTAGCCATCAGCTTGTACGTAGTACCGAGCTGTGGATCCGGTGCATCTACCAGCGCCTGCACATCCAGCCCCATGGGCGAAAAGTGCACGACCGTCGTATTGCGCTCATCGACAAATCGATTTCGTGTGAACCGCCGAAAGTGAAGAATGAGATACGGAGGAAGGTGCTTGATTTTGTGACGGCGGATAGCGCCATGTACATCTTGGTTGGTCTTGCCATCATACTTGGCAAGCAAGTGGGCGAGAGGCACCTGAGGCATCATGTTGTCCGACCCATCTGGAAACACCGGTAGCGGCGGCAAATCCATCGCCAAGAAAAGAAAAGGGACCTCGTCGACGCGCACAGCTCTGTCGACACGAACGGCCGACGACGCACTCTCTTCCAGCCCCGTCCGGACAGCCACATTCTGTGTTTCAAGACGCATGGCGCCTTGGAAGATGTCAGTGATGATCGACGACGTTTTTCGTGCCATCGAGGCACTGCCGCCCACCAAGTCACGATGCAGCTGATTTAGGAGCCATCCAAGGAAATCGACAGGATCACAGGCTTCCGAGGCCGTAAAGCGCCCGTGACTCGCTTGTGACACCTGCTGCAGAAACTCGTGCGGTGAGACTTGGCGCTTGAACGCACGTGGATTCCACAATCGGCGAACAAGTGTGCCAAACCGTCTCAAAAGCTCCGTACCATCACTTCCGGGCTTTCGACGAAGAAAAAAGTCGCGAAGTGGTGCCACGTGGGACAAGGCCTGCAGTACCACATTGATGGCATCGTGATGCGCCGTATTATTCAGGCCCAGAAACCCCGGAACATATGTGCGCGCATGCAAGTCGCGCGACAGTTGCACAGGTGCATCAAGCTGCGCTAGCTGCTCATCCGAGAAGGTGAGCTCAAATTGATACTGGATATCAGCGAGCGACGGGTCATCGACCGCGTAATTGTCCGGCAATACGTAGACCCGCGTCGTATCGAGGTGCATAAACACATGATGAGATTCATCAATCGAGTGAAAGTAGGCATGGGTCTTGGGCCCTCGACCTTGAAAGTACTTGCCACAAACCAGGCAGGCATACACGTTGGTGCGCGAAAGTGACACGCTGCACACGCGCTCCACGTCAAAATCTAAACGATCACGATGGATCGTGTCCAAGTATAGGTCACGTCGCACACAAGCCTTTCGCGCCACTTTGGATGCTTGTTCTTTCCAATATTCTGCCCCTTTTACCTCTTCCTCCGGAGTACGGGGCCGCTTTTGGCCAGCCTCTGGAGCGGCGGCACTCTGGTCGGACGCCATGGCGCGGTGGAACTGCTATGGTGCGCCCTGCGCAACACGAAAGCAGAAAGTGTATTAGCTAAGCAAGGCACTAGGTCGTGATAAGCTTCCGCAAATGACGCAATTCTTATCGGCGAGCTAAAACAGAGCGATAAAAAGAGGAGGACATGGGAAGAAAATGGTGTCGGCCAACGACATGTTTGAGCCCGAAAAAGAGCACGAAGAAGAGGTGCCTTTGCGCTCGCAGCTCGACCCGGCCGTGTACAAGAGTGTGGAGCGTAATGCGTGCCTAAAGATAGACCTGCAAGTGTTGCCCTTGTGTCTTTTGCTGTACCTTCTCTCTTTCCTTGATCGAACCAACGTTTCCCAGTCCATGATGGACCGCGGCGAGACACGTCCCGACGGCAGTATCAAGGATCCAGGCATCATGACCTCTCTCGACATGACGCCTCACCAATTTGCAACCGCCTTATCGGTTTTATACCCCACGTACATGGTATTCGAGATCCCTGCCAACCTCATGATCAAACGGGTGGGTGCGCGGATTTGGATGCCGTTTCTCGTCATGGCATGGGGACTTGTCGAAACACTACAGGGCCTTGTCTCGTCGAAAACAGGACTGTATATCTGTCGTGTGTTTCTCGGTTTAACGGAGGCGGGTATTATGCCAGGTATCACTGTGTATTTGACCTTTTTCTACAGGCCCAACGAGCTTCAGTACCGCCAGGCATTCTTCTTCACGGGCACTTCGCTCAGTTGTGCATTTTCTCCGCTTCTGGCCGTTGCTATACGGAAAATGGACGGCATCGCTGGTCAGCACGGTTGGCAATGGGTGTTCTATCTTGAAGGTATCTTCACCGTATTGGTTGGATTTCTATCCTACTTTTTGCTCTCAAATGAGCCTGCTGATTGTGCTTTGTTGTCACCTTTGGAGAAGCGTGTGGCTGTGGAACGCCTGCAGGAAACGAGCGACAGATATACAAATCACGACGATCTGGCCACGAAGCTGAAACAAACCGAGCCAGATGTAAGTGAAGACGAAGCACCTCGTTACGTCGCCTCGACATGGTCTCGTGAAGTGTGGCGAGCATTCACCGATATTCGCTGCTTGCTTATCTCGGTCTTGGGCTTTTGCATTAGTATGCCCATTTTCTCGCTCGCGTACTTTATGCCAAGTATTGTCAAAGGAATCAATGACGACTATACCACCGTGGAGTCTATGCTCATGTCTTGTCCACCTTTTGCCGTGTCGTTTGCTTTCAGCCTCATAATAGCTGTGGTCTCTGATCGCACCCGCCAACGCTACTTCTGTATGGTGGCGTGCTATGTGCTTTGTATTGTGGGTTTGGCAGTAGCATTGGGATGCAATGACTCCATGACAAGGTACGGCGGTATTATCATGGTCACATCAGGCGGTTATGCCGGTCCACCTTGTCTGCTAGCATGGATCGCAAACAACACGGCCGGACATTACAAGACTGCGACAGCCCTGGCCATGATCATTATCCTGGATAATTGTAGTGGACTAGCCTCGGCTTGGCTATTCAACACCAAAACGGAGGCACCTCGTTTCACGCGAGGCATCTCTACAAATCTCGCCATGTCGGTTCTGGGTCTTATCCTAGCCACGATTCTGGAGCTGTTGATCATGCACGAGCGCAGGCAGCGTGCTCGTGGTCGCCGCGATGAAGCAGTTCTTGCGCTGTATAAACGCACTCGATGGACTGAGGAGCAGCTTCGTGAGTATATGGGAGATGACCACCCGGAGTTTCACCTCGAGCTGTGAGCACTTGGGAACTGCGCACGTGTATTTGGTACGCCCTATCCTTTTGAATGTATGTTTTTTACTCTGCCGCACAGCATGACATGTGTGCCACACAGCCGTATGAAACATGATGGAAGACGGCATACTTGTGATGGGGATCTAGCCTTCAATAGGAAAACATGCAACTTCAGTTATACTTAGTTTTGTTGTTTTATCATGTTGTGCTGGAAGAGCTTGTGGCCATTGGCACAGGCGCCAAGCCTCGCTTTTGTAGTCTTATTCCCTTTTTTTTTGAATTCAGATACGAGGCCATTTTCCCTCCACTTGACCCGCAATGCATCATCCAGTGTCTTCGCCCAAGTAATGGCTGAAGCCAAGCGCCTGGCACTTTCTCCGATGAGCTCTAGCGACTGAAGAATTTGTACTTATATACACATCGAACAGTACAAGAACCAATGCATTTTTGCGCCTCGGACATGAGTATCAACAGGACAAGAACATATCATCCCTCGCGCTCTGATTCAGCATCTTAGAAGCCAGGCTAGGTGTTCTGCGAATTTTGACTTTGGTATTGCTGTTAGCAAGCAAATCGAGTATAATCCTATCCTTTGGAAGGATACTCAGGCGCTATTTTGTTACCTAATACGGTAATTGCTTCGTGTCGGAATCGAGCGTACGTTCCGCTAGCCGTTGCAATGACGGTCTGAATGACGCTGGACTCATGCCCGCACTCAACATGAGCTCACATGGCTATTTCAACGCTCTGAAAAATTAAGGATCATCGCACTTTTCAGTTCTCAACTTATTTTCACTTCGCTAATACAGCGTTATGAATTCTTATTCATAAAGAGAAAATCTGCTTGGGCTACCATTTAGGTGATTGTGGATACTCTACGAGGTCGCGTCAATTACAAGCAAGTTTTGTACATCACCTGCATTTTAGGCGCAGCTAAAAAATGTATTCTGTTATTCATTTCAACTCCAATTTTTGTATACGTTGAAAAAGCAGCAGCGTTGTGTACCGTTCTCGCTTCCGGACGCTTGTAACACTTAAAGATATTAAAATTGCCTGCAACTACCATGCGGAATATGACTGGCATCCGAAGTCAAAATGTAGTCCTCGATCTCTTCTTTTCAAAGGCATCTTGACTACATCTTCCGGCATGTTTCATTAGTATTCCCTCAGTCTCTGAAACATGCATGTGTGAGAGGCAACGAAAGGCGCGCACTTAAATGGGAACGTGCTCTGAATGATGTACATGCCGAATGAGAGACAATGAGCTGTGAGTTGCTATTCGTTGATGTAAAACAACGAAATGCATTCTTCTTTCCGTTCGCAGCACAGCGACTTTGTCTTTTCACGAATCCCAGTTTCACGATGCATTTTGTAGTATAGTTCTGAGCATTTCTGCCACTGTCTTTCATTACAATTTTTACACGTTTGTGGGCAGCTAGGCATTTCTATTTAAGACATAATGATGCCGTACATTTCATTCATACTATTGTTGCATGTAGCCTTGTGATATTGGTGGCAGCTGACTGACTCCGTGATCCTGATCTGCCCAAAATCATGGGTATGACCTAAGTATCGATTGAATTTGTGCTGCAATGAGGTTTGATTTTGCCCAGGCATGTATACTTTATCAACTTTAATGCATGCAGCTCTGTGTCTTCCTTTTGGCTTTGTTCGAATGAATCGCGAATAATTCGATGAGGATATCCAAAGTCCGCCACGAAACTGGCAGCGTCCGTCATTAGCGCATAGTTTGCAGGATAATTGTCTCCTAGTTGTTAAATACGAGCAGCTAGGCATTCGAGCACACGCATGATGTAGTCAAATACCGACCTATCTCGAAACTCGACATGTTGATGGTCACGGCTGTAAGGCACCTTTTTTCGTTGAGCGTGAGAAGCGCAAGCAAAGATTGTGATCGTCGCACTGAAATTATGAAAAATAACAGAAATATGGTATCAAAAATGCAAATTTCTTAACAACCCTAACGCATCGTTAAGGCGTAAGAGCCGAGCCTGTAGCGCATTTCTCATCGTATGAACCTGCACAATGTTGGTATGTGCGCCACGGTTTATTGCTGCCGTATGAATAAGCATAAATAAACTATGTGTGCCCCACAAACAAGAACGCGAGCCCCCATGTTGCGATCGCGCGCTCATAGAATTAGCGGTAGAGCAGCTTCAGAATATGCGATAGAGGAATATACTTGCGAGAAACTCATGGCAAGAGAGCTAAATATGGCTAGATTTATATTGTCGACTACTTGTCAAGGTGCTTGCGCATATCAACGCTCCCGACCCAAGAAGCGTACTTGGCCCAGCGTGGCTCGATGAACACGCCATTGGCCTCAGCAAGCACGTCACGATTCTTTGGATCGAGCAAGAATCCAGCAACGAAACACTTGCGACCGACAGTTTCGACCACTTCCGTTTCAATCAAGTAAAACCGATCAGCAGCAACAGGCTTGCGGTAGCGAAGCTCCAATTTACCGGTCACACCTACATGGCGTGGCAAACTGTAGAATGCAGACCTAGCAAGCGCTTCATCAAACAACGTAGCAATGAGACCCCCATGAATCACGCCCTTGTAGCCACACAAGTTCTTGCCGAGATGAACGACCACCATACCGTCGCCTTCAGTCCCACCACCGCTCTTTACACCCTGTTTAGTTTTGGAGAAAACCATGGGAAAACTAGCGAACATATGCGGACCACGCAAGCTACCAGCAGTAAGCTGAGCTTCAAGACTCTCCGGGGGTGCGTCGACAAAAGGACGCGTGATAACGTAGTCTGCCTCTTCTTTCTCCGCGAACGGAGTATGGTACTTGATACCATACTTTTCGCGCACGTTAGTGGCCGATGGCATTTCGTAGGAGCGGGAAATGTGCTCGCGCACGGCAGACAGATTGTGCATGGCTCGCTCAATCTCTGAGCAGTACGCCTCAGTTTCTTGCTCCGACATCTGACCTGCCTTGGTCGAATATGGTGTAAAAAGAAACGGGATTGACCGCGGAGGGTATTTTGCACCGATCAAGTAGCACGAACCTGCAGCAGAAGCACCGGTCAATAGCCAGAACGCCAGGGAACGGTGGCCAGACTTGGCGGACGGTCGCTGAGCTCGGCCGGCTGAGAAACTTCGTTGAGACACAGCGACTGAATACATCATGCGATGTGATGATATTGCATGGCGCGAAAGACTCGAGCCGCTTAATAGGCGCTGCATATGTACGGTCAAGACAAACGGGCTCGTGCTATTTATTTTCGGTGGGAGGCCCTAGGTCGACTCGAATTTATGCTTACTAAGCAGGCCACGTCAGCTTTGGGGCTAACCGAGTACGCCTTGACCAGAGCCTCGACAAGGAGCCATGGCCGAGGTGCAGCATGATAACAGTGCAGAGCATGTTGTCTCGGAAAAAAAAGACTTGAGTGCTAGCGATGATGTACCAGATTCATTTGGTACTATGACAAAGGATGACAAGCGCGCATTCATTTTGCTTGTGGTCCTGTATGCGTTACAAGGCATTCCGGTTGGTCTGACATTCGGAACAATGCCCTTTCTGCTCAAGTCGCATGTAGGCTATGGCGGACTGGGTTTTTTCATGCTCAGCACGTACCCTTACTCGATCAAGCTATTGTGGAGTCCTATTGTCGACAGCTATTTTGTCAGTTCATGGCGTATTCCTTGCACGAAGTGGGAGCTGTATCTGGGCCGGCGAAAAAGCTGGATCGTACCTGTGCAGATAATTGTTGGACTGACATTTATCGCATTGGCTAAGAATATTGACGCCTTTATGGAACGCGCTGATACCTTGATTAGCCTTATCACATGTGTGTTCTTTGCCTTGATTTCACTGGCAGCGACGCAGGACATTGCTGTCGATGGTTGGGCCCTCACGCTGCTATCGAAGAATAGCTTAGGATATGCTTCAACGGCTCAAACTATCGGCGTTAACCTCGGCTACTTTATGAGCTTCACCGTATTTCTCGCACTGAATAGTGTAGAAGCCTGCAACAAATATCTTCGCTGGACTCCCAAAAATACGCCCATTCTTACTTTGTCTGGATACCTGCAGATGTGTGGTGTGGCATTTATTTGTGTAACACTGTGGCTCTTGTTTTATCAAAAGGAAGCAAAGGAAAGTGAACGCATGGAGATTCGCGAAGCATACTCTACGATTTGGCAGATTTGCCAACTCCGACATGTACAGTTGTTTTTAATTGTTCATATGATCTGCAAGATTGGATACCAAGCGAATGATGCAGTAACCGGGCTCAAACTTGTAGAGCGCGGACTTGGCAAAGAAGACCTGGCGTTTGCCGTGCTTGTCGATTTTCCATTCCAGCTTTTATTCGGTTATTTGACCGCCACTTGGTCTCGTGGCGATAAGGCACTGCAGCCTTGGATGGTAGCTATGGTGTTTAAATTGCTATTTGCTGCCATGAGCATGGGTGTGGTGGCCGGTATGTCAGCGGATGGCAGTGAACCGATCACGACATCGTACTTTCTACTGATTTTGTTCTCTACAATTCTCAACAGTTTTGCCAGCACGGTTCAATTTGTGGGAATTACCGCATTTCACACACAAGTGGCTGATCCAGTAATGGGTGGCACGTATATGACGCTGCTTAATACCATCAGCAATCTGGGCGGAACGTGGCCAAGGTATTTTGTTCTCAAAATGGTTGACTTCTTTACGGTTTCGATGTGCCGGCCGCCGCTAGACGTGGATTTCAACAAGATTGAAAAAATGCTCCATATGTCCAATGCTTCGCTATCGCTTGGCGAATGTAAGTCAGAGGCTGGCTTGGAGCATTGCAGCAAAATAGGTGGTACGTGCGCCACCATTCGCGATGGCTACTTCGCTACGAGCACGATATGTATCGCACTGGGCGTGGTGACATTTGTATTCTTCATTGTACCTATCTGCCGTCGCCTCCAACGCATAGCCCCAAGTGAGTGGCACATTGTGTCGCACGCGCAGAAAAAGCATTAGTCGCATGTACAATAGCATTTCACAATGGGCAGAATGACAACGGTTTTCACGTGATTCCACCCCATGGGGAAGAGGCTCATGAACAGTTCGAGTCACCCAATTCTTTCATTACCATGTCGACGACTGAGTATTCGATTACCGTGCTTCCAGGTGACGGCATCGGTCCTGAAGTAATTGAACAGGCTGTCCGTGTACTGGAATATATCTCTAACAAGTCTTCGACGTTCAAGCTGCATATTGAGTCGCACGATTTTGGTGGTGCAGCTATCGACTCATCGGGCGAGCCGTTGCCGGAGAGCACGCGTGTGGCCTGCAAGAAAGCGGACGCCATTCTACTTGGTGCTGTAGGTGGTCCCAAATGGGGTGTCGGTAAGGTCCGCCCTGAGCAGGGACTATTGGCGATCCGAAAAGAGCTTGACTTGTATGCTAATGTGCGGCCTGCGCTATTCCCATCCGAATCGCTCCTAGAACACTCCCCCCTGCGCCCTGAGGTAGCCAAGGGCACTGAATTCATTGTAATTCGAGAGCTTGTCAAGGGTCTCTATTATGGCGATCGCAAGGAGGCGGACCTTAGCGCGCCTGACGCCAAGGGTGAGGCATATGATATGATGGTGTACGACAAGGCTGATGTACAGCGTATCACGCGTCTCGCCGCCTATCTTGCAATGCAGTCTTCACCACCCACTAAAATTCATTCCATCGACAAAGCGAATGTGCTTGCCACGAGTCGTTTGTGGCGTCATGTCGTCACAGAAACGATCGAAAAGGAGTTTCGTGACAAGGGTGTAGAAGTGGATCATCACCTTGTAGACTCGGCTGCTATGGTGATGGTATCGAATCCACGCAAGCTAAATGGTATTGTGCTGACGGAAAATATGTTTGGTGATATCCTCTCAGACGAATCGTCGGTCATTCCTGGATCGCTCGGTCTACTGCCCAGTGCATCGCTCTCGGAACTACCTACGGGCGATAAGCCATGCAAGGGACTGTACGAGCCGATTCACGGCTCGGCCCCTGATATTGCGGGACAAGGCATTGCCAACCCCGTTGGCACTATCCTGTCAGCTGCATTGCTTCTTCGATGGTCCCTGGGCAAAGAGCATGAAGCGACGGCCATTGAACGGGCCGTGCGCAGGACGCTTGATTCGCCAGATATTGGCGGATTTGGCCTGCGTACGCGTGATCTTGGTGGCCAAGCCTCGACGAAGGACGTGGGTGACAAGGTCCTAGCCGCTCTCGACGACTTCCTCCCATAAATCCTATGCTGCCCTCGGCGCTTTTTCGCTGGTCCCATCGCGGCTCGTGCACGGACCTACATTCGGCCGAATCATGTCATGCATAGCGGCGCGCGACCCTTAGATTTTGGCCGCCTTACGCCAACATTTTAGCTAGGCGTCACACGCCGCCTACCCTTGCAGGTCTCATGGCAGGTAACACGAAGGGGTACGACGATGAGCATAAGAACTCTGTCACTGGCATATCAAATAGTGGTCACAATGTGTTACCGACATCAAGTCGAAAGATTACTATGTCCCCGTCGCGTGTAGGCTCGGAAGAGTCTGTCGGTGGCATGAAGAGGACAGATTCGCTTGCCAGTTTGCGTGTGTTGGCCCAGCTCATTGATGGGCGTACGGGGTACTTTGAGGAGGCGCGAATGAGTGAGAGTGCGCTTGCTGACATCAAGAATGCTGGAGTGCGTGAATTTTACACGCAGCAAAATGAGCACCTGGATGGCTGGCGCGAGGTCGATGAGGTGCTCGAGAGTCAGTTCCCGACTGAAGTTATGCGGCGCTTTGTCGTACCTCAACATATAGTGGCAGCTGAAGGCGCTGCGGGAGATACTCACAATGATCGAATGGCCGACGATATCGACGATGCCATCATCACGGATGATGAGGGTGAATCATTAAGTGTACATCCTTTTTCATATCACGCTGGGCGTCGTGGACGCGGCATTAGTGAGCGTGCGATGACCTCGATTTCAGGCATGCTAACCAAGGAAAGAATGGCCATGCGTGGTAACTCGTGTGCCGAACTGGCAGCGGAGAGTCTGCAGGACCTATCGACGTCGATACAGCTCTCTGAGGCCAATCGCGAGCATAAGAGTCTCGCTGACCTACTTGAGAGGCCTGACATGGACTTTTCGAGAGATGACAGCCCTTATCTACGATTTGAGCGCAAGTCACAGAACAAAACTCGTCGGAACAGGTCGCTCCTGCGAAAAATGCTTTCAGAGCACCCTGTGATGGACGAGCATGCACCGAGCACTTCTCATCCGAAGCTGGTAGAGCAGTTTAACTATGGCTCGGTGTCGTCGACTCTGCCTTCGTCTTCCTCAACTACCAAACCAGCGAGCATGGCTGTGTGGACCAAGGCTGACCATGAGCGTGATCAGCTTTTGCAAAATGTCCCTACGCATCAGAGAAAGCAAGATTCAGATGCTCTAGTCAGATTTTACATCAATATCAACCTACTCCTAAATTTGTTACTAGTGGTTGGAAAGATTGTGGCGGTGTGGTCGTCCAACTCCGTGTCGCTGTTGGCTAGTTTGGTCGACAGTGTACTGGATTTGCTGTGTACGATTGTCATCTTTGTCATGTCTCGAGCCACGGCGTATCGCAGCTGGCACACGTTTTACAAGTATCCTGTGGGAAAGCGACGCTTGGAGCCACTGGGCGTGCTTATCTTTAGTGTGTTGATGGTCGTGTCGTTTTTGCAGGTGCTGCTAGAGTCAGTCAGTCGACTGTGGCACATGTGGCTTGGACGCTCTTCCGAGAAAGATTTGACGCTCCCCATGGTGGGCATTGTCTTTATGGTGATGACAATTGTGACCAAAACGATCATGTGGATGCTATGCCGTTCCCACAAGAACTCGAGTATGCATGCGATCGCGCAAGATTCGGAAAATGATGCCATGTTTAATATGATCTCGCTGATTTTTCCTATCTTAGGACAGTATCTTGGACTTGGCATACTCGACCCTATCGGTGGCGCGGGTCTGTCGATCTACATCATCTCCGAGTGGGTCTCCACGTTGGCAGATACGACTGACAAGCTCACTGGCAAAGTGGCCAGTGCCCAAGACGCAGGCAGGTGTTTGTATTTGGTGTCGCGATTCTCGCTTGTGAAGGCCATTTCAGGCTTTGAGATGTACCATGTGGGTGACACCATGGTGGCCGAAGTGGATGTCGTACTTCCCATGAGCTTCAAGCTAAAGGAAGCGCATGATCTCGGTGAAATCATCACATATTGCATCGAAAGTCTGACGGGAATCGAGCGAGCTTACATCCACTTGGACTACAATCCTAGTGGGCAGTCAGGTCACATTGGCCAACGCGGCTAAGTTGGCTTACTACATAGGCTTGCATCGAGTGGAGAATCACAGGGCACAGACCGCCTTCCTAGTAACTATGACGAGTCTACTTCGCAGCCGTTTGTGGACCGCATCGCCCATGCTGCGGCTGCGTCCGGCTGTGCCTGTGAACGGATCGACATACGCTACCACGGCGCGTTTGCTTTCCCGCGCTCCGTCACAGCCTTCATCGACCAAATCACGAGCACCTCCCTCAGGTGGCGTTGGTAGCATCACGATCAAAGCTGGTGTCTTGTTTGCCGGTCTCTCTGCTTTTGCGATTGCTTTGACTGTGTATGGAGTCTGGGATTACTTTGCTGCGTTTCGCGTGTGGCCCAAAGAGCTACGTGAGCCACTGCGGGCCGCCGTCAAGGCTCAACGGAATGGCAAATGGAAGCGCAGCGAAAAGAATTTCCGACACGCTCTGGAGACGGCCAGGATGCTAGGTGCCGAGAAACTAGGCAAGGATCCTCTGCTTAAGACGACAGGCATCGCGATCGCTCTCTCGGCTGTGCTAGAGGAACAGGGTGCATGGCAAGAAGCGATACAAGTGTACTTGGATGCACTCGAGGAAGTGCGCCAGACGCAACAAGGAGCCTCAGAGCCGAAACGCACACCACAAGAGTGGATGCGAGCCGTTGCTCTTGCTCAGAAAATTGGTGATATCGCGCAGAAGCCTGGTGTCCACGCACCGAGCATGGCTCATGGACCCAAAACTATTACAGAGGAGCCGTGCGAGAGTTACTTGGCCTGGAGTGTAGAGGAAATGATGCGCTTGGTTCGAGGTCCAAGCAAAGAACCAGTGCATCTCGAGGACTTGCCACTGCCGCCCTGGGTAGATCGTCAAGATCTCGGAGCGAGCGTCGAAGCACTGGGCGCCTTTTATGCCAGTCGCGGCATGGCAGAGTATGCGGTGCCATTGTATGTGCAGGCCATTTCTATGCTTTTACCAACGAGGAGGAACAGAGATGCAGCAAATGATTCACCACCGCCCACAGTAGCAGAACGATGTCATGCTGCGATCCTGATGAACAACATCAGTCAAGCGCTCACACAGTCCCATACCGACCCGGGAACGATGCAGCGCGCCATTGCATGGGCGATGAAGGGATTGGATTTGGTTAGCCTTACCTCATTCCGCGCCGGCTTCTTGAGTGATATGCCATCAGAGGAGCGAGATTGGCTGCTTCAATTCAGTGGATTGGATCCACAGCGCATCGGAGGCGTCGCCAAGACAGTAGAGGCAGAGTCCGACATGCGTCTAGCGCATGTCAAGCAGCAGTGCCTCGGCACGCAATTTGTGCTGCTGTACAACCTTGGCATGTTCTACTCCATGCAAAATGACAAGGCCACGGCACGAATACTCTTTCGACGTGCGATGCGACAAGCAGACAGAATGCAGCTGCGAGACGCTCGATCACAGTGTGCTAGAGCGATTGCTAGGCTTGACCGTGATGGCGACGCTCAGACTTAGCGTATCGCTCATCCTTGTCTCCATGACGTTCCCACACTTTGCTTGGCCATCCAAAGAAGCGACGCCCCGCGACATGCGCAACCGTCCGCTGAGCCGTGCGCGGTCTTTGCGTCATGTCGAGAAGGACAGGCGGGGGCACGTCGATGCCCAACTCGGCACGTAGCTCATCCAGAGGCTGCTCGAATCGACGCTCCCAAGCTATACTTATGAGGGGTGTTCGCACAAGCTGTCCGAGTCGCCAGGCCCAGTCAGCTAAGCCGACGAGCCGCGGAGTATCGAGGGCAGTAGTGCGTTGTGATAGCACTGCCTGGCCGTCGTCACGTAGAATTCGTGCGCTGCCACCGATGGCCGAAAGAACGGCCACAGGCAAATGCATATGCGAGGCTTCAAAGTACTTGACAATGGTTTCGCCCAGCGTTGAGGTTGGCATGCCAAGAAGCACATGATAAAAGTCGTGTGTCTCGCGGTAGCGCTGAATGACATAGCGTGTTTCGAACGTCGGCATGTACTGTGCCTCGCACCGCCCATCTGGACTGACGTGATTCGCACGCAGCCATTCGAACCATACGCGCCCGAATGAGTCGGTAGGCAGCTGTGCCAGGGCATCGATATCGATGGTATGAGAGTTGATAGATGGCCGTTCCACCAACAAGCGCCTGCCTTCATGCGTCGACTGCATCTGATATACCAATTCATCAATACGTGGATACGATGAGACTTGCGTGAGTACGGTCAGCAGGTCGCCGCGACGCGGGCTCACAAGGAGACCCAACGCACTTCCGGTGCCTAGTAGGGCCCGTTCCCAAAATGGTGCACGGACGCCATAGTCAGAATGTTCATGCACTTCGTGCGCATGCTGACTGGACGATGCCTTGGATGCAAGGCGCGTCGTCGTCGTCAGGGCACGCCGAGTCCCATACGGAACGTATCGGCGCAGCATGATGGAAAGGTCTCCACATGGGATGGGCGACTTTTTTTCCTTCCATTTTACCTGCTTCGTCATGCCGCGAGAGTGTGTGCTGTGTGGCCAGGAGCGTGCTGTGCTACGCCGACCCAAAACGGGAGACCTTGTTTGCCGCAACTGCTTTTTTTACGTCTTTGAGACAGAGGTGCACCAGACAATTGTCAATGCTCAGCTCTTCCGGCGAGGTGATCGTGTGGCTATTGGCGCCAGTGGTGGCAAAGACTCGACGGTGTTGGCATACGTCATGAAGACGCTAAATGAGCGGTATGACTATGGTTTACAACTGTTCTTGCTAAGTATTGATGAGGGTATCACAGGCTACCGCGACGACAGTCTCGAAACGGTGAAGCGAAATCAAGAGCAGTATGGCATTCCCCTCAAAGTGCTCGGTTACAAAGAGCTATATGGCTGGTCCATGGATGATATTGTCGCGTCAGTGGGACGAAAGAACAACTGCACGTTTTGCGGTGTGTTTCGGCGCCAGGCACTCGATCGCGGCGCGGCGTCACTGGGTGTGGACCACATCGTAACAGGACATAATGCCGATGACATGGCGGAAACTGTGCTTATGAATGTTCTGCGGGGTGATATTGCACGTTTAGAACGCTGTACTGATATTGTGACCAAGGGTCCTGATGGGACCGATGAGGACGACGAACATCAAGGCTGCGGCGGAGGCCAAAGTGGGTTTGGCGGTAGCGGCATTCGACGCAGCAAGCCGTTCAAGTATGCGTACGAAAAAGAGATCGTCATGTATGCCTACTTTAAGCAACTCGATTACTTTAGCACCGAATGCATTTATTCACCGAACGCCTACCGTGGCTATGCGCGCTCCTTCCTCAAGGACCTCGAAAGTATCCGGCCCAGCAGTATTATTGACATCATACACAGCGGCGAGAATCTCCATGTGGCCGGGCAAGTGAAGCGTGCCGTGCAACGTACGTGTGCACGGTGCGGCTATATTTCGTCGAACGAACTATGCAAGGCATGTGTGCTGCTCGAAGGACTAAATCGTGGTGCTCCCTCCCTTGGCATTCGCTCAGACAAGTCACGCGCCGTGCGAGAGGCGCTCGCAGATGCACAGCCAGACATTGGACATACCATTCCCCGCTGGGAAGGTGTACAGCGTTCCAGTGCTACGGCATGGTAACTTTTTTGTATATAGGCAAAAATACAACGGCACGAGAGACCGTGGGTTAACGCTTAAAGATCGTGACGCAGTCCTCGTCTTCCAGCACATGATCGCCACCAACGCGTTGGCCGCGCGGGTGCTTGGCAGACGTGCCCCAAACAACAGCGCACTTGAACTGCTTGAAAATCTCACGGTGAATAGCATTGCAAAAGTCTTCGACGGTACACTTGCCGCGGCGCAAGACGACAGGTGAAGTGTAATCCGGTGGGCACTTACGGGGCTTCGTGTACACGCGGACAAGATCAAGCTCGTCCCACATCTTATCAACAAGCTCGTCCACGTTGAGCCACATCCGAGATGAAATAGGCACCGATTTGGGAATCTTATACAGCAGGTCGAGTTCTTCAATCGAAATCGAGTCAATTTTGTTCAGCACATAAATGCATGGAATATATATACGGTTGCCTTCAATGACATCAATGAGCTCTTCGACCGTGACGTCTTCACGGAACGCAATGTCGGCATTAGAGATGCGGTACTCAGACATGACAGCCCGAATCTCATCATGGTCCAGCTTGGTGAGCGGCACAGTATTAGTGATGGCCAGTCCACCCTTGTCTTTCTTTTTCACAATAACATTCGGGGGCTTTTTGTTGAGGCGAATACCAAAACCTTCCAGTTCTGCCTCGAGAATTTGCTTGTCGTGCAATGGTTTGCACACGTCTAGCACAATAAAGATCAAATTACACGTACGAGCGACAGCAATCACCTGACGACCACGGCCCTTGCCATCTTTCGCACCTTCAATAATACCAGGCAAGTCGAGAATTTGAATACGTGCACCACGCACGACCATGGTACCTGGGACAGTCGTCAGCGTTGTGAATTCATAGGCAGCTGCCTCGGACGTCGTCCCTGTTAGCCCAGACATAAGTGTCGACTTTCCCACAGATGGAAAGCCAACAAAGCCAACACTGGCAATACCCGTGCGTGCGACATCGAAGCCCATACCGCCGCCGCCGCCGCCACTACTGCTCGGAGCGATCAGCTCACGCTTCAACTTGGCGAGCTTCGCACGAAGTTGACCAAGATGATACGCAGTGGCCTTATTCTTCTGCGTGCGGGCCATCTCATCTTCGATCTCTTTGATGCGCTGCACCGTCGTCATGTCGTTAGACGATGTGATATGGTTCGCGGTCGTTCCCAAGGTATGTGCAGGAAGAAAAAAAGAGGCGTTAGATCTCGGCCGAAATGTGTAGATGAACGACTGCCCACGAGCCAACGTAACCGTGCGGATAGACTTTAAGACCCTATCACACCTTGCCTAGGAAGGCTGACGGTATGCATTCCCTGGAACGCACAAGACCGCACGGTCCAGGGCATGGTATAGCTCCTGCGTCAGCAACGAAGCTTGTTATGGCACTGCTTGCTTACGTATTTCACTCCGCTTTCATGGCGGTCCGTGCCTCACCCGTCGTGATGTGGGCTGTACCGACCTCGTCTACGATGACGATGACGAGGCCTCGGGACCATGTAGAGGCACCTATTGAACATAATGAGCCATGGAAAAAGCTTATGGACGTTCTTATGATTGCCTTCCTTGTGCTGCTCGGTGGGGTATTTGCGGGTCTGACGCTCGGTCTTATGGGTCTCGATATGGTGAACCTGCAGGTTCTCATGACATCTGGTACAGATCAAGAGAGACAGGACGCGGCCAAGGTCATGCGCCTGCTTGAGCGTGGTAGGCACTGGGTCCTGGTGGTTTTATTGCTCGGTAATGTGATTGTAAATGAAACGCTTCCGATCTTTTTGTCTGAATTTGGCTCTGGACTCACAGCTGTCATTCTATCTACTATCCTTATTGTCATCTTTGGTGAGATCGTGCCTCAATCAATCTGTGCTCGCTATGGCCTCTCCATTGGTGCCCTATGCGCTCCGCTTGTGCACGGAGCCATGATTGTACTGGCACCAGTTGCATGGCCCACGGCCAAGCTCCTCGACTATTGCCTTGGCGAAGAGCACGGAACCACATATCGCAAAGCAGAACTCAAGACGTTTGTTTCTTTGCATCAGCAAATTGGAACTGAGCATTTAAACGATGATGAGGTGACCATCATCCGCGCCGTCCTGGATTTGAACGACAAAACAGTGGCAGACGTTATGACACCTATTGAGGATGTGTACACTTTACCCATTGATCACGTTCTCGATGATGCTGGTGTGGATGAGCTTGTCCAATCGGGCTATTCGCGTGTACCCATTCATGAGAATGACCGCCCCGATGCCATTCTTGGTATGTTGCTCGTCAAGCAATTGATCCAATACGACCCAGAAGATGCTTGGCCCGTCTCGCGCTTCCATCTCACTCCTCTGCCAGAAACCTCGCCAGACTTGAACCTACTCGATGCCATCAACTATATGCAGGTGGGTCGTTCTCATATGATCCTAGTATCTAAGCACCCCGGTGAGCCATCGGGTGCCATGGGCGTGGTGACATTGGAAGACATTATCGAGGAAATGATTGGCGAAGAGATCGTGGATGAGACAGACGTATTTGTCGACGTGCACAATAAAATCAAGGTCGTCCGTACCAAGCCGTCAGGTGCCAAGCAGGACCAATGGCAGCCGCTCATTCGCGGTATTATTGAGCGACGCCGTAAATACGGAGGACCAAAAAATATACCGTTGCACAACAGTTTCGGTACCATGGGACAGGGCCCAATGAGCCGAACGCGCAGTTTCAGTCGTTCTTCTAAATATGGCACGATGCCACAAAGCAAAGCACACGACAAGGTGTCTATCAAGAAGATTGGACACCGACGAACGGGCAGTGGACCACAGAGTGAATTGTCCCCGGGAATGCAGGCAGACAAGACGCCTCTGCAGACGCCCAAGTCCATGTCATCGTCTATCACATTTAGTGATTATGGACCAGAGTCGTTGAATCTCGCCGAGTCCGAGCGCACATTCCAAGCCCCTGGGCCATACATTGTTGAAGCAGTTCATGGTACCAGTGACGAATTTCGCGTGATTACTGTGGCCGAGCTGAATGAAGACACGGCACATAACTTGCATAACAAAGCGGTTCACGAAGCGGTCAAGCAGGCCGAAGAGAGTGCGCATGTATCACAGTTTAATGACGAACCTGGGCCTACATAGATGAACGAACGCTGTAATGACTTGGCATGTTCATGATATACGCTTAACCACCATGCAATGTACTAATGAAGACAACCCGGTCCCCTGACTTTAGTTCGTAGCACATTTCACCCTCGAGTTCCCAATCGCTATCGTTAATGAGAACGAGAATACCCGGTCTAACATGATCATTCTCCACAAAAAGCTCTTCGCGCTCATTGATCAGATGTGTACGAATGTATTCCACCAAGGTGCTCATGGTGGGTCTGTTGCCTCCATCAGACGCCGACGCTGGTAATACAATGTTGTGCGTCTTAGCATTCGGTGGAGCAAGCAACAGTTCTGTACCACCGCTGTCACCATGGTCAGCCCTCTTCGTAAAAGCATTTCACATACCCAAACTCGACGATTACGCGCACATCTTGCGCTTCTCCCATGGTACTAAAGAGGCAGTCACTGCTCTGCAACACATACACTACCGCAGTACAGGGCATGACAATAACGTAATACGACAGGGTCGATGGGGTGACATGACTCAGGTGATTGGACACACAAACATCAAGTAGCTGCACATTATATTGCGATCCAATTAGGTCGATGCAGGTACGTGTCAGAGGAATTTTCTCCGTGTTGTAGTTCGTTGGGCTTCATGTTGAAAAAAATTCCAACAGACATATTCTAACCCCTTATCTAAAAGTTTTCGCGCTTGCATCGGGCGCTTGGCATAGCTTCATCTTCGCCCACAAAGAGGCTAGCACGCCATACGATTTTGGTGCCACCATGATCAACAGACGCCATGTGTGTCTGTTCTTTCTAATAGGTCTGACTTTGCCTTATGGCGTCAAGGCGCAGGAGGACACATCGACGTCCGCCGTTATTTCAACTATCGTCTTGGCACTCATCCTCGCTGGTGTCTTTTTGTCCTGCTTTATTTACTTGCGCCCTCGTTTTCCAGCGATTTACCAACCCAAGACATACCGCGCTCTTCCGCCCAGCAGAAACACACAGCCGTTACCGAAAGATGCTTTCAAATGGATTGGTCAGTTCCTTCGCGCGCCAGACGCGGAGATCATGCGCATCAATGGCTTCGACGCTTATTCGTTCATTTGGTTCTTGGTTCTGATGCTCCGTATCTTTGTGCCGATTTGGATTCTTTCTTGGATCGTGCTCATGCCCCTATACGCTGCTGACTTGCCTATCAAGGGGGAGCAAAGTGGCCAGGGCCGTGGTACTGGATTCAACATGTTCATCTTCGGTAACATTGTGAATGAAAACGAGCAACAGCAAAAGCGAAGTGCAGGTGTTCTGATCATGCACTACATCTTTATGGCATGGGTCGTATTTAACATTCACGATGTGATGAAGCACTTTATTCGCTTGCGGAAAGAATTTTTGACATCGCCTGAGCATCGCAACACGAATCAGGCTAAAACATTCCTCGTAAGCAGTGTGCCAAATGAATTGCTGAGTGAGACAAAGATGAAGGAGCTTTATGGTAACGTTCCTGGTGGCGTGAAGCGTGTCTGGATCAACCGCAATCTTAAAGAGCTGCCTGATATGGTGGAGAAGCGCGATAAGCTCGCCACAAAATTGGAGGGGGCTGTTTGCAAACTGATTAGTACCGCCGCTAAGAAAGTAAAGAAAGGCAAGGTGGATCCTTTGTCCGTCTCTGAAGATGATGTGCCTTCCCTCGACGTGTCTGATCGCTACGTACCTGAAAAGAAGCGTCCTACCCACCGTCTTGGGAAAATTCCTTGTTTTGGTGAGAAGGTTGACACGATCAACTACAGCCGCGAAGAGCTTACGCGTTTGAACCGCGAGATTGAGGCATCGCGCCAAAATGTGATTGACGACTACGAGACGTATCCACCGCAAAGTAGCGCCTTCATTCTTTGCAATACAATGCAAGGTGCTTACCGAGGTGCCAGTTTTCGACCAGTCGAGAACAAGACGCAGATGGATCGTCGATACGTGGAGATGCATCCTGACGACGTCGTATGGAAGAACATGAACTTCAACCCATACGAACGCAAGGTCCGGAGTGCGTGTTGTTGGGGTGTGACTTGGGTGACGGTGATTTTCTGGTCCATTCCTGTGGCTGTGGTGTCGCTTTTCTCGAATGTTGACTACATGAGTGAGAAAGTGTCGTTCCTGGGCTGGATCAAGAGTATCCCCAACGTCCCAATCGGTATTATTAAGGCCGTGCTTCCCACTGCTGCTCTCGCTGTATTGAACAGCCTGCTGCCCCCATGGCTGCGCTACAACGCCAGGATGAGTGGCATCCCAAGTAAGAACTTGATCGAGCTCAGCCTAATGACGCGCTTTTTCATCTTTATGGTGATTCAGAACTTTATTCTCTTCACTGTTCTGTCAGGTATTCAGCAGAAGCTCAGTGATTTTTCTGATGCCGTGCATGACCCTACCAAGTTCGTTCAGACAATATCGAGTGCTATTCCCCGTGTGTCGTCTTTCTACCTTCAATAC
>ERZ500979.151-NODE-151-length-23082-cov-17.383289_pt1 | contig 23082 bp, 24 predicted proteins | sample MGYA00248864_ERZ500979 | MGnify/ENA primary metagenome ERZ500979 (study PRJEB25958, sample SAMN03398550) | human skin metagenome | study: EMG produced TPA metagenomics assembly of the Human Skin Microbiome Metagenome (human skin metagenome) data set.
TATCCCGCTTTATGGCGAAAAGGTTATCGAACGAGTTAATGGCGAATTAGAGCTTCACCAAAGCCCTGCCACTGTTCTACGTCAAGCTTTGGCTGGTGTTAATGAAGATGCACCGGACGGGACGAACGGCTCTGTTAAGGGTGGTACCCCGCAACGAGCTACCGACCCAACCCAAGGGGCTGGGTGGCCAGGAAAAGCACAGCGCCCAGACCCTTTACTCGATGCTCTGCTCAAAGCCGTTTACTAAGAATTAGAAGGAGAAATTTATATGTTGAACGTTGAATCTTGGAACTTGAAGCACCCAAAGAAAGTTAAGGAGCTTTTGGCTGCTCAAGAGAAACTAGAACAAGCGGTACATGCACCCGCTCCGTCTAACGATGGTTTCCTTTCTGCTGAGACTCTTGAAGCTGCTCTGAACGAGCATACAAAGCACACGCTCTACAGTGGCCAGGAGCGCCAGCGGGCGATTAATCTTGCTCGTAACACTATCGAGCGTGAGCTGAAGGCAGAGGTAAACAATAACCTGGATAGCTATATCATACAGGTTAAGAAGATATTTGAACCAGCCGCTGAAGCTTATGCAGAGGCTGTAGAGCAGTTGCCTTCCTCTATGTTCACGGCTGAGGACGTGCTGGGGTTTAGTCAAGAACAGCGGGAGGCCTATCATACCGCCCGCGAGGCAGCCGGTGTTATCAGCTGGGCAGCCGACTGGCTGTGGAACCTGGTAGACCTGCCTGGGCAGAGCCTAGGCGGGTACTCCCGTTGGTTCCTGGTATGCGCTCCCGAGTCTGTGGCTGGCTTGACTGTACTCCAGTTGGAGGAGGACTACGCGGGTGAGCCCGCCTACGGGGCCCTCTTGCCCCCAGTACTCCGTGCGGTGCGAGAAGGTGCGTATCTGCGTGTGGCTACGCCTGCACAGGCGCGTGAGGCTGCGCAGGAACAGGAGAACGCACGTCAGGGCATGGATGAACAAGCATGGCTTAATCTTAGGCGAGACTTAAAGCTATAAGCCTCTAAGGGCCGTTGGGGAGCCTGAGGTTAAGGCTCCCTAAAATACCATCTGAGCAGGCAATATGTCCTGTTAGTTGGTGATACCCCACCATAGGGGACCCCAGGGGGTATACCCTCGCCCCCAAAAGGAAGACCGGACGGTATTACGCCCATTCTTTTGCATGCTGTTTTATTTATGGATTTTTTAGGAAGTTGGTTATTTTGATTGGAGATTTTGGACCAGCTGGCACACGGTTAGTTGAGACGATTACTAATACATTCGATTTCTCGGAGGAACCTGGGAAGCTGGCTATTCTTGAGCGTGCTGCTCGAACTGCGGACACGATAGCCGCGTTGGAGGCTGAGGCAGCTACTCAGTCTCTTACTGCTAAGGGCTCAATGGGACAGGCTGTGATTAACCCTTTGGTTGCTGAGGCTCGGGCACAGACTTCTTTGCTTGATAAGCTTTTGAAGAGCCTTGGCCTCCCTGATACGGATGAGGCTACGGCAGCAAGGGCAGAACAACGTCAACGCCGGGCTAAGAAGGCTGCACAGACTCGCTGGGGGAATCGGTCATGACGGTTAGACGTAACTCAAAGCGGAGTGTTACTCCTGCCGATGTTGCGGCTCAGATTCGGGCTCATACTTACCCAGTGGAAGTTCCTTTTTCCGAGTGGGCAGAAGAAACTAAGACCTATTGCTACCTAATCGCTGGCAACACAGACCACGGGTTTGTCTGTGAGGCTGGTGAATTGGCTGGCATTTCCTTGGCCGACTGGTTCCGAGCGGTTTTCCGTACAGACCTTGGTTCTGCCCCGGCTGGGGTGCAGTGGATAGCTCCTCGAGAAGGATAAGCTGTTTTGGACCTGACCCCCATGTGGTGGACACCTGATATCCAGCCCAGTCGAGCTGGCAAGATTGGTAATCTACCACCATGTCCAGGTACTCCGAACAGTTCAAACGCGATGCCGTGGCCCTCTATGAGAACAATGAGGACCTCTCGCTGAACTCAGCATCAGCCGAGCTCGGAATCAATCGAGCCTCGCTGCATTCTTGGGTCAAAAAGTACGGCACCGGCAAACGTGCTCGCACAAAGGCCATGCACGATAAAGCCCAAGCGGCGAATGATTCCGAGCGAATCCGCCAGCTAGAAAAAGAGAACGCAAAATTGCGCGAAGAGCGCGATATTCTGCGTAAGGCTGCGAAATATTTTGCCGAAGAGACACGCTGGTGATCCGCTTCCAGTTTGTCTATGACCACCGAACCGAGTACTCGGTCAAGCGGATGTGCCATGTGTTAAAGCTCAATCGCTCCTCGTTCTACAAATGGGTCAATACCCGCGAAAATCGCAGGTTAAAGATGTGCTCTGATGCTCTTATTGGTGCAAGAATCAAGACCATCTTCGATGATGAGCACGGGCTTTATGGTGCCAAACGCATCGCCGCAAGCCTCAACGACGATACGGACCTCGGCCCGACCAATCATAAGAAGGTCGCACGCATCATGAAATCGATGGGGATCAAAGGCTTTACCAAACGACGTCGATGCATCACCACCAAGCGCAAGCCTGGCCACCGTGTCATGCCAGATTTAGTAGGCCGCAATTTCACCGCTGACAGGCCGAACCACGTCTATGTAGGCGACATCACCTACCTGCCGTGCAAGGGAGGCAAAAACATGTATTTGGCTACAGTCATTGACACCTATTCACGGAAACTTGCAGGTTATGCACTCGCAGACCACATGCGTGTCTCACTGGTCATCGATGCCCTAGCCCACGCACACGGTGTGCGTGGCAGTCTTGACGGGGCTATTTTCCATTCCGATCACGGCAGCGTGTACACCTCACAAGCGTTTAGAAACTACTGCTCGTCGCTGGGTGTACGCCAATCCATGGGCGCGGTGGGAACGAGTGCCGATAATGCCCTGGCAGAGTCATTTAACGCCACCTTAAAACGTGAAGTGCTGCGTGATCGGAAAGTCTTTGATAATCCCATTATCTGCCGTCAGGAAGTCTTCCGGTGGTGCATGCGCTACAACACCCGCAGGCGCCACTCCTGGTGCAATCTTGTGGCTCCTGATGTCTTTGAAGCCGAGACTTCAGCTATACTAGCTAAAGTCGCATAGTTAACCCCCGATGTGTCCACTTTCCGGGGGTCGGGCCCTTTCATTCCCTACGGGCCTAATAGGCCTGTGGGGTTAAGGTCGTTGATAGGCCTGAGGTCTGTTGGGTATGCGGGCTCCTCGGGCTGATTTAGGCGGATTTTCCACCCGTTATGACCTGCGTGTTTAGAAACGCTAATTCGCTGTATCGCATTCTAAAGCGATTTAGGATTTTCTCTGGACTGATTTTGCCCAGAGAGGTAGTTTCATTCGCTTAGAATGCGTTTTTTGGGGGGTTGGATGGTAGCCGTAGGGTGCTCTGGTTACGGATTTTGCGTGGAACGTCTAGTTGTGCGTGTTTTGGCTTTTCTGCAGAATCGCGTATCTAAGCGAGGCCTGTATAAGGAAGGTTCCAACCGAAGCAACGGAACAGACAAAATAAACCTTCTGGGTCCATTCTCCAGCGTCGCTGAAACTCTTAGCCTGTGCAGCGCCAGGGAGCATGATTAGCGCCCAAGCCAAAATCAGCAAAACCATAGCGAGGTATAATATAGTCGCCCACTTCAGCTCCTTCGCTTGAAGGCAATACTCGAAGATTTCTTTATCAAGGAAGCAAGAAACAAGGGATAGTGATAATAAGGCTATTACTGCGGTAAGTGCTGCTTGCATACCCCTATGCTATCAACTGGTGAATCGGTTATCGGTGTGGTTAGGTGTCCCGATGTATCAAGCAATCCACTCACTCTTAACTATCTTTCATAAGGATTGTTGGATACAAGGGTATTTACTCTAACGAGGGAATCCCTTAAGAGGGGATTCCCCTTAATATCATTAACCCAACGATACCGGCCATAGGCACGGGGTAGAGGTTAGGGCCTGTTAATCAACCGCTGTTTCATATCCTCGGGGACAATCAATTCGACTTCTTGGATTCCCGGCCTGTTCCTGTACCCGCGTGAGATTTGACGCGCTCTAACACGCACTCCGATGCTGATTAAGAGCTGCCTACGTCCCTCGGTATCTAATGAATCCCACTTTTCCCGGTAGGTTTCACCCGTAGGAATCCACTCAACTTTATCCTCGGCCACTTCCTGAGCTTCTAGAACCTTGATTCTGTTTTCCAGTGTTTCAAGTTGTGCGAATAATGCTTTTCTAGCGGTTGATGTAGTAGCCGTGGTGATGAATTCTGAAAGGTCTGTGTAGGTGTCTTGTGCTTCCTTCAGCTCTTGGGTTAGGTCTGAGCCTCGGGTTATTTTCTTCTCCAGAACCTCGTAATCGCCAAGGATTTCGTGAAACTGCTCGTTTACTGTGCCTAGGACTTGTTCATCGTTTACGCTGAGTTGTTTACACCTGTTAGCACATGTGTAGGAGCCGCTAGGCTTGTTTCGGTAGCGCTTGTGGTGCATGTTACCGCCACATTCCCAGCATTCGAGTACGCCTAAGAGTGGGCTTGTGCGGTCTGGTGCTACTTTTGCCCAACGCCTACCTTCGAGGGTGGCCTGAATCTTGTCCCACTCTTCCATAGTGACCGCTGGGGGACACCTAAGCACGGGTGTGCCGTCTTTATTAAAGATTGGTTTACCCTCGTGCAGTGCCCAGCCTAGAAGTGCTCTGGAGTTCAGGATTCTTCCTAGTGTGCCGTGCCGCCATTGCGTAGGAGTGTCAGATATTCCTGCCTGTGCCGTAGGTATTTTCTCCTCGTTTAATTCGTCCGCTATAACCCGGATTGGTTTACCGTTTATGTAATCCTCGATGATTCTTCTCAGCACTGGGAAGGTCTCAGGGTCTTTTTCCAGCGTGAAGCCACCTGTGTTGATAGGGGAGGGCCGGTAGCCGTAGGGGATTCTTCCACCATCCCAGCGGCCTGATTCTCGCAGTTTCTTTTTTGAGGCTGTTACTCGTTCTTTAATAGCCTCTAGTTCACCCTCTGCAACACCTGCAATAACGTTGGCAATCATGCGACCTACCCATGTGCTTAGGTCAATGTTCTCAGAGATTGAAACTAGGGTCTTATCGTTGTCGGTTATCCATGCGAATAGTTTGTTGATGTTGATGCTGTTACGAGCTAGGCGGTCTAGTTTCCAGGCAACGAGGATGTCCCATTCGTTACTAGCGGGCTCTCTTAGGTAGGGGCCTAGTGCTGGTGTATCAAACGGTGATACTGCTCCCGATACGTCAACATCTTCTGCCCAAGCAACTATTTCGTGGTTGTTGGTCTTTGCCCAGTTTTCGATGAGTTCTCTTTGGCGTTCTACGCTGGTGGATTCTTCGCTCGACCTTGACAATCTGATTCTTCCGAGTACTCTCATAGTTAATAGAGAGTATCACTTTCGCTGGAGACGCACGGTGAACCCTATGTCATGCGGCATATCGGTTCTGCGCGTGCCCAGAAGTACTATGTGTGCCCAGGGTGTAATCAAAATATTCCTCCCGGGGTGGCCCATATCGTCGCGTGGCCGCGCGACGTGGGCCGCCAGGGAGACGATCGTCGGCACTGGCACCGCCACTGCTGGGAGCGTAGGTAGACTAGCGGGCATGATTGTTGCATTCTCTGTAGCCCCCGCAGTAGTCAATAATGACTCCCAAGAAATGGCTGACGCCGTCGCTGCGGCAGTGCGCGTAGTCCGCGAATCTGGCCTTCCTAACGAGACCAATGCCATGTTCACCCTGCTTGAAGGCGAGTGGGACGAGGTCTTTGGAACTATTAAGAAGGCCACTGACGCGGTGCGTGCGGTATCCCCGCGCACATCTTTGGTGGTCAAGGCTGATATTCGCGAGGGCGTAACCAATCAACTGACTGACAAGGTAGATGCGGTTAACCGCCGCCTTGCAAAGGAGGACTAGATGACTTCAGCAAATAACGCTTATGTAGGAGGCGCGCTCGACCTCAGCCAAGTAAAGGCGCGGGCCGAGGCACGGCAGAAGGCGCAGGAATCTCCCCAGACCACTGCTGGCGGGATCCAGCCCTTCTTCACGGTGACGGAGGCTAACTTCGACCAGGACGTGGTGCGCCGTTCTACGGAAGTTCCGGTGATTGTACTCATTGGCACCGCCCGTTCCACGCAGTCGGAGCAGCTAAAGACCGATCTGCAAGGTTTGGCAGCGCAAGGAAACCGCAGCTTCCTAGTTGCCTACGTGGATGCAGATGCTACCCCACAGGTTGCGCAGGCCTTTGGCGTGAAGAACCTCCCCACTGTGGTGGCCCTGGGCGCTGGGCAGCCGCTGACGAATTTCGAGGGTGCACAACCACTAGATGCGCTAAAACAATGGGTAGATGCCCTGGTGCAGAATGTTGGCCCACAGTTGAAGGGCCTACAGAGCGATGCGGGAGAGCCCCAGACCCAAGAGGAAGAAGAGGATCCGCGCCTCCAAGAAGCAGAGGGCTTCTTAAATGCTGGCGACTTTGATGGTGCTCTTAAGGTCTATAACTCCATCTTGGAGGCTGAGCCCGAAAACGTGCAGATTAAGCAGGCCCGCGATACAACCGTACTGCTCAAGCGCCTTGATCCTGCCAACCAGACTGAGGATCCGATTGCGGCTGCGGAAGGGGACAAGGGGGACGTCGATAAGCAGATGCGTGCTGCCGACGCCGAAGTGGTTGCCGGCGCCCCAGAAAAGGCCTTTGATCGCCTCATCGAGACGATGAAGGCAACGGCCGGTGATGAGAAAGCTCGCGTGCGCGAGCGCTTGCTGGAGCTTTTCGGGCTCTTTGAGGGCAATGATCCGCGTGTGATGGAAGCTCGAACCAAGCTGGCGAGTGCCCTGTACTAGCTTGGGTAGGATGGGAAAGCATGACTTCAGTGCTTTTCCTGTGCAATACAAATCGCGGCAAGTCGCAGATGGCTGCGGCGCTTGCCGCCAAGCATGCGCCTGAGTGGGATATTTACTCGGCTGGGGTGCAAACTACCCCGGAGCATACCCAGCAGGGCATCAATCAAGAGGCCAAAGCTTCCCTCGCGAAGGTGGGGGCAGAAATGACTGGTACTCCTGCTCTAGTGGATCCCCACCTTGCTGCCACTGTCGACCACGTCATCGTGGTAGGTGATGCGGAATATGACGGGCCAGCGCAGAGGTGGGCCATCGAGGATCCTTCGCTGCGTGGTCTGGAGGGTGAAGAGCGCATGGATGCGCTTCGCGATGATATCGAAGCGCGCGTGGTGGAGTTCCTACGCACGCAGCGATAGGCGTTTTATTGCTCCAGTACGTACCACTGCACCGAGTTGGCCGGTAGGTGAAGCGTGGCGGAATTATCCGCCACGTGAATATGCTGAGGAAGCGGGTTCCCAGCGCCCTCATAAACGGCATCATCGGTGTTAAGTACCATTTTCCAAGCACCATCACGTGGAACCCAGAGGCCGTAGTCGGGAATGGAAGAACCCGAAAGGTTGCACACGGCGAGCAAGGCAGAGCCGTCTGCGCCATAGCGGACGTAACCCAGCACGTTATTGTTCGAGTCATCGGCCTTGACCCATTGAAAGCCGTCTTGGCTGAAATCCTGGCTCCACAAAGCTGGAGTGTCGCGGTAGATGAGGTTGATATCGCGCACGAGGCGCTTAATGCCCCGGTGCCACTCATTGCCCCAACCATCGAGGTTGCCCCAATCCACGGAATGCTCCTCGGACCACTCGGTGGTTTGTCCAAATTCCTGGCCCATGAAGAGCAGATTCTTGCCAGGGTGGGAGAACATGTAGCCATACAAAGCGCGCAATCCGGCGGCCTTATTCCAGTCGTCGCCAGGCATGCGCTGCCACAGTGAACCCTTGCCGTGGACTACTTCGTCGTGGCTAAACGGCAACACGTAGCGCTCAGAATAGGCATACACCATGGAGAAGGTGAGCTCGCCATGGTGATAGGAGCGGTGGATAGGCTCGTGCTTGAAGTACTCCAGGGTGTCATTCATCCATCCCATATTCCACTTCAGGGAAAAGCCCAGCCCGTTCTCGGAAGTAGGAGCGGTAACGCCCGGCCAGGAGGTGGATTCCTCGGCGATGGTGAGTACGCCAGGATGGGTGCGGTTGAGGGTGGCATTGGTTTCCTGCAGGAATTGGACGGCTTCTAAATTCTCGCGCCCGCCAAACTGATTGGGTAGCCATTCATCGCGGGAGTAGTCCAGGTAAAGCATGGAAGCGACGGCGTCTACGCGCAGGCCGTCAATGTGGAATTCTTCAGCCCAATACAGGGCGTTGGCTACGAGGAAATTGCGCACCTCATTGCGGCCAAAGTCAAAGACATAGGTACCCCAGTCGGCTTGCTCGCCGCGGCGGGGATCGGGGTGCTCATAAAGCGCTTGACCATCGAAGCGGCCGAGGGCCCAATCGTCCTTTGGGAAGTGGGCTGGCACCCAGTCCACGATGACGCCGATGCCGTTTTCGTGCAGTGCGTTGACTAATTCACGGAATTCATCGGGCGAGCCCCACCGCGCAGAAGGCGAGTAATAGCCAGAGACTTGGTAGCCCCAAGAGCCGCCGAAGGGGTGCTCGGCCACGGGCAAGAGCTCGACGTGGGTAAAGCCATGCTCCTTGAGATAAGGGATGAGCTCCTCGCGAAGTCGGTTATAATTCGCCCCGACCTTCCACGAGCCAACGTGGACCTCATAGATGCTCATCGGGACATCGAGGTTGCCGGTGCGCTTGTCCATCCACGCGGAATCAGACCAGCCGAAGCTGGTGGAATCCACGATCGAGTCCGTTTCCGGCGGACAGGCGGTGCGCTTGGCCAATGGGTCGGCCTTGTCTTTGCGGCCTTCCTGGCTAAAGATGGCGAACTTATAGTGCTCGCCAGCACCGATGCCTGGGACAAAGACCTCCCATACGCCGGTAGAACCGAGCGAACGCATTGGGTACTGGGTAGGATTCCAGCCGCAGAAATCGCCCACGACGGCAACACCTTGGGCATTGGGGGCCCATACGGCAAAGGACACACCGCTTACGGGGCCCATCTCTGCGTCATAAGAACGTAGGTTGGCGCCGAGGACATCCCAAAGGCGCTCGTGGCGGCCTTCGCCGATAAGGTGCAGATCTAGGGATCCGATGGTGGGCAGGAAGTGATATCCGTCTGCCACGGTGCGGGTAGGGGCGCCGGGGTAGGAGATTTCGAGGCGGTAATCGCAGTTCTCGCCTACTTCCGCTTCCCAGATGTCATCGCCGACCATATCCATGGACACGGATTTCGTGGGGGTATGAAGCTGTACCGCGGTGGCACCAGGCTGGCGGGTACGGACGGTACCTTCATGCCAGCCGTAGAATCCGTGTGGGTCATGGTGGCGGCAGTCATTGAGGCGAGCGAGGTCAGCGGCCGGGATGTTCATATAATCAGGGTACCTAGATTGGGCGCGTTCCGGTGGACAAATGTTTACGGGCGATAGTCGGTGACCTCGCGCCAGGTGAGCTGCTCCTGCAGGACGTGGTCGGCAGGGGGAAGGACGAAGACATGGGCGACGTCGCGAAGCGGCTCTAAGCGCACAAAATTGCGCTCGGACCAGTGATAGGCAGAGCCGGTAATCGTGTCTTGGACAGTATAGGACTCGCCGGGATGGCGGCCGATAGCGCGCATATCTACCGTAACGGTCGCTTCTTGCGCATTGCGCGGATCCAGGTTGACCACGACGAGAACCACATTGCCGGTGGCTGGATCGGCCTTGGAATAGGCAATGATGGCGTCATTGTCGGTGTCATGGAAGCGGAGGGTGCGCAATTGTTGCAATGCGGGGTTATCGCGGCGAATCTGATTGAGCAGCCGGATATAGGACTCTAAAGAGTCTCCTGACGCAACCGCAGCAGCAAAGTCGCGCGGCCGCAATTCGTACTTCTCCGAGTCGAGGTATTCCTCGGACCCTGGGGCTACCGGGGTGTGCTCATAGAGCTCAAAACCGGAGTACACGCCCCATAGTGGAGACATGGTGGCAGCGAGGACAGCGCGTATGGCGAACATGGCGCGCCCCCCGGTTTGCAAAGACTCATGCAGGATATCCGGGGTATTGACAAAAAGATTAGGCCGGCAAATATCCGCCTGCTCTACGTGCATCTGGCCAAATTGGGTGAGCTCATGCTTCGTGGTCTGCCAAGTGAAGTAGGTATAGGACTGGGAAAAGCCCGCCTTTGCTAGTCCGAAAAGGCGAGGGGCGCGGGTAAAGGCCTCTGCCAAGAAGATGACGTCTGGGTGGGTGGCGTGTACGCGGGTAATCAGCCAGTCCCAGAAGTTGGCGGGCTTGGTGTGTGGGTTATCTACGCGGAACGTGCTCACCCCGGCTTCTACCCAAATCATGAGCGTTTCATAGATTTCGTGATAGATGGAATCCTGCGCGTTATCGAAGTTGAGTGGATAGATATCCTGATACTTCTTCGGTGGGTTCTCAGCGTAGGCGATGGTGCCATCTGGAAGGACAGTGAAAAATTCTGGGTGGCTGGTGGCCCACGGGTGGTCGGGCGATGCCTGCAGCGCGAAATCAAGCGCAACTTCCAGGCCAAGTTCCTGGGCGCGAGAGACCAGCTTCTTGAAATCCTCTATTGTGCCCAATTCGGGGTGGGTGGTGGAGTGGTCCTGGATAGCCCACGGGCTTCCCACATCACCGGGCTCAGCAATGACCGAGTTATTTTTTCCCTTCCGATGCACCTTGCCAATGGGATGAATGGGTGGAAAATACACCGTATCGAAGCCCATATCGGCCACGCGCTCTAGTGCTTGGGCAGTAGTGTCGAAGGTGCCGTGCACTGGATTTCCCTCTTCGTCCCAGCCGCCCGTGGAACGGGGGAAGAGCTCATACCACGAGTTATAAAGCGCGGCCGGGCGCTCCACGTAGACCTCGTGAATGGCGCCTTCTACTAGGAGATCACGCAGGGGATGGGAGTGCAGGATGTCTGCGACCTCGTCCGAGAGCGCTACCTGCACGCGCTTATCGACGTCCAAAGACTCATCCTCCAAGTCCCGTGCAGCAGCAAAGACGGGCGCCACAATATCCGAGGGGGTTTGCAAGGCCGCCCGAGAAAATAGATCCGCACCATGCTGGAGGTCATTGGCCAGTTCGGCAGCGGATTGCCCAGCCGCCATCTTTTTAGTAACCGCGTTCTTCCACGTAGCAATGGGATCGGACCAGGCATCGACGCGGAAGTACCAGGTGCCTTGGGTACCTGGGGTAAAGACGCCGTGCACTCGATCTTGGTCTTTGGGGTCTACCTGCATGGTGACAGAGGACGTAGCCGTGGACCGCGCCGCCCAAGCAGACAAAGTGGCCGAGACCGCGTCGTGGCCTTCGCGCCAGACCAGTGCGGTGACAGGAATTACCTCGCCCACAACGGCTTTAGAAGCTACAGAACCGGCGGAGATAAGCGGGCGGACATCGTCAATACCAAGGCGAGTAGTCATGCCCATAAGACTAATGCAGCTGTGTCAATTTCACCGGGCAAAGAATAAATCAGTCACAATGGAGGGCGTGAACGACGTAACTCCTACAGATCAAGATTGGCTCGTAGATTTTCGCGGCGTCGAGTTGCGCCGCGGCGGCAAGACCCTCGTTGGTCCTGTGGACTGGCAAGTGGAACTCGATGAGCGCTGGGTCATTATTGGCCCCAATGGCGCGGGTAAGACCTCGCTAGTGCGCATGGCCGCGGCCGAAGAATTCCCGTCGAAGGGCACCGCCTTTTTGATGGGGGAGCAGATCGGCAAAACTGATATGCGCGATCTGCGCGCGCTCATCGGCATCTCCTCCGCTGCAGTGCAATCGCGAATCCCCGAAAATGAGCGCGTGGACGATCTCGTCGTCTCCGCAGGCTATGCAGTGCTGGGCCGCTGGCGGGAGGAATATCAGGACATGGACTTCTCCCGCGCTGATGAGATTTTGGCCCAGGTAGGTGCAACCCACCTGAAGGAGCGCACCTGGGGAACATTGTCAGAGGGTGAAAAGAAGCGCGTCGTCCTCGCCCGCGCACTCATGACTAACCCAGAGCTGCTCATCCTAGACGAGCCTTCCGCCGGAATGGACCTGGGAGGCCGCGAAGACCTAGTGGGATACCTCGGCGATCTAGCCATGGATCCAGATGCCCCAGCCATCGTCATGATCACCCACCACGTGGAGGAGATCCCATACGGATTTACCCACGCCATGCTGCTGGATGAGGGTAAGGTAGTGGCAAAAGGTCTGATTAATTCAGTCCTCACCTCAGAAAACCTGACTCGCGCCTTCCACCAGCCCATTCAGGTAGACCGCATTGGACAGCGATACTTCGCCCGCCGAGCTTCTCTATGACCAACCCTTTTCATGACCGTATCGATGCCGTTGACGCCAGCGATACCACCGGCTTTAACGGTGGGCGCTTGGCGGCAACCGTCCTGCTTCTACGGGACGGCACCGACGGTCTTGAAGTATGGGTACAAGAGCGCGTGCACACCATGCACAATTACCCGGGGCATTCGGTCTTTCCCGGCGGCGGCGTGGACCCACGCGACTTTCCGCCGCGTTCCTGGGACTCGGGCGAACTATGGGCCGGAAAATCCGTCATCTCCATGGCCCGACGGATGGGCGTAACAAAGTATAAAGCGCACGCGCTAGTATTCGCCGCTGCCCGGGAGCTCTTTGAGGAAGCTGGCACCCTCTTTGCCATCCGCGAAGACGGAATTGTCTCCAATGCACGGCGGTATCACAAGGAGCGAAAACTACTCGAGAGCCACACCATTTCCTTTACCGAATTCCTCAGCAATAACGGCATGCGTGTCGACGCCGATATGCTCCTTCCCTGGGCCCGGTGGGTAGGAAAGGGAAAGAGCCACTGGTTCGACACCTTCTTTTTCGTCGGGGTGCTGCCCTCTGGCCAAGAACCCGATGGGGATACCGATGAGGCGGACGATGCCGGATGGTTTTCTCCCCAGCTCATCCTGGACGGCTGGCGCGCCGGGCTGGTGCGCCTGGTCATCCCCACCTGGGCGCAGATGCAGAGGCTGAGCAGATACTCCTCGGTTCAAGAAGTCCTCGATGATGCGTCCTTTTCTGACCTGCGCCCTGTTATCGGGGATCCGCGCGAGGACCCTCGTTACCGCGAATTCTTTTCCACCACCCCTTTAGACCGCATATGAGTTATACCCCCGCAGAAGTCAGCTTCTTGATTGAGCACCACGAGGAAATTACGCACCTCGATCTCGCCTTGACCAAGGCCTCTCGGCTTAAGGACACCGAAATCTTGAAAGAGAAGTTCGGCGACTATGGCCGCGCAGTCATGGAACTGGTGACCGCCCGTAGTTCGGGCAAGCTTCCCAGTGATTGGCTGATGGACGCCGACTCAGCCCAACAAGCAACCCCCGTCGAGGTTGCGGCATACCGGGCGGCATTTCTTGCAGAGCAGGGGGTGGGCAGCGTCCACGACATCACCTGCTCCATCGGTACGGAAGGTCTTAATTCGCCGCTCGACTACGTTGGCTCAGACTTGGACGAGTCGCGCGTGAGAATGGCGAGGCACAATCTTTCTTCGACCAAGATATTTCGCGCTGATGCGCTCACCACTACAACGACTGCCGATGTCCTCCTTGCAGATCCCGCCCGCCGCGCCGGAGGTAGAAGAATCACCCGGCCGGAGGAGCTCGTGCCACCGCTTCCAGAGGTCGTCGACAAGCATCGCGACAAGGAATTGGCCATTAAGTGTGCACCCGGCCTAGATTTCAGCGAATGGAACGGCCTTGTTACCGTCGCAAGCGTCGACGGCGGAGTAAAAGAAGCTTGCCTTTATACCCCAGGCCTAGGAACCGGCCGAAGGGCAGTAATGATTCGTGGACACAAGCTAGACGTCCTCGATGATCAAGAAACAAACCTGCCCGAGGCCGGAGAGATTGGTAGCTACCTCATTGACCCGGACGGTGCCGTTGTACGCGCCGGCTTGGTGCGGCATTACGCGGCACGGGAAGGGCTGCACCAAATCGATGAGCGCATCGCGTACCTGACAGGGGAGAGGATTCCGGAAGGAACCTCGGGATTTCCATTCATAGAAAAAGTACCCCTAAAGAGATTAAAATCCGTACTTAAATCCTATGACGCGGGGAGCTTGGAAATCCTCGTGCGCGGGGTAGAAGTGGACCCTGACCAGCTGCGGAAGAAGATGAAGCTCAAGGGGAAGAAGCCTTTTGCGGTAATCATTACGCGAATTGGCGCACAAGGAATCGCCTTGCTGTGCAAACCCCGAGTATCATCGTCCGAGGATAATTACGCAACATAAATATATCGGAAAGGTGAGTGCCCAATGCCAACTATCGTGGCTCTGGTCAAACACGTGCCGGATACGTGGTCTACCAAGTCTTTGGAAGATGACCACACCCTGGATCGCACCTCCGTGGATAACGTCATTGATGAGGTTAATGAGTATTCCGTGGAACAAGCCCTGCGCCTGCGCGACGACAACCCGGATGCGGGTTATAAGGTCGTAGCGCTGACCATGGGGCCGGCCCAGGCAGACGAAGCATTGCGCAAGGCACTGGCTATGGGTGCCGATGACGCGGTGCTTGTCTCCGATGATTCGCTGGCGGGAGCGGATGCGCTGTCGACCGCATGGACTCTCAACGCTGCGCTGAACAAGCTTGACGACGTCCAATTGATCACCGCTGGCACCGAGGCCTCCGATGCCTCGACCGGCCTACTTACTGGATTGCTCGCCGAATACCGCCAGCTACCCGCACTTACCGGGCTGCACAAGGTAGAACTGGCGGGCGGTACGCTGCGTGGCACGCGAGATGATGCGCGTGGCACCTGGGAACTAGAAGCGCCGCTGCCTGCAATTGTTTCCGTGAACGATAAGAGCGACAAGCCGCGCTTCCCTAACTTCAAGGGATTGATGGCCGCAAAGAAGGCGGAAATCACTACTTTCTCCTTAGCCGATTTGGGAATTGAGGCAATTGCGCCCACTACCACCGTTGCGGCCGCTCACAAGCGACCACCGCGCACCGCTGGTGAGGTTATTTCTGAGCCCAACCCGCAAGACGCAGCGAAGAAGATCGCTGACTTCCTAGCCGCAAAGAACTTGATTTAGGAGTCGATATGTCTCACGTTTACGTATTAGTTGAGCACGATGCGGAAAAAGTCCTTCCCGTTACCGGAGAACTGATTACGGCCGCGCGCGAATTGGGTACGGTGTCTGCAGTGGTCGTCGGCAAGCAGGCAGATAAGTTCGATGCTGACCTTGCCGCCCTTGGCGCCGCGCAGGTGGTCCAAGCAACGGCCGAAGACTATGACCAGCGCCTCCTGATTCCAGAAGTCGATGCCTTGCATGCTCTCGGCGCCGCGAACCCCGCACCTATCGTGCTGGCCGCAACTCCCGCCAATAACGAGATTGCCGGCCGCCTAGCTGCCCGCCTCGCTTCCGGCGCACTGGTCAATGTCAGCGGCATCGCCGCTGATGGTTCCGCCCAGATGACCATTTTTGGTGGCTCCTATGAGACCACCTCTACCGCTACCGGCCAGTGCCCGATCTATACGCTGCGCCCAGGCGCGGTTGAGGCCGCACCACAGCAGGTTGAAGCGCAACCAGCCCCAATGCCGTTGCCGGCCGCTACTGGCAAAGATGTCAAGGTAACTTCCTTTACCCCTGCCCAGAAATCTGCACGTCCGGAAATTACCGAAGCCAAGGTGGTCGTCGCTGGCGGCCGTGGCGTAGGTGATGAATTCGGTGATGTTGTCGAGCCGCTTGCCGACGCCCTCGGCGCCGCAGTCGGCGCTACCCGCGATGCGGTAGATGAAGGCTTCTATGACGCTGCCTATCAGATCGGCCAGACTGGCGTTACCGTTTCGCCTGAGCTCTACATTGGCTTGGGTATTTCGGGTGCCATTCAGCATACCTCTGGTATGCAGACCTCTGGCACTATTGTGGTGGTCAACCAGGACCAGGATGAGCCGTTCTTCCAGATCGCTGACCTTGGCGTTGTGGGCGACCTCCATGAAATCGCCCCAGCCTTGACCGAGGAACTGAAGGCACGTCAGTAATGCCGCATTATTTTGACTACGCTGCTACCCAGCCGATGCGCCAGAGCGCGATTGACGCGTGGGTAGCTGCGGCTGGCTCCCTGAACTCCGGCGCGCAGTATGGTTCCGGCCGCAAGGCTCGGTCTGTGCTCGATGATGCCCGCGAGAAGGTTGCTTCGCTCCTCGGCTGCGAGCCAATCGAGGTGATTTTCACTTCTTCTGGCACAGAGGCAGACAATATCGCCATTCAGGGACTTTATGCGGCCGGTAAAACCAACCGCATAGTTTCCACCGATATTGAGCATCCCGCCGTGCGCGATACCGTGGCTAAGCTGCACAATTCGGGTGCTGCCGTCGAGATTCTTCCTGTCGATCGCTCCGGACACATAGCAGACCTGTCGGCTCTAGACACGCTTGCCGACGTCGCTACCTGCATGTGGGCCAATAACGAAACCGGCGCCATTCAGCCGGTCGAAGATATTGCCGCCCGAGCCAGCGCGGTGGGTACACCGGTACACGTTGATGCCGTGCAAGCGGTAGGAAAAGTTCCCATCGACTTTTCCCACCTAGGGATCACCAGCCTTGCAGCTAGCGCCCACAAGTTCGGCGGTCCCCGCGGCATTGGCCTACTTCTAGCCAAGCGGAGTCCCGCACCCCAACCCATTGCCTATGGCGGTGGGCAGGAACGCGGAATTCGTCCTGGAACTGTCGACGTCGCTGGTGCTTCCGGTCTAGCTGCGGCTTTGGAGGAATCCGTCGCGGAAATTTCTACTCAAGGTGAGCGGATTTCCGCGCTTCGCAATAAGCTCCGCGATGGAATTCTCGCCACCATTGACAATACAGTCATCAATTCCACTGAACCGTGTTTGCCTTCTCACTTGCACGTCTCTTTCCCCGGCGCAGATGGCGATAGCCTCATCATGCTGCTAGATTCCCTGCAGATTGAGGCCTCAACCGGCAGCGCCTGTAGCGCAGGTGTAAACCGCATGTCTCACGTTTTGGAAGCGATGGGAGTAAGCGAGGCTGAAGGAATCGGCTCCTTGCGCTTTACGCTAGGCCGGCTTACTTCGGAAGAAGATGTCGATTACGTGTTGGCTCATCTTCCCGAGGTAATCTCCCGAGCCCGATCCGTCTAGCTTTCATTCCTTTCCTTCGCCGCTGCCCGTCGGGCGGCGATAGCTTGGCCCACCGTTAGCGCCCAGTTCTTGTTCTTGGGTGCTAGCGGTCCTTGGGGCTCGTCATATTCCCAGCGCCCATCATCAAACAGCCACACAATGTCCCCAGTGTGCGGATCCATGATATAAAAAGCACCGCCGTCAGTCTTGACGTTATGGTGGTGCTGGCATAGTGAAGCCAAATTGCTCCCTGCAGTTTTCCCTCCCCGAGCATGGTCAATGCGGTGGTCTTTCTGGCAGCTTTCCGCAGGGCGGTAGCACCCCGGCCAGCGGCACACCCCATCGCGGCCTTCCACATAGGCGCCTATGAGCGGGGGAGTAACGTAGCTTTCGCTTTCCATTTCTTTGGCTAAGTCCATGTCTCGCGTCTGAGCGGGGCGCAGGTTATCCGCGGTCTCTGGGCTTACCCATCCGAATCCCCGGATAAACGCGGGTGCAGACTCCTGATCATGGGCGCGATACATGTGCAGAACTACCTTAGTCCGAGACTCAATTTCACACAGAATCAATTTGGCCAGTGCTTCTGCCTTGGAAAGGCCATGTTCCTCGGCGGCTTTGCTGATGTGTTCGTCGATAGCTATAAGGGTAGCTTTGTCAAATTCAACTGCTAGCCCGGCTTTGCCACCGAAGCTGGAGTAGGTGAAATAGGAGTTATTCTTCGTGGGAGCCTCTTTGTTTTCTTCGGTGGAAGGGTTTTCAATAGCAATGAGGCCATTGAGTTTTCGCCGTAAATTCGTGTTGGAGGGCAGTACCTGTCTCGGGTTCGAGGGGGTCAAATAACGAGATAGTTCTTGGTCTATCCTCTCGAGGGTTTCCGCAGGGACATCACCGAGCTTGCTAAGTACGGCGTCGATAGTAACGAGGCGAGAGAAATCCAGGAAGTAGTAGGTTTCCTGCAGGGCCATTGTTAGAGGTAACTCAGCCAGCCGGTAGAGCGCCATGGTTATATCGCGCGTGCGCCGCTCACTCAATCCCGTACGGGTGGCAAGGGTATGGCAAGAAATGTCGAAATCGTCTTCTAAGTCTGGTTTGGCATCTTTCCAGAAAAGGTAATCTTGCTTTCTGATCTCGGTCGCTTTAACTGCTAATGGATCTTTAGGATCATTGACTATGTAATAGGATTCCAAAATTATTTCCCCCGAATATTAGAACTGCTGAACTAATCTTCACAGTGTCTATCTTACGCTGTGGGTGCGCCCGCCACAAGAGGGGGGCAAAAATATGTTCTAAATGGTGAAATTGCCTACGGTGACAGAAATAGAAGAAAAGAAAATTATCTCAAGTGGCGCGTGTTAAAGATGTTGATAGAGTGAAACCATTGTTAGACTCACGCGCATGACTTCAAAGAAGGCACTCCGAAAGAGTATTACTGCGGTAGTTACCGTGGCTGCACTAGCTATTAGTGGTACCGCTGTTGCCCAGGCGGTGAGCTTTGGCGCCCCTAAGGGTGTGGACGTTGCGGCACACCAGCACCCGGGCGGCACGCCCATCGATTGGTCTAAGGTACGTACTGACGGTCAGTCTTTTGCATTTGTAAAAGCAACTGAGGGTGGGGACTGGGTAAATCCGCACTACGTCGAAGATGTTCAGGCCGCCCACGCTGCCGGCCTTAAGACAGGCGCATATCACTACGCTCGTCCATCGACTGACGCCAAAACGCAAGCGGCGAACTTTGCCGCGCAGATTGCGCTGGCGCCAGATCAGACATTGCCTCCCGCACTCGATATCGAGGTGGATGAAGGTAAATCCGCGGCCCAGTTGGAGCAGTGGATCGAAGAATTTACCAGCGAGCTCAAGCGCCTTACCGGCCGCACTCCCATGATCTACACCTACAAGTACTTCTGGATGGGGCAGATGAATAACTCTCAGAAGTTCTCGGATATGCCGTTGTGGCTTGCGGCCTATCAGGATCAGGCGCCCGAGGCCGTGGGTGGCTGGAAGAAGCTATCCTTCTGGCAGCGTTCTGGCTCCGGCAAGGTGGCAGGAATTCCTACCGACGTTGATATGAACCTTTTTAATGGTTCCAAGCAGCAGCTGCAGTCCTTTAGCGATGGAAATTATGTGGATGTCGGCGGCGCGCTCGAACAGCTCGTGGTGGGCGATGGCGTTGACCTAAGCTCGGACAGCACGCCGCTTATTGGCGCTATCCTGGCCCTCGCAGCAGGCCTGATTGCTATTCCCCAGCTTGCCGACGCCGCCGAAAAGTCCGGCCTTGACCCCCAAGCAGCGCAAGGCCTAGCAGGCTTCGTGAAGACCTTGCAGGACAAGGATGCCCTCCCAGTAGAAGATCTGGGTGATATGGCGAAGGGCAACTTCTCTGTCGGTGACCTAGCAATCCTGCTGGACAATGCCGGTCACGTGAACAACGTTAAGTCTGGCAATGTCTCCGAGTCCGAAGTTTCGGAGGCTAAGAACGCGGCCAAGAAGGCTGGCGCTGATGTTCCCGATTTCGATGCAGGCCAAGTAGCCACGCTACTTAATCGCGTGCTGCAGTAGCACCAGCGAAAAACGCGCGGGTCCACGCCTCGTCCTTGTAGTGGGCGGGTACTGCCCCGCCAAGGAGTGCCTTAGCCAGCTGAGCGGCTTCAATGGAGCCCTCGGCTGGCATTTCCGTATCTGATGCCAAAAGGATGATGTTTCCGTAGCGCCGGCCCTTAAGCATTGGTGGGTCCGCGATGACCGCGAGGTGGTCAAAAACCTTGCTTAGTCCGGCCAGCTCGCTTTTTGCTAGCTGCAGATCAGAATGGTCTCCGCAATTGGCAATATAGAGTCCGCCTGGCTCTAGTGCCTGCTTTGCAGCCTGGAAGAACTCCACGGTGGTGAGGCTAGCCGGAGTCTTATCGCCAGCAAATACATCCCGAATGATGATGTCGCGGCTGGCGGGCAGGAAGCCCTCGGTTTCTTTGCGTGCTTCGCCGGCGCGGATCTTCACGGTAGGGGAACGGGGGACGTCGAAAAGCGTACGCACCAATTCCCCGAGTTTGGCGTCGAGTTCGACCACCGTGTGGCGGCTACCCGGGAGCTTGCTGGCAAAATAGCGTGGAAGGGAGCAGCCTGCGCCACCTAGGTGGGTGACACGCAGCTTATTCGCTGGCCGAGTATTGAGGTGTTCGACGGCCGCTGCAATCCAGCGCATGTATTCGAACTCCAATTCTTCTGGCTCGCCCAGCACGATGTGGCTACTCGGCACGCCGTTAACGTTGAGGATATAGGCTCCATCGCGGAACTCATCCGCCACAACCTCGGCTGTTCCGGTCGAGATTTCGAAGGTGCCGGTGATTCCTTGTTCGGTGGAGGCTCGCTTTCTTCCCATGTGACACAAGCTTAGGGAATGGATTCGATTTAAACCGCGTTGGGGCTAGGGAGTAGACTTTCGGGCCTGTAGTCAAGGTGAATTGGGGAGCGAGATGCGAGTATTGGTTGCCATGTCCGGCGGCGTGGACTCATCTGTTGCCGCCGCCCGGGCGGTAGAAGCTGGCCATGAGGTGATTGGCGTTCACCTCGCCCTGCACAAGGACGCGCAGCAAACCAGAGAGAAAGCGCGCGGTTGCTGCTCGCTGGAGGATTCAGCCGATGCTCGCCGCATCTGCGATAAGTTGGGCATCCCCTTCTATGTGTGGGATTTTTCGGAAGAATTCAAAGAAGAAGTCATCACGGACTTCGTGGATTCTTATGCTCGCGGCGAGACACCTAATCCTTGCTTGCGCTGTAACGAGAAGATTAAGTTCCGAGCACTGCTACAAAAGGGCATGGCGCTCGGCTTCGATGCTGTGGCGACGGGCCACTATGCCACAATCGACGAAAACGGCTACATGCGCCGTTCTTTGGATGAGAATAAGGACCAGTCTTATGTTCTGGGCGTCATCTCGGCAGAGGAGCTGGAGCACTGCTTTTTCCCCATTGGCGATACTCCTAAGCCGCAAATCCGCGAAGAGGCCGCGGCGCATGGCTTTTCCACCGCGAAGAAGCCGGATTCCTATGACATTTGCTTCATTCCAGATGGCAATACGCAGGCGTTTCTGGGCGCTCGTATTGGGCTTCGCCCGGGAACGATCGTGGACCAAGAGGGCACGGAGCTTAAAGAGCACGATGGGGCATGGAACTACACCATCGGTCAGCGAAAGGGCTTAGATATTAAGGCACCGGCTGCCGACGGCCGTCCCCGCTACGTCACCGATATTGATGCTGCTACCGGCACGGTTACCGTCGGCGCCCGCGAGGACTTGGCCGTGACCTCGATTCAGGCCGATCGCCTGAAGTACCTCCACCCGGGCATGGATGGGGACTTCGAGTGCGAGGTTCAGGTGCGCGCACACGGCTCAGTGGTGCCATGTACCGCCCACGTTGACCGCGAGGCGGACGAGATGCGCCTCGAACTCAAGGAGCCGCTATCTGGTGTCGCCCGCGGCCAAGCGGCGGTGCTGTACTTGCCTTCGCCGGACGAGCTGGGAGACATCGTCATCGGCTCCGGCACCATCTGCGGAACTAATTAAGCACGCAGTTGGCAATGAGCCGATCTAGAGCTCGGACATCGATATTGGGGCCAATGTTGATTTTGAATTCGCCAGCCCTAGTCCACAGCTGCAGCTCCGCGTTGAAGTCAAGGAGCTTTCCTGCGTTTTCCGTGGACCACATGTTGATGGAGGAATAGGGCAGGGAGTACATCTCTACCTTTTTGCCTGTAAGACCTTGCGCGTCGCGGATGATGAGGCGCCTATTGGTAAATACGGCGGCATCGCGGACTGTCTTAAAAGCGCACACTGGATATTCCTGTTCGGCCAAGACGGTGGAAATGTCCTGGGGAATTTCGCATTCGTTGTAGAAGGTCCAGCCGGAGTATTTTTCCACGCCCATAGTAAGGTTCCTTTCGAAGTGATACGTCGCGTATCGGATAGATAATTCTGAGAAATAATACTAGCGCCGAGGTGAATATGGATGCTTTTGGCTTAGGCCCTATGCCGGGATACTCCATGAGTGAGGCGGCAGACATCGTGATGGGTGAGACCGGTGGTCTCCCGCACCTTCCGCAGTTGCCGGACCGCGGGATTTATGCTGGGGCCATTGGACGCACAGCGGGTTTGTTGGAAGCAGTCTCCATTGACCGCGGACCGCGCTCATGGGTGCTCAGCGATCGGCCGCAGCTCATCTCGCACCGGATTGTCGACCAGATGAGCCGGGACGTGGACGAGATTCAGGAGGTGTGGGGCGAGTCAGTTCCCCGTATCAAGGTCCAAGCGGTAGGACCGTGGAGTTTGGCGGCCGCTGTGGAGCTAGGAAACGGGCACCGCGCGATTACTGATTCGGGCGCTTTCCGGGACCTGTGTGGTGCACTATTGGCCGGAATTCAGGAACACAAGGCACAGGTGGCACAGCGCTTTGGGGCAGAAGTGCGAGTGCAGCTGGACGAGCCCCTGCTTGCCGACGTCCTTTCGGGCACCCTTCCAGGGACCACCGACTTCGATACGATTAGGGCTGTTCCCGCAGACCAGGTCAATGCGACACTGGCGGAGTTTGGCGCGGACTACCTACGGCTTCGCAAACCCCTATGGGAAGTGGCGGCGAAGACGGTGCTGCTCGATTTTGCTGGTCTAGCCTCGCCCGAGCATCTCGATGGCTTGGGGCAGTGGATTGATGGCGGCGCTCGCGTCGGATTGGGCGTGGCAGGGCAAGATGCTCGCACGGAAGCTATTGCTATTGCACAGCACTTTGACCGCATGGGACTGTCGCGGGAGCGAATTCCAGAGCAGGTTGATATCTTCCCGTGGCCGGTGGAAAAGGCCGCGCCCAGCTACTCCTTTGCCGCTGAGGTGGCGGGCATCCTCATCCGCGACGCCGGCGATCTTTAATCGACACGCCCGCGGCTATCCGTGGCGGTGAAGTATT
>ERZ500979.155-NODE-155-length-22711-cov-16.241172_pt1 | contig 22711 bp, 20 predicted proteins | sample MGYA00248864_ERZ500979 | MGnify/ENA primary metagenome ERZ500979 (study PRJEB25958, sample SAMN03398550) | human skin metagenome | study: EMG produced TPA metagenomics assembly of the Human Skin Microbiome Metagenome (human skin metagenome) data set.
TCGCGGCAGTATTCCTTGAGGCCCTCTGGGTCGAGAGCGGCGCCATCGGCCAAGTCGAGGCAGGCTACGACGTCTTCGGAGCCATCTTCGCGCGGTCGGCCTACCACGGCGACGTCATCAATGCTCGGGTGCTCGCGCAAGATTTCTTCCACCTCGCCCGGATATACGTTGAAGCCGCCGGTGATGATGATCTCCTTGATGCGGCTAACCAGGCGAATGAAGCCATCTTCTTCCATGACGCCCATGTCACCGGTGCGGAACCACTCGCCGTGGAATGCGGCCTCGGTGGCCTCCTCGTTATTGAGGTACCCCTTAAAAATCTGTGGTCCCCGCGCCAAAACTTCGCCTTCGGTGCCATCGGGCTGGGTTTCATCGAGGTTATCTGGGTTGGCGATGCGCACCTCGGTATCCGGGAAGGGGATGCCGACGTAACCGGGGCGGCGGTCGGTGCTCATAGGGTTGCCCACGATGATGGGCGAGCATTCGGTCAGGCCATAGCCTTCCACCAAGAGGCCACCGGTATAGTTCTCCCACTTCTTGACCGTGTCCGAAGGCAAGGTAGAAGCGCCGGAGAAGGCTGCGCGCACGCCCTTGATAGGAATCTGCTGCTCGTCGGCGGCTTTGACGATTCGCTCGTAGAGCGTCGGTACACCCGGCACCCAGGTCGGGGTGTGCTTTTTCATCAGCTGCATAATGAGCGACATATCCGGCTTAGGCAGGATAACCAGCTCGCCGCCGATAAACTGCGCCAGGGTCACGTTCATGGTCAGGCCATAAGCATGGAAGAAGGGGAGGGCGGCGAGCATGCGCTCGGGCTTATCGCCCAAGCCCGGTACCCACGCCTTGCCCTGCAGGAGGTTGGAAAACAGGTTCCCGTGCGAGAGCATGGCGCCCTTCGGGGCGCCGGTGGTACCAGAGGTGTACATGATGAGCGCGATGGTGTCCTTGTCCACGTCTTCCGGCGTGGTGATATCGCTGCCGTCGCCACCGATTGCGTTGCCCACCAAAGTTTCCCACGGCACGGTATTTGGCGCCGGGGAAGATAGCTGCTCGCGCTTGGACTTGAGCGGCGGAATAGGCAGGCGCAAAGCGGCGCGCTGCAGGGTGGGCATGGCGTTGATCATGTTGATGGACACGACCGTTTCCAGGTTGGTGGTTGCCCGCAGCTTCTCCAGCGTGGGCGCGGCCTTGTCCCAAGCGATGGCGATGCGCGCGCCGTGATCTTGGAAGAGTCCTTCCAACTCATGGGCGGTGTAGAGCGGGTTATGCAGTACCACCTGCGCACCGAGCTTCAGAATGGCATAAAACGCCGCGATGTACTGCGGCGAGTTGGGCGCGACGATCGCTACGCGGTCACCTGGCCGCACGCCGAAGGCCTTCAGGCCCGCGGCCGCTGCGCGAACCTGGCGGTCTAGCTCAGCATAGGACTGCGTACGGCCAAAGAAATAGGTTGCCGGCCGATCCGCGTTGACTTTCAGGTTGTTGTCATAAATATCCAGCAGCGTGGTATCGCCGTAGTCCAGCGTATGCGGTGTCCATTCCGGGTAATACTGGAGCCAAGCCTTTGTTTCATATGCGGACAAAACGTGACCTTTCGGTAGCGTAGGTTTCTGGCAGGGGCCAGTATAGCGCCGCTAGAATGGAGCGCCATGCGCATCGCCATGATCTCTATGCATACATCCCCTATCGAGCAGCCTGGCTCAGGGGATGCGGGTGGAATGAACGTCTACGTCCTCAATATTGCCCGCCAATTGGCCCGCCGGGGAATCGAGGTAGACGTCTATACCCGCGCCACCCGGCCCAGCCAGGGCGAAATCATTGCGGTTGAGCCTAGCCTGCGCGTTATCAATATCGTCGCGGGCCCGTACGAGGGGCTAGACAAAGAGGATCTCCCTACCCAGCTGGCCGCTTTCGCCGGCGGCATGGTGCAATTTGCCAAATGGCAGGGTAAAAAATATGACCTTATTCACTCCCACTACTGGCTTTCTGGCCAGGTGGGCTGGCTGTTGCGGGATCTCTGGGGTATCCCGCTTATTCACACAGCGCATACCCTGGCCGCGGTGAAAAACGCCTCGCGGACGGCGGATGACACCTTGGAGTCCGAAGCCCGCCGCATCTGCGAACAGCAATTGGTGGATAACGCGGACTTGCTGGTGGTCAATACCGAGCAAGAAGCCCGCGACTTGGCCGAACATTATGATGCCGAGAGAGACATTATTCGCGTGGTCTCGCCCGGCGCCGACGTAGAGCTTTTTACCCCTGGCACGGACCGCAATACCGAGCGCTCCCGCCGCGAGTTGGGCATTCCGCTGCACACCAAGGTGGTGGCCTTTGTCGGCCGCTTACAAAAATTCAAAGGCCCGGAGGTCCTCATCCGCGCCACGGCCGAGCTCTTCCGCCGCGAGCCGACCCGCAACCTGCGGGTGATTATCTGCGGTGGCCCGTCGGGGGCCAATACAGCGCCGGAGGCATATAGGGAGTTGGCGCGTGAGTTGGGCGTCGATAAGCGCGTGCGCTTCCTAGGTGCCCGCCCGCCGGAGGAACTGGTGGGGGTCTACCGCGCGGCCGATATTGTGGCGGTACCTAGCTATAACGAGTCCTTCGGCCTGGTGTCGCTGGAGGCCCAAGCCTCTGGCACGCCGGTGGTTGCTGCCGCCGTCGGCGGGCTGCCCATTGCCGTGGCCGACGGGGAGACTGGCTTGCTGGTGCACTCGCACGATCCGGAGGATTGGGCTGATGCCTTGGCCCGCCTGCTTGACGACGACCCCATGCGCATCGCCATGGGCGAAGCCGCCGTCGCCCACGCCGCGCGTTTTAGCTGGGCCAGCTCCGCCGCAGCGCTCGCAGAAATCTATGACGAGGCCAGCCATATCGAGGTTCCAGACTGCCATCAACGGCGGGCAAGTGGAGATTAAACCTCCTACGCCGGGAGCCATTTCGTGGCATGCTGGAAACATGACTAACGGAAAGCTAATTCTCCTTCGCCATGGCCAATCCAAGTGGAACGAGTCCAACCAGTTCACTGGCTGGGTCGATGTAGACCTGACCGAAAAGGGTGAGGCGGAAGCCAAGCGCGGCGGCGAGCTGCTCGCGCAGGAAGGCATTCTGCCGGACGTCCTTTATACCTCTCTTCTGCGCCGCGCTATCCGCACCGCAAATATCGCGCTCAATGCCGCCGATCGTCACTGGATCCCAGTAGTGCGCGATTGGCGTCTCAACGAGCGCCACTACGGCGCCCTGCAAGGCCTGAACAAGGCTGAGACCAAGGAAGAGTACGGCGAGGAAAAGTTCATGGCATGGCGCCGCTCCTATGACACGCGCCCGCCAGAGCTAGCCGATGACTCCGAATACTCCCAGGCCAATGACCCGCGCTACGCAGACCTAGATAAGGTCCCGCAGACCGAGTGCCTCAAGGATGTTGTCGCCCGCTTTGTGCCGTACTTTGAAGAGGAAATCCTCCCACGCGCCAAGAAGGGCGAGACCGTGCTCATCGCCGCTCACGGCAACTCCCTGCGCGCACTGGTCAAGCACCTGGACAATATCTCTGATGATGATATTGCCGGATTGAATATCCCCACCGGAATCCCGCTGGTTTATGAGATTACCGAGGACGGCTCGGTAGTAAACCCAGGCGGTACCTACCTGGATCCGGAAGCTGCTGCTGCCGGTGCCGCCGCCGTTGCTGCGCAGGGCGGTAAGTAAGTAACTGCGCTAAAGTCCCCGGGGAGTATTCCCTGGGGACTTTGTGATGGATAGGCTAGACACGTGGAACTGATTCTTTCCTTTGCCGCCGGCGTGGTGGCCTGCGGGTTGGCGCTGCCGGCGATTTCCTGGGCGCGCGGGCGCATTGCGCGCTACCGCCAGGCTACCGATGCCGGGGCCAATCAGGTCACGACGGTTAGCCAGGTGCTGCACTTGGCCGTGCAAGGCTCGCCGACGGCGCTGACGGTGCTGGACCGCAGCCAGGAAATCGTCATGTCTAATCCGGCCGCGCATGAGATGTCCTTGGTGCATGACCGCGCCGTTAACCCGGAGGTATGGGAGACCGCGCAGGAGGTCTTCGAAGACAAGGAGACCCGCACCGTCGACATAGCTATTCCCAAGCGGCGCACGGGACACCGTGTCACGCAGGTCAGGGCGGTGATTAAGCCACTGACCCTTAATGACGGCCGCTTTGTCATCGTTTACGGCACCGATGAAAGCGAAAATGTCCGCATGGAGTCCGCCCGCCGTGACTTCGTGGCGAACGTCTCCCACGAGCTCAAGACGCCCGTCGGCGGCATTGCCCTGCTGGCGGAGGCCCTGCTACAAGACCCCGGCGACCAAGAGACCGTGGAGTACTTTGGCAATAAGGTCTATAAGGAAGCCAACCGCATGGCCGATATGGTCAGCGAACTTATCTCCCTGTCCAAGCTGCAGGGCGCCGAGGCCCTGCCGGAGATGGAACCGCTGGCCGTAGATGATCTCATCGATGAAGCCCTCTCGCGCAACCACCTTGCTGCCGAGGCCCGTTCCATCGAGCTCAACCGCGGCGCCTCTGTCGGCGTGCAGGTTAAAGGCGATCGATCCCTGCTGGTAACAGCACTATCCAACCTGGTCTCCAATGCGATTAACTACTCGCCGGAGAAAATGCCGGTGTCCGTCTCCCAAAAGGTGGTGGATGGTGGGGTCGTACTCATCCGCGTCACGGACCGTGGCATCGGCATCGCACCGGATGACCAGAAACGTGTTTTTGAACGCTTCTTCCGTGTAGACCAAGCCCGGTCGCGGCAGACCGGAGGCACTGGCCTAGGATTAGCAATTGTTAAACACGTGGTGGCCAACCATGGTGGCAATATCAAACTATGGTCCCGGCCGGGTACGGGTTCTACATTCACCATTGAATTGCCCATCTATAGGGAAGAAAAGCCAGCGCAGGAAGCTGGCATGAAGGATAATGAGAAAAGGGATGCCGTCGACGCGGCGGCGCCTGGGCTCCCGCGTGCAGTGGCACGCGTTGCAGCACGTCGAAAGGATAAAGCACAATGACCACCATCCTCATCGTTGAAGATGAAGAGTCGCTGGCAGATCCGCTGGCATTCCTCCTCCGCAAGGAAGGTTTTGAGCCCATCATCGCGCATGATGGCCCTACCGCGCTGGAAAAGTTTGCCGCAAACGACATCGATATCGTCCTTTTGGACCTCATGCTGCCCGGCATGTCCGGCACCGAGGTATGCAAACAGCTGCGCACTACTTCGTCCGTGCCCGTCATCATGGTCACCGCGCGCGATTCCGAGATTGATAAGGTCGTCGGCCTCGAGCTGGGCGCCGATGACTACGTCACCAAGCCTTATTCTTCCCGCGAGCTTATCGCCCGCATCCGCGCGGTACTGCGCCGCGGCCACGATTCGGGAGCCGGTGCCGACGCCGAGGCCGAGGAAGAGGTTGCCGAGCAGATCCTCGAAGGCGGCCGCGTCAAGATGGACGTGGAGCGCCACACCGTTACCGTCGCAGATGAGCCGGTATCCATGCCTCTCAAGGAATTCGACCTCCTGGAGTACCTATTGCGCAACGCCGGCCGCGTGCTCACCCGCGGTCAGCTCATTGACCGCATTTGGGGCGCTGATTATGTCGGCGATACCAAGACGCTCGACGTCCACGTCAAGCGCCTCCGCTCCAAGATTGAGGAACAGCCCTCCCGCCCGAAGCACTTGGTCACGGTGCGCGGTCTGGGCTATAAATTCGAGCTCTAATCTTCCGCCTGCTGGCCTTCCGCCTGCAGGCTCTCAGCCTTCACACTGGCCGGGTGCTGCGTGAGCTGGACGCCGTGTTCGGCCGCTGCCGCTCGGGCCTTGCAGTGCGCGGCCAGAATCTCATAAGACTCGCGGCCCATCAGGGCTACCAGCTCGTCCTCGTGCGACTGCCACATCGGCAGCGGGTTGGCGTGACAGGCGGAATCGGCTGAGCAATACCAATCAAAATCTTCGCCGCCATTGCCCCAGCCGCGACGGTCATACTCGCCTATCTGGGTGCGTAGGATCTCCTGCCCATCCGGGCGTTCCTCATAATCCTCGTACCGGCGCAGCGGCAGCTGCCAGCACACCTCCGGCTTGACCACCGTGAGCTCTTCGCCGGCATCTACCGCCCACTGGTGCAGCGCGCAGCCCGTGCCCGTAGCCCAACCGGCGCGGTTGGCAAAAATGCACGCTCCATCCACAATCGGCGTCTTCAGCGCCGGTTCTGGTTCGCCGTCCTCGCCGTCGAGTTCGTCCCATTCCAGCCATGGCTCTAATTCATCCGTAGCGTCTTGCGCGAGGAATTCATCTACCCCCGCTGGGCGCAGCTGCCAATATTCGGCGGGCATGCGCGCGACGGCGTCATAAAGCTGGTCGCGGTCTTCCTCATCGGCCATATAAGCGCCATGCACGCAGCAGCCCACTTCGGGCTGGCGCTTGTCGATGCCCCGGCATGCCGAAGTACCAAATTGGCAGCTGTAGTGCGATTCCACCCATGTCAGGTCGATGGAAAAGACGTGGTGCGGGTCGTTCGGGTTGGTAAATTCAAACCACTCCCGCGGGAAATCGGGGGCCTCTTCGCGGCCCGCTCTTATCGACGCCGCCGCGGGCGAGCTCGCGGGAAAACCTAGATATACCGTGTCAGATTTTGGGCGATTCACACCTAACCACGGTAGACCTACTACGCTATTAGTGTGCGATTAGGTGTATTAGACGTCGGAAGCAATACCGTCCACCTCGTTGCGGTCGATGCCGCGACGGGCGGACGACCGACTCCGATGAGTGATTGGAAGACCCCGCTCCGGCTGGTAGAACAGCTGGATAAGAAGGGCAACATCCATGAAAAGGGTGTAAAGAAGCTGGTCAGTGCCGTAGCTGAAGCTAGCGAGCTGGGTGAAAAGCTTGGCTGCGCTGAATTCATTGCCTTTGCTACCTCGGCGGTGCGCTCCGCGCCCAATTCGGAGGAGGTTCTCGATGAGGTGGAAAAGCATACTGGCGTGCGCCTGCAAATCCTCTCCGGCGTGGAAGAAGCCCAGCTGACCTTCCTCTCCGCGCGTCGCTGGTATGGCTGGTCCGCTGGCCGTATCACCAACCTGGATATCGGCGGCGGCTCGCTGGAGCTTTCCACCGGTACTGATGAGCACCCCGACCTTGCCTTCTCCCTCGACCTAGGTGCCGGCCGGTTGACCCATAATTGGTTCGATACCGACCCACCAGAGAAGAAGAAGGTAAGTGCGCTGCGCGATTTTATTGATGCGGAGCTTGAGGACGTTGCCGCACAGATGAAGGCGATGGGTCCCGCCGGCCTCGCCGTGGGCACCTCTAAAACCTTCCGTACACTTGCACGACTTACCGGTTCTGCGCCCTCGTCTGCCGGCCCATACGTCAAGCGCACGCTGACTGCACCGGGTCTGCGTCAGTTGATTTCCTTCATCTCCCGCATGACTGCGGCAGACAGAGCGGACCTAGAAGGTGTAAGTTCTAACCGATCGCACCAAATCGTTGCCGGCGCTCTGGTGGCCGAGGCATCCATGCGAGCCTTGGAAATCGAGAAGCTGGAAATCTGCCCGTGGGCGCTGCGTGAGGGCGTCATTTTGCGCCGGACCGACAAGGGATTGGAATAGGAAGAGATCATGGCTGACCAGAATAAGTTGACCGTGGCAGAGCTGCTGGCTCGCAATAACAAAGCCCGCGGCGAGAAGGAAAGCAAGAAAGACAACCGTTCTCGTCGCCACCGCCGCAGCCTGGATGAAGGCGGCATTTCCGTTGCTGAGCTGACCGGCAACCTCAAAAAGGTCAAGGCTTCTCCTGCCGAGGCCAAGCACACCTCCGTCTCTATCGACGAAGACGCCCCCGTCATCCGTTCCCCCAAGTCAGCCGAACAGGCCGGTGCCGATTCCGCGAAGAAGCCCGCCGCGGACCCAGCCGCAAAGCCGGCGGCAAAGCGCGCGGCACAGCCCGCAGCTAAGGCGGCGCAGACTACCAAGCCCACCACAAAGACTGCAGCTGCTTCGTCCGCTACTCCGGCCGCTGCTGCTACCGGCGCGGCACCGGACGCGGCGAAGAAGAACCAGCCTTCAGCCGATGACACCGCGGTAATCCAGCGGGTGGATAAGGCGGGCGACGCTAAGCCTGCTGCGGACACGCCAGCGGCAAAGAAGCCAGACGCGGACAAGGCCCGCGCTGAAAAGCAGGGCACTGCGAAGCCTGCTGCTGAAAAGCCTAAGGATGACAAGCGCGCGAAGGCGGCCGGAGCGGGAGCTGCGGCAGCAGGTGCTGGAGCGGCAGGTGCTGGAGCGGCCGCGGCGGCGGTGCCGGCGTCGAAGAAGGCGGGCGTCGCCAAGAGCGCAGAGGAAACCGGCAACCTACCCAAGGTCGAGGACAACGAGGATTGGGTGGAAGAAGAGCACGAGAAGCTCAATCCGGTATCCATCCTGCTGATGATCGTCGCGGGCATCCTGCTGGCGATTGTCATCTTCAAGGGCTTTGAGATTTTGTGGGATAACTTCCCACGCCTGGTCGTGGCCGTCCTAGCGCTGTGCGTCACCGCGATTATGGTCGGTGTGACCCACGCGCTGCGCACCGCACGCGATGGTTTCTCCATGTTCCTGGCCGGCTTTACCGGCCTCGTCCTTACCTTCGGCCCGCTCCTACTGGTTATGCTTTAAGCCCGCGCTTGGCGATGCCCCGGTTACCCCACACGGTAGCCGGGGTTCCGCATTTTTGGCATGGTGGAGACTATGACAAAAATTGCAATTTTAGGCGGCGGACAAATCGGTGAGGCTTTGACCTCGGGACTCGTGGCATCGGGCTTTGCGGGCTCGGATATCACGGTCACCAATCGCACCGAATCGCGCAGCCAAGAACTCGAACAGACCTATGGCGTGAATACCACCAGCGATAATGCGGCCGCGGTAGACGGCGCGGACTATATCTTCGCGTGCGTGAAGCCCTACGCCATCCTGGAACTGCTCGAAGGTCTTTCGCCGGCGAAGGACGCCGTGGTCGTTTCCATGGCCGCGGGCCTAACGCTAGAGCAGCTGCAGGGTGCGGTGGGCGAAGGCCAGCCGGTGGTGCGCGTCATGCCCAATACCCCCATGTTGGTGCGCCGCGGCATGTGCACCTGCGCGGCCGGCGAGCACGTGAGCGATGCCCAGATGGACGGCGTGCGCGAGCTGCTCGAAGCCGTCGGTGAGGTCGCGGTTATCCCAGAGAAGAATATCGACGCCGCCACCGCGCTGGCGGGCTCCTCCCCGGCATACTTTTTCCTCGTGGCAGAGGCGCTTGTCGACGCCGGCGTGCAGCTCGGCCTTCCCCGCGACGTCGCTGAGAAGCTTGCCGCCCAGGCTGCGGCCGGCTCCGGCGAGATGTTGGCCAGCTCTGGCCGTTCGGCCACCCAGCTGCGTGCCGGAGTGACCTCGCCGGGCGGCACCACCGCGGCCGCTGTCCGCGAGCTGGAGGAGTCCGGCCTGCGTGGAGCGTTCTACCGCGCGGCAGAGGCCTGCTCCGACAAGGCTAAGGAGCTTGGCTAAAGCTTCCGTGCGCGACCTCCCCGTGGCGGGGGTGTACCCGCCCGGGAGCGCTGGGGCGGGTGTTAAGCAGCGCTTTCGGGGTAAACCCTAATGAATGCTGTGAAGAAATTTGGCACTTGGGTCGCATTAGTCACATGTTTCACGATAGGCTAGGACAAGCACGTGCGTGAAGTCCTGTGGGAGGGGAAGCCTACAGCGCGCACCGAGCTGAAGGGTTAGATATATATGGCAAATGAAGATAAGGGAACCTTTCTGACGATCGCGGAGGTCGCCGAGATTATGCGCGTCTCCAAGATGACCGTCTACCGTTTGGTTCACGCAGGCGAAATGCCGGCTGTTCGCGTTGGACGCTCTTTCCGCGTTCACGAGTCCGCCGTCAACGAGTACTTGGAGGCATCCGTCTACGGAGCCTAGGCTCGCGCCGCACTAGACAGCGCCCACCTCTGCTGGCCATCGTGGTCAGCGGTGGTGGGCGCTGTTCTTTCTCCTAGGCCCTTTTTGGTCACGGGCTGGGGGCTGGGTAAGATGGTGTGCATTCGTGTCGGCTCGCTGATGTGGCCCGCGGTCTGTGTGGCCACGGCGGCAAGAGTGCACCTTCGCCGTTTTAGCGCTGACAAGTTTGACAGTACGTACTATTTGAAAGTGAGGACTCTATGGGTTCCGTCATTAAGAAGCGCCGCAAGCGCATGTCCAAGAAGAAGCACCGCAAGATGCTGCGCCGCACCCGCGTGCAGCGCCGTAAGCTGGGCAAGTAAACCCAGCTCGCTTCTTACCCTCCGCCTTTGTGCGGAGGGTTTTTGCATGCTGGCTACAGTCCCTTCCCAGCGCCGACCGCTACCGCAAGCAGTAGCTTAGCGACGGTAGTAGCGCCAGCCGCCATAGGAAAAGGCAGCGGTGGCCAGGGCCGGCAGGCCATAGGTGCGGATGGCGCGGCGCACGGATCGATAGTCGCGCATCAGCCAGCCGTGCTCGCTGGCGATGGTGCGCAGCTTACGGTCTGGGTTAATGGCCACGGCGGTACCGACCATGGACAGCATGGGCACGTCGTTGGCGGAATCCGAATACGCGGTGCAGCGCGAAAGGTCCAAGCCCTCGATGGTCGCGAGCGCGGCTACGGCGTGCTTTTTGCCGGGGCCGTGCAGGATATCGCCGACTAGCCGGCCGGTGAACTTGCCATCCTTGACCTCCGCGACGGTGCCGAGCGCTCCCGTAAACCCGAAGCGCCGCGCGAGCACCTGCGCTAGCTGCACCGGGGTGGCCGTGACCAACCACACCTGCTGGCCGGCGGCTAAGTGCATTTCTGCTAACTGGGTAGTGCCAGGGTATGCGCGGCGCGCGAGCGAGGCGTCCACGATCTCCTCGCATAGCTCGACCAGCTCGTCGACGCTGCGGCCTTTGACAAACTCCAGCGCCTGCGCACGGCCGGCGGCGACGTCTCGGGCATTTTCGCTGCCGGAGACGCGGAATTTAAGCTGCTTCCACGCAATCGGCAAGATCTCTGATAACCGGAAGTAGCGCTTGCGGGCCAACCCGAAGGCGAATTCCACGAGGGAGGAGCCTTGGATGAGGGTATTGTCGACGTCGAAAAACGCCGCCGCGCCCACATCCACCGGTACGTCCGGGTCCTGGGCGGTAATACGCTGCGCGCCCGCCGCGTCATAAGAGCCGGTTACCGAATCCACACCGGAGGCAAAATCCTCTAGCTCCAGCCCGAATTCTTCCAATGCCGCCGCGGCCGCGGCTTCGCCGGCGGTGCGCTGGGATTCCTCGTCCAGCGGGGCGAGCGCCTGGTTTTCTAAAAAATTACGCAGATTGCCGCGCGAAGCGGTCCAGTTGGCCAAGAATTCGCGGGGAGTTTCGGGGAACCCTGGGGGAGTGGTAGCGGACACGAGTCAGACAAACAGCTTTCGCAAACGCGGGGTGGACTAACGTGTCCATAGTAATGGTTTCGACCGCCGCCGTCCCTGTGAGGAGAATATGTCTCAGCATCTCGTCGAGCTCATGGTGCGCACCACCTGCGGTTCTTGTGTGCGCGTGAGGGAGCAGATTACCCCCGTTGTCACGCAGGCAGGTGCGGAGCTTGCCGTGCGTAACGTGGATGAGGATGCGGAGCTGGCCATGGAGTTCGGTGATCGCGTACCCGTCGTGGTCATCGACGGCGAAGAGTTCGCCTGCTGGGAAGTAGACAACGCCGAGCTCGCGGCCGAGCTAAGCAGATAATTCGGGATCCATGCCACCGACGGGTAGTCTTTTGGAGGATTAAAATCAATCAAATGGTTGAGGAGTGTTGTGCATGAGCGTGCTCGTCGTGGGCATGTCCCACCAGTCGGCGCCAGTGGCGCTGCTGGAGAAGCTGAGCATGGATAGTGCGGTCCAGGATTCCGCCTGCGGGAAACTGGTGGCGGCCGACTCACTTTCAGAGGCGATGATCATCTCCACCTGCAACCGCATGGAGGTCTACACCGTGACCAACTCCTTCCATGCCGGCGTGCAGGAAGTCGTGCGCGTGCTCACCCAGGTATCGGACGTGAGCGAGGAGGAGCTGCGCAGCTACCTCTACGTGCGCTATGCCGACGCCGCGGCCGAGCACCTGATGTCGGTGACCTCCGGGCTGGATTCCATGGTGGTAGGAGAGCAGCAGATCATCGGCCAGGTGCGCAGCGCCTACCATGCCGCCTCCGAGCAGGGCACGGCCGGACCGCGCATCCACGCGCTGGCGCAGTCGGCGCTACGGGCGGGCAAGCGCGTGCACTCCGAGACCGACATCGATGAGGCAGGCTCCTCCATGGTGTCCTTCGCCTTCGACCAAGCCCTGCAGCGCCTAGACGCCGAGGACTTGGCCGGCAAGACCGCGTTGGTCCTCGGCGCAGGTGCTATGGCTTCGCTCGCCGCCACCCACGCCGGCCGGCTGGGGGTCAAGGAGCTGGTGCTGGCCAACCGCACCCGTGAGCGCGCCGAGCGCCTGGCCAGCCACGCCGAGGAGGCGGGCGTTGCCGCCCGCGTCGTGGACTTTTCCCAACGTGCCGCCGCGCTTTCCGACGTCGACCTGGCCATCTCCGCCACCGGCGCCGATAACTTCACCATCGAGGCCACCGACATTCCCGCCGGCCGCGAGCTCATGCTCATCGATCTCTCCCTGCCGCGCGATATCGACGATGCCGCCGCTGCGGCCGAGGGCGTGGATCTAGTCAATATCGAGCGCCTGAGCAAGTCGCTCTCGGCCGCCGATACCGACGTCGCGGCCGGCACCAGCCCGCACGCGCAGGCCCGCCGCATCGTCGACGAAGAGCTGGCAGCCTATACCTCGGCTCAGCGCGTGCGCGACGTTGCCCCGGCCGTGAGCGCCCTGCACCGCCGTGCGGCCGACCTCGTGGAATGCGAGGCCGCACGCCTGCAACACAAGCACCCCGAACTCGCGGGCAAGCAGTTCGAGGACGTCCAGCTCGCCCTTAAGCGCGTGGCCGATAAGCTGCTCCATGAACCGACGGTGAGGGCGAAGAAGCTGGCGGCGTCGGAAAGCAGCGTCAGCAGCGAAAATGCCCTGCAGGAACTTTTTGGCTTGCAGCTGGAAGGCTCCGGTGTGTCCGTGGCCGTTAATGAATTGCCCACCATGACTAAGGAGGCCTAAATGTTTCAGATTGGTACCCGCGGCTCCAAGCTTGCCACCACCCAGGCGGGCCATGTCCGCGATTGGCTTATCGACGCCGGCTTTGACTCCCAGCTCCACATCGTCACCACCGCCGGCGACGTCAATATGGCACCGGTCGAGCGCATCGGCGTCGGCGTATTTACCCAGGCGCTGCGCGAGGCGCTTTATGCCGGCGAGTGCGATATCGCCGTCCACTCTTTTAAAGACCTGCCCACCGCGCCCGATGATCGCTTCCGCCTCGTGGTGCCGCAGCGCCAGGATTCCCGCGAGGCGCTCGTCGCCCGCGATGGCCTGAGCCTGGCTCAGCTGCCGCAGGGCGCGCGCGTGGGCACCTCCGCTCCGCGCCGTATCTCCCAGTTGGCCGCCATTCGCCCCGACCTGGAGATTCGCCCGCTGCGCGGCAATATCGATACCCGCATGTCCAAGGTCACCGACGGCGAGCTCGACGCCGTCTTGCTGGCCTATGCCGGCCTGCTGCGCGGCGGTTACGCGGACCGTGCCACCGAAATCTTCGAGCCCTCCGTCTTCATGCCGGCGCCGGCCCAGGGCGCCCTCGCCATCGAGGCCGTGGCCGGAACCGAGGCTGCCGCGGCCCTCGATGCCATCGTTGATGACCGCGCCTCGGCCGCCGCGGCCGGTGAGCGCGCCGTGCTGGCCCGCCTTGAGGCCGGTTGTACCGCGCCGGTGGCTGCCACCTCGCGCTGGGACGGCGACCAGCTCACCGTGCGCGGTGGCGTCTTTGCGCTCGATGGTTCGCGTCAGCTTACTGCCACCGCCTCCGGGCCTGCGGCCGAAGCCGCCGAGCTCGGCGCGCGCGTTTCCGACGAGCTTTTCGCCGGTGGTGCGGCCGAGCTGCTGGGCAAGTAATTTCGCCTTTAGGCGCTAATAATTTAAGGTGTAGATACCACAAATCATTGTCCCGCAATGATCCGGCCCCCTTTAAGGGCATCCCAGGACTTAAGGCCTGGGATTTTGGCCGTTATGACCGTGTCACCCACCGCCGGCGCGGGGAACCACACCGCATGCGATCATGTCCGTGCGCGGTGCCGCGCGCCCGAATTTAGAAAAGAACTTTATGAGCAATGCCGCGCCAGACACCCAATTGGGCAAGATCGTCTTTGTGGGCGCTGGTCCAGGTAATCCCGACCTGCTGACCGTCCGCGCCCGCGAGGTTCTGGCAAATAGTGCCATCGCCGTGACCGATCCAGAGGTCATGCAGGGGGTGCGCGATGCCGTCGCAGCCGCCCTGCCCGTACCGCAAGAGCTTCTCGATGCCGCCGAGGCCGAATACGCCCAAATGTGCGCCGATGCCAAGGCTAAGGGCGCGCGCCGCAAGCCGCCCCGCCCCGCGCCGCCAACGGCCGCGGTGCTGTATGAACCGGGAGAGGATATCGTCGGCCAGCTGCGTGAGTGCTTGGTTGAGGCCGACGGCGAAGATGTCATCCGCCTAGTGACCGGCAACCCGCTGCACCGCGAGTCCATCAAGGCCGAAATCAATGCCGTGGCCTCCGCCGGCCTAGAATTCCAGGTTGTGCCGGGCATGTCCCTGCCGTCGACCGTGCCGTCCTTTGCTGGCATTGCACTCGGCTCGACCTATACCGAGGCCGATGTCACCAACGGCGCCGATTGGGACGCGCTGGCCAACGCCACGCAGCCCATCGTTCTGCAAGCCACGAAGGAGGATCTGCCGGTCATCTCCGAGGAGCTGCAACAACGCGGCATGCCGGCCGAGACCGAGGCTTTTGTCACCGTCCACGGCACCACCCGTCTGCAGCGCACCTACGAGACCACGCTGGGCACCATGGGCAAGCTCGACGCTGACCTTGTCGGCCCGCTCGTGGTCACCCTCGGCCGCAGCATCGACGACCGCACCAAATACTCCTGGTGGGAAAACCGTCCCCTCTACGGCTGGCGCGTGCTCGTGCCGCGCACTAAGGAGCAGGCTGGTCCGATGTCCGCGCGCCTGGCCGGCTACGGTGCCATTCCCCAAAACGTGCCCACCATCTCCATCGAGCCGCCGCGTAATCCGGCGCAGATGGACCGTGCGATTAAGGGAATCGTCGAGGGCCGCTATAAGTGGATCGTCTTTACCTCCGTCAACGCCGTGAGCGCGGTGTGGGATAAGATCGCCCAGCTCGGCCTCGACGCCCGTGATTTCGCCGGCGTCCACCTCGCGGCCGTGGGCACCAAGACGGCGGCCGCCATCCGCGCCAAGGGCATGGTCCCGGAGCTTTTACCGCACAAGAAAAAGCAGAACGCCGAGGGCTTGCTCGATGTCTTCCCCAACTTCGTGGAAGATATCGACGCCGTCGGCCGCGTCCTGCTCCCGCGCGCCGATATCGCGGCCGATACCCTCGTGGATGGGCTCAAGGCCCTCGACTGGGAAGTCGATGACGTCGTGGCCTACCGCACCGTCCGCGCCGCCCCGCCTTCGGCCGAGATCCGCGACATGATCAAGACCGGCGGCTTCGACGCGGTCGCCTTCACCTCTGGGTCCACCGTGCGCAACCTGGTGGGCATTGCGGGCAAACCGCACCAGCGGACGATCATTGCGTGTATCGGGCCGTCGGCAAGAGCGGCCGCGGAAGAGATGGGCCTGCGCGTCGATGTCGTGCCCGAGGTCGCGGACGTACCCGCACTTGTCGACGCCCTCGCAGACCACGTCGCCGCCCTCCGCGCCGCCGGAAACCTTCCCGCGCCGAGGAAGAAGCGCCGCTCGCGCAAGAAGGCTACTAAGGTCGACAAGGCATAAGTTTTAGTCTCGCTCTAAGGAGTACCCAATGAGCACCTTCCCAGCCCGCCGCCCACGCCGTCTGCGCACCACCCCCGCGATGCGCAACCTTGTGGCCGAAACCCAGGTCCGCCCCTCGGACCTGATTTTGCCCATGTTCATCGTGGACGGCCTCGACGCCCCGCGCGAGATTCCCTCCATGCCGGGCGTTTACCAGCACACTTTTGATTCCCTGCGCCGCGCGACCGAAGAGGCGCTAGAAGCCGGAGTGACCTGCGTCGATCTTTTCGGCGTTCCGCTCGAGGAAGACAAGGATGATACCGGCTCCGTCGCGTGGGACCCGCAGGGCATTTTGAACCGCGGCATTTCCTGCCTGCGCGAGGAATTCGGCGATGACCTCATCGTGATGGCCGATACCTGCCTCGACGAATTCACCTCCCACGGCCACTGCGGCGTGCTGGATGACAAGGGCCGCGTGCTTAACGACGAATCCGTCAAGCTCTACCAAGACATGGCCCGCTCCCAGGCCCGCGCCGGCGCCCACATCGTCTCCCCATCCGGCATGATGGACGGCCAAGTCGCCGCCATCCGCGCCGACCTCGACGAGGCCGGCCACGAGGACGTGGCCATCATGGCTTATTCCGCCAAGTATGCCTCCGCCTTCTTCGGCCCGTTCCGCGACGCCGTCGGCTCCTCCCTCGAGGGCGACCGCCGCACCTACCAGCAGGATCCGCGCAACTTCCGCGAGTCCTTGCTCGAGGCCGAGCTCGACATCGAAGAGGGCGCGGACTTCGTCATGGTCAAGCCCGGCCTGCCTTACCTGGACGTGCTTTCGGCCGTGGCGGAGACTTCTCCCGTGCCGGTTGCGGTCTACCAGGTCTCCGGCGAGTACGCGATGGTTAAGGCCGCGGCCGCCAATGGGTGGATTGACGGCGAGGCCATCATGCTCGAGTCCCTGACCGCGTTCAAGCGCGCCGGTGCCGACCAGATTCTCACCTACTTCGCTACCGAAGCCGCCCGCCTGCTCAAGTAAAGGATCCCTGTGACTGTTACGCCCCCGTCGTCCACCCCTGCTCCGCGCTCGCCGCGCACGCAACGCCCGGAATCCGTGGCGTACATGCTGTGGCTGTGGATGGGCGCGCTGTGCGGCGAGGCCGTGCACCAGGTGCTCAAAGTGGTGCTGACGCTGCTCAACCACGACGTACTCATGTCGCAGGCCAAGGAGATGGCCAAGTCCGCGCCGGCCGGCGTCGATGAAGCCCAGCTTTCCGACGCCTTCCTCCGCACCGCCGCCTACGCCTCCGTCGCCCTTTCGGCCGCCATTTCCTTGGCGATTATCGTGCTGCTGGCCTTCCTGCTGCGGTCCCTGGCGCGTCGCGGCAAGCGGGCCGGTACCTCGCGGCGCGTGTGGTTCGCTTTCTCGCTGTATTTTGGCTTCCGCATCCTGCTGACCTTTATGGTTACCCCGGCCGGCGCTGATGTGCCCGATTGGCTCTTTGCTGCCGATGGCATGGTGCAGATCCTGGTCGGCGTCGCGGCGGTGCTCGGCCTGATTTTCTCCGTGCGGGTCGATACCTTGGACTACACCGGCGAGCTCGAGCAGATGCGCGAGCTGGAAAAGGAACTCGAACAAGCGCAGCGCGAGAAGAAGCGCGCCGAGCAAGAACGCAAGCGTGCCAAGGATGACCAGCGCAGCAAGCGCACTGACCGGGAGGACAAGCGATGAGCAATACCGAGCGGCCCGGACCCCGGGACTATAACCGCGCGGCCAGAAATACCTCCGGCAGCCAGAACCTCGACGCCTGGCCGCGGCCGCTGCGCTGGGCCTATTGGGTGCTCGTCGTCAGCGCCGTGCTCATGCTGGTCAGCGGCATGGTGGGCATCTTTGGCTCGGGCGGGCCGCAGGTGGAGCCGCAGAATGCGCAGGTCGCGGAGTATCTGCATGAAAATCGGCTATTTGTTGCGGTGACCAATGCCGTCGGCGCCGTCGTGCTGGCGCTCTTTGCCGCGCAGCTGGCCAGCGGGTCCAAGTGGGCGCGCCGCATCATCACCATTGTCATCGCCATCGCGCTCTTTAATAATATCGCCGCCCTGGCGCTTGGCATTGGCGGGCTTAGCCTGCTGATTATCCCCATTTCCTTGATTATTGCCCTCGCGCTGCTTTTCCAGCCGCAGTCCAACCGCTTTATTAAGGACCGCAGCTTGCGTGGCTAATTAGCCCCCACTCCAACTTTTGATTCATAATTGGGGCATGTCTCGACTTAATCGTGCCCCGCTTATCGACGCCGCCCTCGGCCGCACCCCCTCCCGACCCCCAGTCTGGTTCATGCGCCAAGCTGGCCGTTCGCTGCCGGAATACCGCGCCGCCCGCGAGGGGATTAGCATGCTCGATTCCTGCTTCATGCCAGAGCTGCTGGCAGAAATTACCCTGCAGCCGGTGCGCCGCCACGACGTTGATGCTGCCATTTTATTTTCCGATATCGTCGTCCCGCTCAAAGCCGCCGGCGTCAAGGTCGATATCGTGCCGGGTCGCGGGCCGGTGATGGAGCAGGCGGTGCGGAGTAGGGAGGACGTCGGCAAGCTGCCGCTGCTAGAGGCCGATGTCCCCGAGGTCACCGAAGGCATCGCCCGCATCCTGGCCGAGCTCACCGAAACCCAAGCGCTCATCGGCTTCGTTGGTGCGCCGTTCACGCTGGCTAGCTACCTTGTCGAGGGCGGGCCGTCTAAGAACCACGAGCGCACCAAGGCCCTCATGCACGCCGAGCCGGAGACTTGGCATATGCTCATGCGCCGCCTCGTTCCTACCATCACCCGTTTCCTGCAGGCCCAGGTTGATGCCGGCATCGACGCCATGCAGCTTTTCGATTCCTGGGCGGGCTACCTCAACGAGCGTGACTACCGCGAATTCGTTTTGCCGTATTCGCGAGAAATCCTGGCCGGCGTGGACATTCCGCGCATCCACTTCGGCGTCGGCACCGGCGAGCTCTTGCCAGCAATGTCGGAGGCGGGGTCGGAGGTCATGGGCGTCGATTATCGCGTACCCATGGATGCCGCGGCCGAGCGCGTGCGCGCCCGCGTGCTGCAGGGAAACCTCGACCCAGCCATGCTTTTTGCCGGCGACGACGCCGTGCGCCAAGCCGTGCGCACCATCCGCGGCGAGGTCGATCGGGCGCGCGAGCGCGGCGATATCGACGGCCACATCTGGAACCTCGGCCACGGGGTCCTGCCAACTACTGACGCGGAAGCAATCACCCGCGCCGTATCTATCATCCACGAGGAGGGCTAAATGCGTATTGCGATTATCGGTGCCGGCCTGGCGGGCTTGACGGCCGCCTACGAGCTGCGCGATCACGACGTCGAGGTTTTCGAGGCCGCCGGCCGCATCGGTGGAAAGTTGTACTCTGTGCCGTTTAACGACGGCCCGACCGACATGGGCGCCGAGGCCTTCCTCGCCCGCCGGCGCGACGCCGTGGAATTTATCGAATCCCTCGGCCTCGGCGATAGCTTGGTCGAGCCCTCCGGGCTGCACTCGCTGGTGTACTCCGGCGAGATCAAGCCCCTGCCGCGCGGCGGAATGATGGGCATTCCTTCGCACTCGGAGCCGGTCGCGCATTTGGTCTCGGCCGAGACCGCGCGCCGCATCGACAATGAAGAGCCCTTCGAGTGGACGGCAGGCAGCGACGTGTCCGTAGGCAAGCTGGTGCGCCAGCAGTTTGGCGACGACCTCGTCGACCACGTTATCTCCGCCCTCCTCGGCGGCGTGTACTCCTGTTCGGCCGATGATCTGGGACTGCGGGCGACCATCCCCGCGCTGGCAGAAACCCTCGACGCGCTGTCCGAGCGCGGCCCAGTTACCCTCTCGGCCGCGGTCCGCACGCTGGAGGAGGCCCGCGCGGCCGCGCCCCGCAGCGGCGGCCCCGTCTTCCAGACTTTCCGCGGCGGCTACGCGGAGCTTTATGAGGCACTGGCCGAGCAATCCCGCGCCAAGATCTACCTCGATACTTTTATCTCCGGCATTACCCGCGAGGGCGAGCAATTCCGCCTGGCCGGAGCACCGGCCGATGCGGCGCCATTTGACCGCGTGCTCGTAGCCACCCCGGCTCCGACCGCGGCACGCCTATTGCTCAAGGTGTCCCCGCAAGCGGCGGAACGGCTGAAGGGCGTAAAATTGGCGGCGTCGGCCGTCGTGGGGTTGAAATTCGAGTCCGATACAGACCCTTCGGGAAACGCTTTGCCGCAGAATTCCGGAATTCTCGTGGCCACCGACCAAGACGACGTGCATGCCAAGGCCTTCACCCTCTCTTCGCGCAAATGGCCGCATTTGGCTGAGCGCGGCGGCGCCCTCGTACGTGCTTCCTTCGGCCGCTTTGGCGACGACGCCATCGTCCGCGCCGAAGAAGACGACCTCGTCGATTATGCCCTCGATGATCTCCAGCGACTCACTGGCTTCGACGGCCGCGCCGCGGGTGTCGCGGAGATCTTCACCCAGCGTTGGTTCGGCGGCCTGCCGCGCTACGACGCCGGGCACCTCGAAACTGTGGCCGGCGCACACGGCGCTCTCGCGGCGACGCCCGGCGTCGATGCCACCGGCGCCTGGGCCGGCGGCGTTGGAGTCCCCAACGTCATTGCAGATGCCCGTTCCGCCTCCGCGCGTATCGTCCGCTAGCGGTGCCGCACGCTGCGTGCAATCCGGGGCACCCGCTGTGGCGTGGTGCGGGCACGCCAAAGGGGCAGCAGGGCATCCTGCTGCCTAGCGGCATGAGTCCTAGTGCGGTGAATCCGGTGGGGTCGGTTGCACTGGCGCGTTCGGGCTGGATGTCGATGCGGCGGTATCGGCCCACGGTGGTTGCCACACCACGCGACCTCGGCGGCGAACGAGTCTCCCGCGGACAGGCGGGGCATTCGGGTCATCGTCATTGACGCCATTGTGGTACGGGCAGCAGGTGGCGAGGTTTGACATGTTGGTCTCGCCGCCGTGCTGCCATGCCTGCAAGTGGTGTATTTGGCATTTATCCGCCGGGTAGTTGCACGCGGGCCACGGGCACACAGGGTTTTCGGCGGCAGCCATGAGCCGCTGCTTTTCGCTGGCCATTCGCTCCGTGCGGTAGAGGTTGACCGCGCCCTCGAAGGGGTGGACGAGGGTGATGAGGCCGCGTTGGGCAAGCGTGCGTGAGATAAGTTCCGCGCCGGTAATCCGGGCGCCGTTGGTGAGCTGGATGGTAATTTCCTCGCCCTCGCCGTCGATGATGCGGTCGAGCTCGTCGAGCGTGATGATCGCGTTGGTCGTAATGGTCGGGCGGCTGGCGGCGGAAGGGGCGGTGGGGGAGAAGAGAGCCGCGACGGAATCCAGGGGCGCATCCTCATCCAAGGAGGATTCCAAGTCCGCGATAAGCGAGGAAGGCCCGGTAATCGCGAGGGTCCATGGCGCGTCCTTGCGACGGCGGATGCGCACGCCGGGGCGTGGCGGGGTCGGGGGATTGAGTTCGCGTAGCTTTTTACGCGCTAGTTTTTCCATTTCATCGGTATCGGCGGCGGTGCGGCATAGCTCCACGCGCAGGCGCCAGGCGTCGCGCTTAGTCTTGGCGCGGGCGGCGTAGCGCTCGATTACCTCCAGCGTGGGCAGTGGGTGGGCGCGGTCGCGCGCGGCGTTAACCGCCTGGCGTTGGAGGCGGCTAAAGGAGGTGGGGGCAAAGAGGGCGTCGGCAAGCGTGAGCAAGGTGCGGGCCGTTTTATTGGGCGCGCCGGCGGCGCACAGCTGGTCTTCAGACATGCCAGCGCACCCGGCAACGATATCGATGCCGGGCGCTAAGGCCGCGAGATAGGTCTGAAGAGCTGTCATGCCCCGCAGCCTAAGCCACCGCGCGCAATCCGTGCGAGGGTAAGCGCGCGAACCTGTGGATAACTAGGGCCGGAAAGGCGAATTTCGGCCTGCACTCGCTGCGGGCCTGTGGATAACTAGCCCTTATTGCGGAAGACGAAGATGGAGGAGAAGTCCTGATCCCCGTGGCCCATCGCCTGCATTTCCTCGAAGCGGCCAATGGCGGCGCTAAGGGCGGGCAGCGGCTTGGTGGAGGTCATCTCCATGAGCTTCGCGTCCTTAGCCAGGGCGTCGACGGTGAAATCGCCCGGGTCGGTATTGCGCTCGCCGGTGATAAACGGAGCTTTCATATTTGCGATGAAGGACAGGCCGGTGATGTCGAGCATCTGGAGCACCACCTCGGAGTCCAGGCCCTCGGATTCGCCGAGCTGCAGGGCTTCGAGCAGGCCTTCGGCGGTGACGGCGAGTGCCAAATTAGCAAGCAGCTTTCCGATGGCCGCCGTGGCCGCCGTCTCCACCCCAATGAGTTTGTCTTCTCCCGCCCAGGACTCGGCGAGGGACATGGCTTGCTCGCGGCGGGCGTCGTCAGGCGTGCCCACATAGACGCCGAGCTTGCCCTCGCGGGCCGGGCCGAGCGTGCCGACGACCGGGGCGTGGACGTAGGTTTCCACGGCGGCGGCGAATTCGCGGGCATCGTTGGGTGAGACGGTGGTGGTATCGATCCAGGTCACGCCGGCGGGGATGAGCTGCGGCTCGATGACGACCTCGCGGACATCGTCAGGCCCGAAGAGCGAGGTGATGATGACCTCGGCGTTCACTACGGCCTCGGTGGGCGAGGCAGCAAGCTCGGCGCCTTCCTCCACCAGCGGCTGGGCACGCTCGGCGGTGCGGTTCCAGACGGTCATTTCGATGCCGTCCTGCTCATTGAGCAGGCGGCGGGCTAGTTCGGTTCCCATGCGGCCAGTTCCAAGAAATGCAATCCTCATG
>ERZ500979.158-NODE-158-length-21949-cov-6.015940_pt1 | contig 21949 bp, 17 predicted proteins | sample MGYA00248864_ERZ500979 | MGnify/ENA primary metagenome ERZ500979 (study PRJEB25958, sample SAMN03398550) | human skin metagenome | study: EMG produced TPA metagenomics assembly of the Human Skin Microbiome Metagenome (human skin metagenome) data set.
GTCGACGACCCACTTCGGAACAAACGGCCACGGAAGCGGAATCCCCATCGCGCCCGTAAGTCCAATGAGACAGATGCCGAGAGTTGCCATGCCCACATACGCCAGCGCCGCTGAGACAAACTCAGGAGGGTTTACATTTTCGAACAACCCTGCGATACCTACTAAACCGAAAAACAGCGAGCCGTAAGGATAAACGAAAAGAGTGCCATCCCTTGCTGCGCCTTCAGAGTCAAATTCGTCGTACCACTCTTCCGATCTGGGATTCCTGCGCACCTCTAAAATGTAGTAGGCCCAAAAGAGCACCATGACCAGCACTAAACCGGCGTATAAGAGCAGATCAGTTATATCGCCGTCCATAGAATAGGCCTCCCGTGGCTGCCGGTTGCGGTATGTAATTTAAACGCTACCAGCCTCTGCTGGGGTGAGGGATGAGACGAAAACTACTGAAGCGCCCTGGGTTTAGTTCCGACCTCAGCTAAGGAAAGATTGGACGCTATGCCCAGAAAGTAATCTGTCGAGTTCAAGGAAACGCGGTCCCCCCACATGAGAGCGTCCGATTCTTTGTGTGCTGGGGTTTGTGTACAAGTAATCTGCGAATCAGGCGAGATAAGCCACGGCCATTTAGTTGATGGCTTGTTTCCATCCGATGGCTTTCGCTCCTTCAAAAAGCCATTGCATTCGATGTCACATTTCGCTTTCTTCGCTCGCTATACAGCACGCTTCTCTTCAATATTGCAAATCATCACTTCAGCGCTACAGTATCGTTCGGAAATTGGCCCCTGCCACCAGCAACTTCACGCAGCTGAGCAGTAAGCGACCCGATCGAATCCTTGGTGTAGCACACCCGCCGTGCCGCCGGCGGGAACTGCAGAAACGGCACGACCCCACGCCAGACTTTAACCGACTGCAGACATTCTTGGCCTAGTTCACTGGCCTTTAAGCATCCAAACTGGCACGGACTGCCTCCCCGTAAATAAGCCGTGCAAATATCACCTAGCGCGCGAAAGTCGGTTCTGCGATTCTGGTAGGACGCCCACCGGCTCTGTACCATTGTTGCGAAAGGCCCCGCATGCCGCACCCCGCCCCTCCACTTTCCACAAGCGCATGCTGTGGCGCATCATTATCCCCGCGCTCTAGGGTTCCGCGAATGCAACGGCCGGCTCCGCACAGTTTTACCTAACCCATTCTTTACCGACACCATTTGGCTGGGCTCCCAGCTGCTGTGGGGCAACCGCCATTGCTTTCCCGGCCACGCACCACGTGAGCTAACCCGCAACGCCGCCATTGGCACAGCGCTCATTGTCCTTTCACCCTCGGCGCGCTCATCGCCCGCTTTATCCCCTTGCTGACAAAGTCAGTGAGCGACCTGCTGGACAATATGCACCACGGAAGCGTCCCCATTGCCCTAGCCACGCTCTTTATCAACGGCGAGATAAGGAGTTTTTCTTCCGCGACGTTGCCCGCCGCCAGCTTGCCGACGCCCTCCCCCACCCCGCCATCCTTACCCAACCAGCCGTCCGCATTACCGCTACCGCCGCAATGAGCATTCCCCTCTTGCCCATTGCCTCTATCTTCATCGGCGGCATCACGGCACTAGAGGCCCCGCCGACATCCTCATCTCTGCCACCACACCGCACCTAGCGTGGAGCATCGGAATGGCGTTCTTGCTGCCGGTATTTATGAGGTAAAGAAGAGTTCGCCCGATAACGGGACGCCGAAACGCTCAAATCGGAGAGTTCTCTGCAGTCTCCTACTCGCTGACTACTTCACCATCAATTACGGGAGGATTGGCGGATTCACTTTCAAGCTTGTCAGCAAACTCCGGCAATAATTCATCAATATCATCAAACTCACCATTTAGTTGACGTTCGAACACGTCAATAAGGCGGTTGCCCATCGGCTTGAACGAGGCCCAGGCAATCCCACCGGAGACAGCTCCACCAAGTACTGGAACTGCCTTAGTGATGGTCTTCTCGACGGTCTTTTTGGTGATCTTCGCACCAAGCATCGTGCCGGTTTTCTTGAGCAGGGGGTACCAGACAGTTTTGGTCAAAGCCTTTCCAGCAACCTTCTTCCCTACCTGGGTCCCGACTTTTTGGGAGGTGTTGATGATCAGCGCAGCAGCGCCAGCCGCGCCGAACATTCCACCCAAATAAGCCATTACACGGATCTTTGCCTCATCTGAAAGGCCAGATGTCCCGTTTGACTCGAAAAGCTCATCTTCCCCATACAGATACGCGATCTGTTGCGCCATGCGCATTGCAAAACCGAAATATTGCACGACGTCCGCAGCGCCAGCTGGAATCATTACGAGGACATTGGTCGGGATACCGGATGCGAAAGATACCGCAGCTGTCTTGGTTGTATTGGACGCTACAACCTTTTGGGCATGCTTTCGAAGTGTCGCTTGCGAAAAGACCGCCTGCGGACCATCTTCGAGAATCTCTTCCAAGTAGGGAGAGCCCTCAAATTGTTTCTTCAAGAATTCGGCGCGATCCACCTTCACAAATGGAATTTTCGATGCCAAATTGATCGTGTTAAGGGCATTTTCATACAAAGCTTGCTCGTCAGGAGCGGACAATTGCAGCTTCTTTGCCATGACTAAGAACTCCCAATATAAAGGAAAACTAACTGCAGCCAATCTTAATTCAAGAACCGCGCACTTTTATTGCTCAAGCCCGTAGGTAATTAAATTTAACTGAATTTAGGGTCCTAAAGCTTTCAACCATGTGAGCGCCTGCCCCAAATTCGCGCGTCATTGACCAGCAAGTCCAGGTGCACTAGCAGAGGTGGGCCGTATTTCGGATGGCGAAGACGGCACTCGACACTAGCGTGAATAAAGCCAACAGACTGCCTTGGTCCTGGAACATGCCATCACGAGCCGTGGTGGGACTGGGCGGCTTCCGGAGATGAGAAAAGAGATGGCGCCGATAAACTGCAACACTCAGCCACGCCAAGTATGTTATAAATCGCAAGATCCGAGTAACAGTAACCGGTAGCCAGCAAACTCGGCAGCACCCCGCTACTGCCGTTCCGCCGTGCCCACGAACTTCCATACCTGATCAACATCGGTAGATACAACGTCAGGTGCGCCACGGGATGCCACCTGCTCTGCCGACACCTCCACCAGTGACAAACCGCCACGCGATGGCACAACCAAACCCTCTCCCGCCTGACGACGATGGATGTAATAACGCCTTTAGGAAGCACGACGCAAAATAGCCCTCACCTACATCCAACGCCGATTCAGCCAGCCTCCAACTGCATGCCTTAGCCCCTAAAGGCTTTCCTTAGCCACTACCATTGGGCGAGCAATCTCAGCCGCTTGCCACACCGGTCCTGACCTTGGAAAGTAAACAAGCAAGGGGCCTGGCACTTGCCAAGCGTGGTTGTACGAAATACACAATTAAATTCAATGATTTTATCGGAAATTCTGTATTGGAGTTTTCGCTTCAATTAGGTTTTTAATCTCAACATCGCAATATCAGGCTTGCCTTCACATCATGTGTTTTCGGCGTATCAACACAAGCAACCCTGATTACCTCAAAAAGAGACATAACCCGACTATTTTCTATAGAAGTAGCGAATTTGAAAAAGTTTGGTTCTACATTTTCGATAACCCACAGGCGCGTGCCAATACTTAGAGAAAACTAATGGAACTACCAGCCGGTTTGCCCACCCTTCATAGCTTCAGCAGAAGTTATGAAGACAGCTGGGTTTATACGTCTAATTTAGCGTCTCTTCTTGGCTTTTAATGCTAAGTACGGAGTCATTTACTTATCGAGAACTGAACGCTTTAAATCAAGTACTTGTCCGCTTTCTTACGCTCCCCACTGGCAGTCCGCCCTAATAACCAAGCAATATCCTACTGGTTCGGGGTACTCGTCCTTGGACTTTTTCCACACTCAATCTCCACCGGTTGTCCCCGTCATGCAGAGAGCTTAACGAACAGCTTACTGTCAAATATCAGAAACATTTCATCAGCCGGAGTACTATTCCTATAAGAGAGCCCCAGTATAGAGCGCGAATGATCTTACGTATAATCTTTCTCAGCGGAATTCTACGATGAATAGACGAATCGAGGACAAAATGAGTTCAACTCCACACGTGGCCTTTGTAGGCCTTGGATATATTGGCCTGCCAACGGCAGTGGTCATGGCAAATGCAGGCCTAAAGGTTACCGGCGTAGATGTGAATGCCCCTAATGTGGAAAAGATTAACCGTGGCGAGGTCACCATAATCGAACCTGGCTTGGAAGAAGAATTGCGGAATGCGATCTCCACGGGAAATTTCAAAGCCACTACGGAACAAGTACATGCCGATGCCTATATCGTGGCAGTACCAACCCCTTTCACAGAGGGGCATGACATTGATATGAAATTCATCTACTCGGCTGCGGAAGCAATAGCACCGCAACTTGAGGGAAATGAATTGATCGTACTGGAATCGACTTCTCCTCCTCTAACCACCCAAAAAATGGCGTCTAGAATTCTCGAGCTTCGCCCGGACTTACGGGCCGACAAAGAGGGTGTCGCCGCTAGCGAGAAAACTCTCTACTTTGCACACTGCCCCGAACGAATTCTTCCCGGTCAAGCTATAGAGGAGCTAAAATCGAATGACCGGATTATTGGTGGGCAATCTAAAGAAGCTACACGCCGTGCGACCGAAATCTATGCAAGTTTCTGCAAAGGTCAGCTGCTAGCCACGGATGACGTAACTGCTGAGATGGCTAAGCTCACCGAGAATTCATTCAGAGACGTCAATATCGCATTTGCCAATGAACTATCCGTAATTTCGGACCGCCTCGGGATTAACGTATGGGAGTTAATTAACCTCGCCAACCACCACCCACGAGTTAACATTCTTCAACCGGGCCCCGGAGTTGGCGGACACTGCATTGCAGTAGATCCTTGGTTTATCGTTTCCGCCGCACCAGAAGAATCACAGCTTATCCACACCGCTAGGAAGGTCAATGATGGGAAGCCTAAATGGGTTCTCGGGAAAGTGATGGAGGCTGCCCAAAAATCCGCCAATAATGTTATTGCAGTTCTTGGACTTGCCTTCAAGGCAAATATCGACGATCTACGAGAATCTCCGTCGCTGGATATCGCCACGGAGATTGCCGCAAAATTGCCTGAGAGGCAAGTACTAGTTGTGGAGCCTAACATCCAAGAACTCCCAACTGGCTTGGCCAACAAGGAAAACGTGAAGCTATCCAGCTCTAAAGAAGCGATCGAAGCAGCGGAAGTTATCACCCTTTTGGTAGACCATGATGAGTTCAAATCTATTAATCCGTCGCTTCTAAAAGGAAAGACCATCATCGACACCAAAGGACTCTGGACTTAAAAATGGAGCTAAAATCCTCAAAGCCGATGAAACCTACTTAAGTGATCAAATCTACCAATGGTAGGGAAAATCATTCCGGTATATACGTACGGAGATGTTTGACACCAAGGCTTTTATTTAGACTACGAGCCTTTCTAAATGTAGCTTGAACGTTCTTGGCCGTCTCAGCATTCACGACCAGGGAAGTCCGACTAGACATATTCCTCCCTTACCCTGCTTGCGTCCATGCTCGCGAAGAATTAGCTCTCCATTGACCGGGAAATATCCTAAGTTTCATCACACCGCTCACTGCGAGCTTCCCACAACCCAAGAATCGGAGTCGAATGCGAGTTAGAGACACTCATCGCTGGGGAATTGGAAAACTGTACCCTTCCAAACGAGAGTTTTTGGACAGTTCTGTATCCAGTGGATTGCACACAATTCAAGCCGGAAATCTACTTCTAGATATTTTGGTAAGAAATCGCGGTTCTAGCACTACTCTGATCTTCTTTCACGCTTCTGTCACGAAATCCAGCACATTTCCAGTCCTTGTGGGAGATGGGCTGGCAAAAGCGGCTAACGCGAACCTCATCTCGATTTCCGATCCGACCCTAGCGTACACCGACAAGCTCCGTTTAGGTTGGTACATCGGAGTAAAGCCCCTTGGTTCATTTCCGAACTATGCGAAATCTCTGCTTCACCATGCGGTCGAGAGTCTTAACACGAAACGCCTAATTTTAGCTGGTTCTTCGGGCGGTGGCTATGCTGCTGTGAACTTTAGCCGATTTTTCTCCGATGCAGCAGTTCTCTGCATCAATCCCAGATTGAATCTAGCGACCCGCCCCACACCAAATTTGGGAGAATTCTTAGTTCACGCGTATAGAGCCTCAGGTCGAACCCAAATCTCTAGGCTCAAAGCAACTTACGTGCAAGAAAACGCGGCCGATTTTTATCCTAAAGCTCTAACGAATCATATAGGCATTCTTCAAAATGCGGGCGATACAGACTACTACGAGGGGCAATTTATCCCTTTCTGTCAGGCACTCAGCCCCGATCCGAAACTCTGGACCAGGACTGATGCCATTGGAGATGGGCATGTTCCCTACCCAAAGCAAATTCTGCACAAAGTAGTCCAAAACTTAGCCGACTTAAAATACACCGTCACAGAGGCCTACCAAAGATCAGGATTCCAAAACCATGGAGACTGATTTGCTACTTTAGAGACAATAAAACGATATTGACTGAACTTGTTTCAGAAATTCGCTATCTTCTGTTGAGCAACCTCGCGGCTTCGCTTTCAAAAACTACAGCCGGCTCCACGTATTGCGCTCTATTGTAGTCAACAATCTGCTGCGCCCTTTCAAACTTTTTCTGGGTAATACACTCACCCCATTTGGCGTATTCTGGGGAAATCTCGCTGAGTAGCCCCTCCATAACGATCCTTCCGTCATGGAGCCAGATTGCCTGCTTACAGGTTCTCCGCAAGGTTTTCGCACTATGGGACACCATGAAGACTGTGCCGGCATTGTCAAGCAGTTCAGACATGCGCTTTTTAGCTGTGTCGGCAAAGGTAGCATCTCCGGTTCCCAAAGCCTCGTCAACCATAAGAATTTCCGGGTTCCTAGATGTAGCGATAGCGAACGTCAAGCGGGCCGACATACCAGAAGAATATGTATTCATCGGTCGAATCAAAGCTTCTTCTTCAAGGCTCGATATCTTCTTTACTTCCGAAACATACGCGGGCAAAGCATCCTTCGAAATCCCCATGGCTAGCAAACCAAGCTTAATATTTTCCATTCCTGTCAGTTTCGGCTGCAAAGCAGCCGAAACGCCCAGAAGCGACGGTGTGCCGCCCACTAGCACTTCACCAGAAGTCGGAGTCTCAATTCCCGCCAACATTCGAAGCAATGTTGACTTTCCTGATCCATTTTTTCCAAGAATTCCTATTGCTTGCCCCTTCTCCGTGGCAAAGCTGACTCCCTTGACCGCATGAACTGAGCGCTTTTTTGAAGGAAGTAGCCCCTCGAGTCGCCTACCTTCATTTACTGGCACCCGATAGATCTTATTCAAGTTCCTTGCGACTACCGAATATTCAGCGGACATTGGAATACCTCGCTTCTGCCCGCCAAAAGAAAATAATCCCAATAGCTAACATGCCAAAAGCACTTGCGAACATATATGCCCAAACTTTTAGCGATGGCAATTCGGAATAGAGCACCACACCTCGTGCAGACTGTAAGAAATAAAAGGCTGGATTGAGCTCCAAAATAGCTTGCGCTGTGGCGTTAGATGTAAAACGATCAACCGAAAAGAATACACCCGAAGTATAGAACCAGGCCCGCGACACGAAAGTCAGAATAGCTTTCAGATCAGGAATAAACGCAGTTATACGAGCCACGACTAAGGAAAGTCCACAAGAGAAAACGTGCATCAAAACAAAAATAGGGATGACCAAAAACGCGCTAGGCTTTAGGACATCAGGATATTGGAAGACAAGACCAAAAAATATAGCTACTAACGCCGGAACGATATTCTGTAAAAAATTTTTAGTCGTCAGAGAAAATGCAAGAGCCGCTCTGGGGAATTTGAAAGAGGAAACTAGACCCTTCGACGACTGAATCAATCCCGCGCCTCCATTAAGGCCTTGGCTCATGAAACCGAAAAAGACAAGACCAATAATCAAATATCCAATGAAATTATCAATGCCCCGGGAGGTCTTGAGTAAAAGCCCGAAAATGACTCCGTACATCGCAGAGTTAAGCAAGGGACTGAGGACGTTCCATGCACGCCCAAGAATCATGTCTCGATTATTGGTTGACGACTTTCCTTTCGCCTCTTCCCAAATAAAGTGTCGTCTATTCCATAAGTTCTCCAGGTAGTCCTTCAATGGAGGTCTAAAAGACACAGGCCGAAGACCTGCGTCATCGATTATCATCAGTTTCCGCCTCGACTCGCGTTTAACAGACTCGTCCACAAAATCCTCAATCCATCAATTAGGAACTTACCCTAGGAAAGGAACGGGGCTTTTCCCCTTATCCAAGCTGAACCAATATTATCGCCTGTGGAGTCTTCAAGCCTAAGCAAAGCCCTTGACGTCCAATTCTCCGCATCATACAGTAACGGTGTCTCAAGTGGTTTTATAAGTTCGGTTCTTCCTTTATCTGTTCCAACATTGACCACGACCATTACTTCCGCAGGCTTTGAAATACCACGCTTGTTCAAATATTCGGTGAAGTTTCCGTCGATACGGAGCTTTCCGGTCGCCTTATCGTACTCTCCACGTACGGTGAGGGAAGGAGGGTCGACTGAGAAAGTGTACGCAGTCGTTGCACAGTTCGCTTGTGCATCTTGGACTAAAGTCATTGCCGCGTTCTGAGTATCAACGAACGTTCCGATACCCTGTCTACTCATCGCCCCACCCAGATAATGGTCTGTTTTAAGCATGCCCGATAGATTCCCATAAGACCGAACATAGAGGAAAAAAGCTTTGCTTCCTCTAATCACACTGAGATCAACCCCCAGACTCCTGAAGGCGCGCGCTTGAACATCAGTGAAAGCTTCAGGAAGCATCCACGGGGTAAATTCCTCAAGTTTCTTAAAATCATTGGCAGAGAAAAACTTAGACCCAGTCATGACTAGGTCCCATTCGGCCAAATCGACCTGTCCTGCTCCGGTAGGGTAATAAACTAACTGATTTGCCACACCAATCGCCTTGGTTGCACGACCTCCTTGCCCGGCTGCCGCATCAGCTATTTGGAATATCTCCGATGCGGCCCAAGGAAGCCATCGGTCATCGTCATCAATCGCAGCTCTGATACTCGTTGCAAAATCCAAATTAGATTCCATCCGCAGCCGGCACAATGCCTTTGCAGTGAGTTTCTTGGCGTTATCTGAATAGTATTTGTTAGGGAGACGGACTGCATCAATATGTCCAGTATCCGCCTGAGGATAGCCTTCCTGCGGATGAATGTACGGAACCAGTAAGAATGTAAAGAAAGATGATTGCCTGTTAAGAGCATTAATCAATCGAGACAAGGAAAGGAACTCTTGAAGCTTGTCAACAGAGCAATACGTCACATGGAGCGCCGTACTATTGACAATAAAATGTTGATTCGCAATCGATCCAAGCGTTTCCCGATACATTGTCGATAGCTTTGAAAGCGCATCGTGGTTTGTTTCAGTGTCGGCGAAGATGGTCTCGACCAACAAAAACCTCCTCGCGGCCGGATCAAGAAGCACACGCGAAGGAGAGAAATTGGTCCCGTGTCCACAAGCCAAAATAACCTGGTTCAGTGCTTCCGCTTGGTCATCCTCAAGCAAAGAAAGATCCACCGTATACCGAGCCCCGCTGTCAGCTTCGATACGCTCACCCCACCACAAAAACAGTCGACGCCAAGATAAATTCGCAGGGGCTTTTATCGATTTAAAACGGTCGGCGTTTGCCATTTTTAACTCCCGTTCTGTCGCCAGTCACGCAAATGTCTCGAGATCCTCGTTAGAGCATTTGCCTTTTCCTTTATATTTTCTTTAGGCAACGTATGAAGACCCCGCCGATTTTTCCAGATTTCAACCTGAACACGTCCGAGCTTTGAATTTCGCAGGGCATCCAATCGCCGTTCAGATGTAGCCAAGCGCTCTTCAAGTACCCTCTTTTCTTCTCGCAGGTGCGCCAACTTGGAAATAGCCGACTGGTTCTTCCCTATGGGCTGCTTTGTGAGACCGCCCTCAGAGATTCGAGTTGCGGCCGTTAAAGCTTGCGGACTCTCGTGAACAATCCGATTTTGCCGCACTTCGACTTCAGATGCGCGTTTGCGTAGTAAGGTCGGCAACTTCTGGGCTAATTTTTCATCCTGCGCGAGTTCGGAGAGTTGCTGTGCGACAGTGTCCCGTCCTTCGATAGCTGGATCAACCCAACAAATTCCTCCGTGAACATTCACGAGACCTGCTTCGGGAATCTGGCTCATATGGGGTTGCCTTGAGGATAGTGCAAACGAAGACTCCCTAAAAGCTTCAGGAGGCGTATTTCCAAGATGGCACAAAAGCTGACCACGAATTGATGAGTAAGAATGGTCTTTTGCGATGTTAAAGCATCTCTTTGCTGCTTCTTCCACATCGTTTGGGCGTTCAGGAAGAGTCAACAGCAATTCTTTAAACTCAGAAATAGAGTTAGCGAAAAGTGGGTAGTCATCTCCGAGCAACTGCTCGTGCAAGGCCGTACGGTTTATGATGGAAGGCCTAGCTAATGCTCCATACTCGAGTATTTTTGTCGATAGCTCCGAACTATTATTCATCGACTCAGCTCGCCAACCAACGCCAATTTGTGCAGCTGAAATAAGCGAACGTGAGGTCAATCTAGGTACTCGTCCGTGCCATGTCACCCCCGGAGTGGAATCCATTAGCCAACGGTTATTATCGACGAAGTAAGGATCGTCCTCGCTCCTCCGGAACTGATCACCAGCAATATCCAGGGTCAAACAACTTCCAGATGCAGCTGCCGACTTGAAGGATGCCAGGATCAGGTCGGTATTCCATGCCTTGAAAAACTTTCCTGTGTAAACAAATCGGTTAGGGTGCTTACTGTAATGATAAAGTTCTTCGAAAGTTCCCTCCGCATCAGGAACATGCGGGGGCAAAAGAGCAAGCTTTTCCTGATCGTAAGACGGCAACAGCCGAGACAATCTTTGAAGTATCGCCTGAGTCTGACAGAGGAATTTGACCCCAGAATCTCTTAATGCTTTTAGCATTTGAACTATACCATCATCAACGGCTTCATTGACCGTAGTAATACCAGTTACGTAAACGGACAGTTTGGATGCTACTTCCGGAAATTCCTTAACTAGGTAGAAAGCCGTTTCTGTGTCACGCAAGAGGATGGAATCGAAGTCTTTTTCTATCTCACCTATCGCTCGAGCATACTCGCGCCTTTGCATTCTTTCCCCGGACGGGGCATTCGAGAATAGCGCACGGTTTTTCGAAGCAAACGGGTCCAAAATAGAAACGTTTTCATAATAAAGAACTTCGTCTAATACTTCTGTCTTCCGAATTGGATTAGCAGTTAAGAGAGTAACACTTACCGGAGACACCCCAGCCAGCATCGAGCAAACTCCTGCTAGAAAGAAGGCAGACCCGTCTACGACGTTAACGTTGATGTACCCAGAAACTAAGACTCGAAAATCTTTCCGCTCATATGAATGATTCATTTTATATTGCTACCCTTTTAGTCTGAATTTGGCCTCGAAATCCTGGAGCGTTGGTTTTCACTTTCACAAAACACTCATTAGCTCCCAAGCGTTGCCCAAGTGCAACTGGTACGGTATTTGACCGCTGAAAGTTGATACTTTCTACCACTTCACCGTCACGCATAAAATCAAAGGCATACTCTAAATTCTCGCCGTTGGCAACGCAGATAATGTGTGGTGCCCCCACGAATTCATGCGTTACAACTTTTCTCAATCCAAACTCGGCTTGGTTCCCTTCCCTCGAAGAGTTCATAGATTTTCCCACTTGGCGAATCACCTGTTCTAGGGTTCTTTCCAATTCGTAGTACCGATCCCGCCAAACGATCTCTTGCTCGTCATAATTCATAAGTGCTTCCTAACTTTTATTCAGTTGCAAACGAATATAATCAACTTCTGCGCCAATCGTGGCCTTCCGCCCACATTTTTCTAACATCGCCAGTGAGCCCTGCTTTGACAAGCGCTGAAAGAGCTCCGCGTCGAAGTAGAGTTCCTCGATTAAATCTGCCAAATCATTTATTGACTCAGGTTGGGCGAGCAGACCTGATACACGGTGCTCGATAAACTCGGGAACGGCAGCTACTTCACTGCTAATAGTGACCAACCCTGAAGACGAAGCCTCACACATTGACACACCTTGCGAATCAAAGCGAGTCGGGCTTAGGAAAATCCCATGCTCGGCATGCAAGTCCCGAATTTCTTCCTGCGTAAAGAACCTATTTTCCAACTTAACGTTATCGAACTGACGAAGTGGTTCGACTGTCTGATCGAACATCGGACCGCTTCCACATATTGTAAAGCTAAGAGCCTTAAAATACGGCCGCTTTGAAAGTTCAAGTATGGCACCAACAGTCTGGTCATTTGCGTATTTGAGCGAGGCGAATGGGCGGATACTCAGGATATTGAAACGCTTTTTATCTTCTTTTTCGCGGTATGGAAATACTTCCTCATCTACCAAATTCGGGATGACCGTTGAATTTCGGAATTCAGCGCCATTGTCGGGTTCTACGACATACTTCTGAAACCATTTCGACACATTAACAAAGCTAACGTTTAACTCTTCCTGCGTCATTAGGTCATGGAAGAAGGCGTTTTGCTTTAAATAGTAAGTATCCTTCTTCTCTAAGGCTGCCTTTATATCTTCCGATGTATTTATGAAGTTAAACCACCTACGGTACCAAGCTTCCGCTTCAAACCCATGAACCCAAACAATGACGGGCTTTTTTACATTTAATTTCTGCAAAGGTCGAATACGCTGGGGCTCCGCAAAATGTATTAGGTACCCATCAAAGTCATTACTGGCCACATGTAATTCGAGAGCACCTTCATTTCCAACCGTCACTCGGACGCCATCAAATTCGTATGCATAAGCCTGCTGGACCGGTTCGTGATTATAGAAAACTTCGACATCCAATCCAGCTTCTTTGTAGGCTTTGACTCGTCTATGTATGAATCCATTTCGGTATAGAGCCTGCTCACTAGGATAGGCGTTACAAATAACTAATAGCTTTTCAGACATTAGGCGTTCTCCTTCTTGACCATCGAAAAGTTTGGCTCACGCCTAACTTTGGGAATCGTTTCCTTCCAAGTAAGTATAAATCTCTCTATAGCGGCTCGCATTTGCTTTCCATGTCCGCCCTTTCACCCATTGTTTCCCTAGCCTTATCAGTTCTTCATCGCCCATCGCCTGTTCAATTTGATATACAAATTGATTCAAATTACCAGGAGGGAAAAATAGCCCTCCTGCACCTGCTACCTCTCTAAGCGCCGGAAGATCTGAGCAAACAGTCGGCACCCCGAGAGCCTTTGCCAAAAGTGGTTTCAATGGCGTTACGTTTCTACAAACCTGAGCATCGATCCGAGGAACAACAAAGACATCTAAGACTGCATACCATTTCCAGATATCTGCATTTTCCTGGCGGCCAGCAAAGAGGACCCTATCTCGCACCTCTAAAACTTCAGCAAGTTTCCTTAGGTTTGGTAATTCAGTTCCATCCCCCACGATTAGCAGATTCCAATTTTTGTCGAGTCGAGTTAACGCTCGGATCGCTAGCTCGAGACCTTCATAGCCCACCACTGAAGTCACCGACCCGAACCATTTGGAATCGCTATCTATTCCCAGCTCTGCTCTAAGCTTTGGAACGTCAATGTCGCGATATAGATCTTGATCATCGATTGCATTAGGAACTACAAAAATTTTGGAATCCTCAACGCCACGAGTTACCAAATTCGATTTGGATACTTCACTAAGAACCACTACGGCACTCGCTGCCTTCATCGCCTCGGTTTCTCTCGTCCGAGCCAGTTTATAGTACTCGGATTGGAGAGCGATTCCTCGCTCCTCTTCCTGTACCTTTGAAAGCCAAGTATTTTCAAGTTCTCCTCGTACTTCATACACCCAAGGAACACCCAGCTTTTCAGCTACCCGCGAGACTATTTGAGCATTCTTGAAGTCAGTTGTTGTGTGGAGAATCCGGGCATCTAGATCTCGGGCACACCCAATCAACATCTCCGCAGCAAGCTCGCTCCTGTCTGCCAAAGTGGATGGATACCTTATAGGAATCAATCGGCGATATCGAACACCATCAACTGTTGAAACAGGAGTAGAAGCAATCGATCCAATCACGACCGGGTACCCCAATCGTGTAACACCTTGAACTGAAGTCCCAGTAGTTTGAATAGCCTTTAAAGAACTATGGGTTCGATATGTATATCCCGACTTTGTAAATGGAAGGCTGTTGTTTAGGAACCAAAGCACTGTTCCATCGTGGGGTTTGCCGGAACGGTCGCTACTGGCAGCTCGTTTCTCTAAGCAAGGGGCGATCTCCTGCTCCAACTGTGACTTTTGCTGCTCTAAGCGTCTAGCAAATCTTTTTCCGGCTCTTTCTTTAATTCCCGTTGCTGAACTATAAAGAAAAATAGCTTGCGTAAGCTCTCCCCGACGGTGCTCATCATCGCCCTCAAGCACACTTCGGCTAATCTTCATCTTTGAAAGCAATTTATCGAGTTTATCCAGCCCAGCACGCTGACGAATCTTTTCCAACACATTATTGTATAGCGCTGCTGGATCTTCTTGTGCCATTCTTACAGCTGTCTCGAATAAAAAGATCCACTGCTTAAGAACAAATTTAAAACTCGGCATCTCGATGAACGCTTTCCAATAAGCTCACTACGTTTACTTCGGCAACCTCGTTACGCTCCTTGTAGGGCCAAGTGGAGGCTTCTTCTCGCGGCATTAAAGCGCCAGGGTCATTAGCAAGCTTTTTCCACAAATTGGCGAGGTCCCTTGGCGCGTTTGGTGACACAATGTCACCAGCGCCTGTTGTTCGAATTAGCTCAGCGGTTTCCCCTTGGACTACCCCTGAAATATGCATCTTCGCTGCCATCAGTTCGTAAGTTTTTGAAGGGACAGTCCTCAGAAGCGGCTCCCAATCAGCTAAGTGAACCAACGCCGTATCCGCCCATGCATAAGGCTCATCCATTTCCCTTGCTGACCTCTGCTTTTCAAAAGTCGCGGACACTCCAAGGTCTTTGGCTCGGTAGATCAAGTTTGTCTTTCCGTCCCCCGCCCCAATAATTCGCAAATTCACATCGACGCCCGACTCTTGTGCGATTTTTACAGCCTTCAGCACATTTTCCAAATTTTGCGCTCGCCCAATAGTCCCCGCGTAAAGGACGTTGATCTCAGATCGAGAAGACCGAGGAATGCTAGTCTTTTCAAAATTCGTCTCCCGCGGAAAAACGTTTCTCACAGTAACCAATCTTGGCTTCTTTGAAGCTACCCGCGCATCAAATTTCTCTGCCAATTCGTCTTGAAGCCATGACGAGGTCACCATAACTCCATCCGCTTCAAACAATGATTTGTCCAAAGCCACTTCAGTCAACATTTTGATAATTTGCAGAGGTCCTTTACTAAGGATTTTTTGCCGCAAAGATACCGAGCCAACACTCTCATTCCACCTGTGCGACTCGTGCAGAAGGTCCGGCCACGCATCTCGCAAATCAATGACATACGGGATTCGCAAAATTTTCGCTGCTGCATAGGTGACCATGGCGGTGGGTAGCGCGGGAACTGTACCAACGATCACGTCTGGCCTCGACTTAGAACCGCCCAGGCCACGAATCAAAGTTACGAAAAATTGCCCTGCCGCCACTGAGATTTGACTTACAACTCTAGCTGTCAGACTTGAGGATGAAGGTACGGCTGCGACTCTAAAGATACGTTCCCCCGCCGCCCCGCTTTCACCCCTGCCATAGGGAGCTCTTAGTTCACGAAGAGAGCAGAACCACTCAGATATCCCCATATTTCTACGAAAGTTTCTTGGTGGAGAAACTACATCCACCTGGTTTCCTGCCTTGACCAACACTGATGTTAACCATTGCCAGCGCCTTTGCGGGACTCCGTTTTGCGGATACCAGTAGTGCGACAACACAAGAATCTTCAAGACACGGCTCCCTTTCGTACGTAATTTCACCGCTAGCCTACCAGGCAACCGGTGAAGTAATTACACAAAACTTTCACCTCAGCAAACGAGGAAACCCGCCGGAGTATTCTATTTTTTAATGCTTTAACCAGGCGATTTGGTTGTAGAACACGAATCCATATATAGTTAGTTCTCGTTGCACAGAGAACAGCAAGTTCGATGTACAGCATACGCATAATCCTCCATAGCTCAGTTGGCAGAGCATTCGACTGTTAATCGAAGGGTCACTGGTTCGAGCCCAGTTGGAGGAGCAAAGTTCCCGCTTAGTAACACTAAGCGGGATTATTTACGCTTTGTCTATATTTCGGCTTAAGGGACGGGATATGCGACAGAAGGTGTGTCTTTTTGTGTTGCCCCGTGTCGGGGTTAGGTGCCGGCCCATCCTTTTTGTATCCCTAGGTTGTGTTCGTATGAGTCTGGGATAGCGTTGTCGTAGAGGGCTGGTCGTCCTGTTTGCTGGTCGGCTTTGTTCTCGTTGTGGGGCGTGGCGTGAACTTTGGCGAGTGCGTCACGTCCCCAGTTTTGTTCTTTGACTATTTGTGCTGGTGGTATTGGGTCTTCGGTGTGAAGGTAGAGCCACCATTCCAGCATTCTTCGCTGTCGTTCTCCTCCTCGTCCGCGGTGAAGACGTGCAAGTAGTTTGAGTTGGGCATTGATGGCGCCTTCTAGGTGGTTTGTTGTAGCCGCCCACGTGTAGTTGGGATCGGCTGGGGGTACTGCTGGTTGTAGGAACGCGAAGCGCCATTGCTGGCGCGAGAGATGAGACAGGCTGTTGAAGGCTCGTCTGACGCGGATATGGGTAAATTCTCGTTTGCCGGTGTAGATGTTGAGGGTCTTTTCATCCATCCAAAGACGATAGACGTCATGGAATTGTTGCAGTTGAGCTGTCCATTGTGCTGCTTTGTCGAGACTATCGACTTGGGTGAGGTCGCAGGCAAGTTTGTAGATTGTTTTGCCTGCCTCGGTGCGTGGCCGGGAGGTGACATGCCTGCGAACAACTCGTTGGGCATGGACAAGGCATCGCTGGATGGTTGTCTGCGGCCACAGTTGGCGGATCGCACTGTAGGCGCCAGTACCACCATCTAAGACCACCATAAGTGGTGGCTGGAGTGGTTGAAGTAGTTGCTGGTAGGCCTGTGCGGTTTCGTGCTTGGCCCATACCCAGTTCAGGACGTGGAAGCGTGTGGCTGCAATCAGAAGGCACCCAGCTCCGGTGTAGGTTCCGTCTATAAATACCTGGTCGTAGATGCGGAAGCTGTCGATGTGGTGGGGGATATCGATGAACCAGAAAGTATAAAATCGTCGTTCCAAGCTGCGCCGGCTGATGTTGTGACTAGCAGCGACGTGCGCTACTGAGGCACCGCCACAGATACAGTCAATGAATGTGTTGAAGTCTGCGGATAGTTGACGGTCTGGACGGGCTTTTGTCGTGGATGCCCCGCACGTCGGTGAGGTGCAACGCCATCGGGTTGTGCCTTTGGTTGTTGTGCCGTTTTTCTTCATTGTCCCAGCGCACACGGGGCATCGTGGTCTGTTTTTCTTCATCCACTAAGACAACACCCACGCCTACCACAGGCTCTGCATTGGATCGTGGATTGACCGTTCCGGGGACGTTTATATCGCTTTGAAGATTATAAACGCCCCAATTTTACCCCCTTCACCTGCGTGGACCCCCGCACAGACACACTTTCTGTCGCATATCCCGCATATCCCTAAGGGACATTTCGTGTGGATTTAGGCGCGTCCGGCCCAGCCTTTTCTTACGCCTAAGCTGGGGTTCCATTCGTTGTCGATGTGGGTGTCGAATGTGGCAGGTCGCCCGTCTGGACGGCCGCACCGTTTAAGTTCTTCTTTCGCCCAGTCCGCGTGTGCGCGCTTTTCCATATTGCGTGCGAAGTTTTGATGCCTGGTTAGGTCCAGTGGATGTACAGGGGCTTCGGTGCGGACGTCGCCATAAGAATTGGTAGCTGCGGCTTACCTACCACAGACCTAGGACTATCCGGTGTTGATTTCACAGATCGGGCTGTTGGAACCGATTCAAAACCAAAATCACGGCATTGTCCCAGGTTGCCCCGAGAATCCGTATCGGTATATCCACACGAAATGTCCCTTAATCCTATATTTCTTCAGGGATTCACTCTTTAAGCGCTGGGTTGAAGTACTGCTTATACACAAGCGCATTAAGCCCGGAGACGGCTTAGTAAGAGAACCAAGCGGGGATCCTTGAAGCCATCGGACGGCAGCGTTGAGGAGACTCCTGGATTGGTTTGTCGTGGATTTTTCGTGTCTCCACCTGGCCGGCGACTTTGATGGTCTGCGCGATAGTGTCAGGCGAGACTGCCCTGCCAAGTTTATGGATTGTTAACCAGGTTTAAAGAATGCCCTGTAGGTCTCGGCTTCAGGTCTATTTTCCAGTTGAAGTCGGAAGTCTTTGCAGGAGTCAGCGGTCCTGGGCGACTAAACACCGGCGCGAGTGGTTGTACCTGTCCACCGCGCTTGACCGGCTTCTAGAAGTGCAGAGCGCCCCGAGCGTGTTGAATGTTCCTTGTAAACCGTAGACTGACGTGAGTGTCTCCACAGCTCGCTCGAAGGGGCCGGGAAGTGCTGTGAGCCTGACAGAGGCCAAGCCCTAATTCTAGATACTCCCTCAAGCTTTTAAGCTTTTAATCGCCGTAGCGGCGCCCCACGTGAACGTCTACGCCGCCGAAGAGGCTATAGCAGTTCACAATAATTTCTGGCGCGTCTACCGGGAGGTCATTCGGATGGATGGCGCCGTTCTCTACCTTGAGGTCATGTCCGCCAAAGAGTCCAACGCCGCTGACGTGGACGCGGAAGCCTTCGGGAATATAAACATCGACGCCACCAAAGGCGCCCGCCGCGTTGATGGTGGTAGTACGACTGTGCAGGGCGACGCCCGTGAGATCAATATCCACGCCGCCGAAAAAGCCCAGGGCTGTCAGGGAACGAGCTACTGCCCCACCGCTGACAGTGGACCCGCCGAAAATCCCCACCGCAAGGGAGCGGGTCTCCTGCACGCTCGGCTGCACTTGGCGGATGGCCTGCTCCACCTTGGCGATGGCTTTGGATTCTTGCTGGCCCGAATAGGCTTTTGCGATTTTTCGTTCTTGTCCGAATAGGAGAACTTCTGGGTCCTCTACAAGGTCAGCCAGCGGCTCGATGAGCTCAGCGCGGGTCGTTGCATTTACGCAGGCGGCCGAACGCTTTTCAAAATCATCGAGGTCAATCTGCCCTGCCGAAAGCGCATCTCCTAAGATGTCTGCAGCCTTCGTGCGTTCCTGGTGGTTACAGCGGATATCCAGCGGTTTCATACCTTTAGTATATCCGCTTTCTCCGGCAGGCGTGCGAGTTATTCCTCGCCTTGGGGCCCCTTAGAGGAATCGGCCTCCGGCAGAAAATCTTCTACGCGCTCGCCCACCCCGGTCAACTCTGCGATGGCCGCAATAGCGCGCTGCGCGCCCTTGCCATCGCCATAAGGGTTGACGGCGTTGGCCATGGCGTCGAATGCGGCGGCGTCGGAAAGCAAAAGCTTTGCCTCTGCCACAATGAGCTCGCGATTAGTGCCCACCAGCTTAACCGTGCCGGCGACAACAGCTTCGGGGCGCTCAGTGTTCTGGCGCATGACTAGCACCGGCTTGCCCAATGCTGGTGCCTCCTCCTGGACTCCGCCGGAGTCAGTCAGGATGATGGTGGCACGGTTTTGTAGCTGCGTGAACTGGTCATAAGGCAGCGGATCCGTGATGATGATATTTGGCAGGTGCTCGACCTCCGGCAGGACCGCCTGGCGCACCTTGGGGTTGAGGTGCAGCGGCAATGCGAAGTTAATCTCAGGGTAGGCTTCTGCCAAGTCCTTAACTGCACCACCAATTTCCTTCATCGCCTCAAGATTCTCGCGGCGGTGGGTGGTAACTACTACAAGCCGCTTATCGGACTCTGCGGCTTCCTGCAGGGCAGGATCCGCGAACTTCGTATCCCACGATGCTGCTTCCAGCAAAGCGTCAATGACGGTATTACCGGTGACCACAATGTCCTTGGAACGCACATTCTCGCGGCGCAGATTCTCCATCGAGCCTTCGGTTGGAGCCAGGTGCAGCTCGGCTACCTGGCCGATGAGCTTACGGTTCGCTTCTTCTGGGAAAGGCGAATGGATATCGCCGGTGCGCAAACCGGCTTCAAGGTGGACGATCTTTACCCCGCGGTGGAAACCGGCGAGCGCTGCAGCCATAGCGGTGGAGGTATCGCCCTGGGAGATGATGACGTCCGGGTTTTCTTCCTCAATAATGGAGTCCAATCCAGCAATGGCGCGGGATACAATTTCATTGAGTCCCTGGCCCGGCTTCATAAGCCCCAAATCATGCTTCGGGGTAATGCCAAACATGGTGTTGACCTGCTCCAGCATCTCTTTGTGCTGGCCCGTAGAAACCGGGATGGATTCGAAGCGCTCATCATTATCCAGCGCCTTGATCACAGGGGCGACCTTGATGGCCTCCGGTCGGGTGCCGTAAATGGTCATGATTTTGGGCTTAGTCATTATTCTCTTCCTTTAGAGTGATGGAGATACTTCTTCATTGAACCATGTACGGGAGACCTGTACCCCCGCTCAGGTTTTAGGGCTACTTAGGGTTTAGAACCTGCTACCCGCTGACGCTCACGCCGCCGTCTGGGGCGATGGTCACCTTGGCCGCCATGGCGCGGGCTAGATCGAGGCGTTGCCACGAGCCTCCCTCTGCTTGCCAGTCCAATGGGTTGCCGGCTGGGCGGGCAGTCTGGCGGAGCACCTCGGCGCGCTGATCCCAGGTTAGTTCTGGGTGGGACGCTGCTAGCAGCACTGGAGCGGCCTGCGGGACGACCATCGGGGCGTCGGTGCGGTAGCGCGGGGCGAAGTCATAGTCCATGAATGTGGAGTATTGTTCTACCGCATCGTCGGTGGACCGATAGTCGGTGCCCTCTGCCCTATCCTGGGCCACCAGTTCTTCTACCGTCTTGCCGGTGCGCCACTTAATTTCTTGGCGCACTTCCATCGAGGCTTCCCATAGGGCATGGCGCATGCGCTTATCGTTGAGGCGATCTGCCGCGGCGGCTTGGCCGGTCATTCGCCCACCGATGACATCCAGCGGGTAATGCACGCCGAGGACCACCCGGTGGTTGCCAGCCTCAGCGCCGCGCAGCATGAGTTGTGGGCCTACCTCTGGCAGCATGAAGGACATCAGCGTGGTAATCCAGGTTGCCTGATTGGTGTGGCCCGAAGGGAAGGCTGGCGAGGTGGGATAAAGATCCTTGGAACCGTCGTCATAGCGCTTAATCGCCTGCGGCGCGCGCTGGTACGGGCGCTGATAGTTGAAGTAGTACTTCTCTGACATGGTGGAATTGGCTAGCCCGCCTGCACGAGCGGCGTACCCATTGCCCAGGAGGTACTCGGTTTTGGGCAGGCGGTGCTCGGCAAGCGAAGCACGGAAGGCCTCGCCAAGATTCTTGCCCATGGCATCAGACACCGCGTTGAGCACGCTAGTAGAGCTGGCCTTGGCGTCGGACTGCGCTCGCTGAATAAGGGCTTGGTCCCCTGCCGCGGCGTTATTAATGGCCACGGCCTTATCCATATTTTCCTGGCGGATGTCTGGCTGGGTCTTAATGTGGTCAAAGAGCTGGACTACCTGCCAGTAGTTGCCAAATTGATAAGACGAGACATCGGATTCAAAGCCCGCAATATAGTCCGTGCTAAATGGCTCCGGAACCGGTGCTCCGGGATGCTGTACCGGTGGGGCGCCGGTGGCCTGCTGGGTAACAGGCTCGCGCAGCTGCGGCACGGCTACGGGGAGGGCGGCGCTGGCAGTCGGTGCCAGCGTTATGGTCAGTCCGGTGGCCGCGCACAAGGCGAGTGCGCGAACT
>ERZ500979.160-NODE-160-length-21246-cov-5.410127_pt1 | contig 21246 bp, 16 predicted proteins | sample MGYA00248864_ERZ500979 | MGnify/ENA primary metagenome ERZ500979 (study PRJEB25958, sample SAMN03398550) | human skin metagenome | study: EMG produced TPA metagenomics assembly of the Human Skin Microbiome Metagenome (human skin metagenome) data set.
CCCAGACTACGCACGCAGTATATGCACTTGTTACTCAAGACAAAAGACAAGGAGGCCGTTCAGCACACATTTCGCACTTTCCTCGAAGCTAATCAGGCCCCTTGTAGACGGCATGTGCAACTATTACTGTCAGCTCTGTGTAACACTCAGCAAATGAATGAAGCATGGTGGATCCTAAGCCGTGGGCTGGAAATGTGGAATATACGGCCGCACGCCAACATGTATGAGGCCGTGAGTAGTGCGTATGCACAGATGGGCGACTGGCAGTCTGTATCGCGTGTGCTGAGGCTCATGGAACGGAATCATATCGAGGTGGACATGTACCTCTATGACAGGCTCCAAATGTCCGCCACGTCCAATGAGGTAGACAGCCTCAACATCGTGCCGACCAAAAGCCTCGATATGACGCACCACAAGCATGTCTTGCAACATTTTGTGCTCTTAATGAAACAACGTAAATATTTGGAGGCACAACAATTTGCTACCGCGCACCTGAGAACGGTTCGGAAGCCTGGTAGCAAGTGGCGTCGCGCTATGAGAGATGCAAGGTTACGGCTTATAAAAGTGCGTGATTTGGAGGCGCTCGCTCTCTCTAAGAAAAACGTAAGAAGTTCGAGAGACCGTGACCAAGAAAGGCGAAAGGCGCGTAGTTTCCGGTACTATCTTGTTACCTTGATCAAGAGAATCCTGCGCAGATACCCTCGAGCGACCCGATAGATGTAAATTAGACATGGGTATCATGTGGTAGAGGTGAAGGTGCGGGTGCAGGCGGCGTTGCCCCTGCTGCTAGTTCGGGTGCTGCAGGATCAAGGGCCGAGAGGGCCATGGTACGATGGCGCTCGGCCTCGGCTCGAGGATTCGTGGGCGCAAGTCCTGATACATGAAGTTCCAGGTCCATGTCATCGTCCATGGCCACCGGGAGCACACGTAGAGTCGATGCAGCATGGTACACGCGCCGGCTTATAGGTGCAAGAAATGGTTGGATCACAGTGGGGAAAAACTTGGCGAAGGCGAAGGAAGAGCTCGCATCGCCCCACAAACCCGTGCCGTGTGGCTGGTAAAAGCGCAGATAAATCCAGGCAACAATCCATGCTACCTGCATTTCCAGAAAAGGCGCGTATAGGCCAAACAGAATTGGGATGTTGGATACGCCTACCACGAGCATGAGGGCATCGCGGTAACGATACGATTCGGGCCATGCCAAGACGTGATCGGGCCAAAGTTGAGTGTATGCGACGAGAAAGCCGATAAATACGGCATATAACCCATTATAGCATACATTCAATACATATTGCTTATGCGTCAGGACTTCTTGAATGCCGGCTAGAACGTAGGCCAGTACGAACAACACGATACGTGATACGACACCCACAACGCTGGAGAAGCGGATCAGTTCAAGCATGCCCCATTGTTGCTCCAATGCTGGAGCAAGAATGGGTAGGATGCACAAATGCAGCGCCATCTCCATCACGGATATCGTGCATGGCAAAGAGGTCAAGACCGTCCACGGCCTCTTCCAGCTGTGGCGTGGCACCCATAACAGGTGCCAGAGTTCTTCCGTGCGCGGTACATGCGCCACACTCCACGCGAAATCAAGACAAATAGTACTAATGACCACAGAAACCATCATAACCTGCGTACCTGCCGGCAGCGTCTGGATATACGTCCAAAGCCGGCGGGCATGCATGGCCACTGACGCCATCCCAAGAGTGTTCCAGGCAAACACCACACCTCCACCCACGCGTACCTCCCAGGTTCGCAGCAACCTGGGATTTATGTAGAGAGAGCGGTTCGTCGTATATGGCCCGCGACTGGGCGTCAGTTGCTCGCTTTGACGAGCCTGCATCTCGCGTGCGGTGTGCTGATCCAACGACTTAGGCATGCCGGACGACGATCAAGCTTCAACGCAATTTTCTGCATCGGAGGTTAACTTGCTCATCTACCACTATCTCAAAGAGTCAGGCTTTCTGCATACATGCTTCACACTCAGGTATGAAGCGCGCTTGGACGACCTGCCAGCATCGCATGAGCCGATCGTGCAGCCAGGTCAACTCCTGCAATATCTTCACCGTGGACTTTTATATACAGCCGCCGAAAAGCATGTACAGAGCATGCAGGATGCAGGCACTAGCTCTCAGACGACAGATGTCACAGCCACCTTGCCCAAACCCGACGCCCTCGTGAAACCCATGCGTCTGTCTCCGCCGCCATCCCGACCCGAAAAGGTCGAAAAGCATGTGAATGCATCGTCACAAACACCTGTGTGGCAGTCTGAGCCCGTGCCTCCGTCCAGAGAGGCTGGCGAAGCGACCAAGCGCAGTTCCGAATGGGACGTGCCGCCTTCAGAAAAGCGGAGCAGAGCCGAGGATTCTACGCACATGTCGCCCACAGAGACACGCCGCACCAAGTCCAAGACGAAAAAAAACGGACACGCGCGGCGCACATCTGAACAGGGTGCTAAGTTTGCGCCAGCGCCCACAGCCACCAAAGACCCCAATGCCACACAACTTTCTGGACATACCGCAGAAGTTTTTGTATCAGCATGGAATCCTAGTGTTCCAGGGATGCTTGCTAGTGGCGCAGGTGACGCAACTGTGCGTATTTGGGATATGATGTCGCCGGACGAGGCGCCAGCTGTCTGTAAGCACTTGCCACCAACGCAAGCCAAGAATGTGTCATCCGTCGAATGGAATTCAGACGGCACACTTCTGGCTTCAGGCTCTCACGACGGTATTCTACGGCTTTGGACGCCTCAGGGCGATTTACATCTCGTCATGTCGATGCATCAGGGACCTATATTCGGCGTGCATTGGAACCAGAAAGGAACCATGCTGCTCACGGGTGGCGCTGATGGAACGGCGATTGTGTGGGACGTTGGCAGTGGTCGCACGCGACAGCAGATCAGCCTGCATTCCAATAATGTTATGGATGTGCAGTGGCTCACTGGCAGGTCCTTTGAGCATGTGGCACATCCCAACCAGGCGCTGGCTGATGCACTTTTTGCAACGTGCTCAGCAGATGCCACCGTGCATCTGTGCAAATTAGGTGAACCAAAGCCCATCAAGACCTTTGCTCGACATTCGGACGAAGTAAACGCAATCCGCTTTGACCCATCACAAACTCTGCTAGCGTCAGCGTCTGATGATGCTAACGTACATATATGGCCACTGAATTTATCGGGACTAGCTACAAGCACAACCTCTGTGGCGCCAAATGACACCGAGCCCCTACATATTCTCCGAGGACACACGCAGGAAGTGTATGCACTGGCATGGAATAATACAGGACCCGGCTCATCGCATCCAGACAAGCCACGTATGCTAGCGACCGCTAGTTTTGACCACACAGCCCGCATTTGGAATGCAGACACAGGTGCATGCCTTCATGTGATTCAGGGCCACGAAATGAGCGTGTTCACACTGTGCTTCAGCCCATGTGCTCGCTACTTGGCTACAGGAGGCATTGATCATCGCGTTTTAATTACACGTGTATCTGATGCACATACTGTCTACTCCTACACGGGTGGTGGATCCATTATGGACTTGGCCTGGACCCAAACACCTCGCACGCAGCTCGCTGTGGCCCAGTCAGACAAGCAGCTCGTGGTCCTCGACTTAAGTACAAGCCTCCATTAGATCATATGTCACGTGTTTTGGTGCATAGTTTCTACTGTAATCACGTGGGCGTGGAGTGACCGAGACTCCGTTGGAAGAGACTGCTAGTAGGGCGCTGGCGGAGCGCCTGTATCTTTAACGCACATCACCACCTCAAGTCGTTGACTGACTGGCCTTTCAAACCAGATCAGTACTTGAATTCGGAACTTGCAGAAGAAGTCTACTGTATCGTTCCTATTTCTACCTTGGTGCACTTTTCTACTTAACAAATATGGCTGCGGTTGGAATTCCAAGTATGTGTTACTGCTCGTGTAGACGACAGCATGCTAACTCGATGACAGAGAACATTGCCTCGCTCAGCATTCCTGAGACCGGAACTGTTCGTCTTTTCGGCAAGTGGGAGTACGTACTAGCAAACGTATCGGATTGTGCTAACCATGCAGCGCTCAGGATGTCGAGGTCAAGGACATTTCCCTGACGGACTACATCTCGCTTCGTAACGCCGTCTACACCCCTCACACGGCCGGTCGCTACGCCACTAAGCAGTTCCGCAAGGCTCAGATGCCCATCGTTGAGCGCCTTGTGAATGCCCTCATGTTCCACGGCCGTAACAACGGCAAGAAGCTCATGGCTGTTCGCATTGTGGCGCACGCCTTTGAAATCATTCACCTCCTTACCGATGCCAACCCCATCCAGATCCTTGTGGACGCCATTATCAACACCGGCCCCCGTGAGGACTCGACTCGTATTGGTTCGCAGGGCACGGTCCGTCGTCAAGCCGTCGATGTGTCGCCTCTGCGTCGTGTGAACCAGTCGATCTCGCTCATCACGACCGGTACGCGTGAGTCGGCTTTCCGCAACGTAAAGAGCATTGCCGAGTGCCTCGCTGACGAACTCATCAACGCTGCTAAGGGCTCATCGAACTCGTTCGCGATCAAGAAGAAGGATGAGCTCGAGCGCGTCGCCAAGTCTAACCGTTAAAAATCTTGTGAAGGAAGAAGGATGCGTGCCTGGCTCGAGTCTGTTGTCCACTCGCCGCCATGTGTCCTTGAGACGTGTAGGGCGTGGTCGTCCATCAGGAGGGCAAACTCTATTCTCGGTTCATTCGCCCTGTGTATATCCTCAAGGGATAGCTGTGCGTATGCTCTATGTACACAGGTCATGCCTGGGCCGAGCCTGGGTGGTGGTCCTTGTTGTCGGGTGGTGGCTGTCTCTTGCTTATGCCTGTGGCGCATTGCTCTCTATACTCTCGAATTAAATTAGCCATGTCAATCTAGGATGACGCAGAAAAGAGAAACCCATATGAGCGTGTAGTAATAGGATGGTAGCGCCCGTGGTGGTATCGTATCACGTGGCCATAAAACCGTCAGCGTGGCTCGATTCCCACTGAGCACCAATACGTCGACATTGCTGTGTCGCAGATTGCGGGACATATACCACGAACATGTTGAACAACATGATCAGACCCGTCCTTCGATACCCATCGATGTTTCGCACTCCGCCATTGCCGCTCAAGCCGATGAGGCTTGTTCGACAACCAGCACGGTTCGTGACAAATGAGTCAAAGAAAGTATGGAAAGCCGATGCACAGGATACAATGGTGGATGACCAACGACGTCTTCGAAATAAAAGTGCAGCTATGTATGCAGCAGCGGGTCTTATAACAGCTTTGGGTCTGACTTATGCAGCTGTGCCACTGTATCGAGCGTTTTGCGCAGCAACAGGATACAGTGGAACTCCCATGACCGACGCGTCACGGTTCTCTGAGCCATCGCGATTGGTGCCGTCATATAACGACCCGCTCAATGAAGCTCGAGCTACAGAGCGTGTTCGCGTGTCTTTCATTGCGAGTACATCGGACCGCATCCCGTGGTCGTTTACACCTGAGCAGCGCGAGATTTTCGTGCTGCCAGGCGAGACCGCACTCACATTTTTCAAGGCACACAACCGCACAGACCACGATATTATTGGTATTGCTACATACAACGTTGTTCCTGACAGGATTGCGCCGTACTTTAATAAAATTGAATGCTTCTGCTTCGAAGAGCAAAAGATTCGAGCAGGTGAGGAAATTGACCTGCCTGTCTTCTTTTTCCTAGACAAGGAGATGCTCGAAGACAAGGAAACCCGGAACGTGAAGGATGTTATTCTGGCCTACACATTCTTTAGTGCGCGGCGTAACCCTGTAAATGGTCAGTTGGAACCTGACACCGACCTGTCCCGCTACACAGTTGGAAAAGATTCATTGTAGACGGCAGCATAGAATTACAATATACGAAAGAATCGAACGAGCTATGAATTTACTCTTTCTTCTTCTCCTTCTTTTCCTTTTTCTTCTTCTCACCTGTCTCGCCGGCCGCCTCAAGCGCCTTCTTAGCTGCCTTCTTCTCCTTCTTGCGTCGTTTGCGCTCTTCTTCAGTTTCTTCCTGGTTGTCTTCATCGACGTCGGCTTTCCGCTTCTTGTCGCTCGAACTCTCCTTGGCTTCCTCCTTATCTTCCTCGTCCCTGTCGTCATCGGCCTTGGATGCATCAGGCTCAGCCATGGATGAGTTGCCCGCCTCTTCTGCTGCAGGCTTCGAGTAGTCAACGTACTCCTTCGTCCATTTTTCTGGGGTAACGCCATCGATTTCATGGCCATGCTTGTCCAGCTTACCTTCCTTGACGAGCTTCTTTTTCTCGAGGGCCTTTGGACCCAGACCCCAGCGTCGGGGATAAGTGTCACGCTCCATGATACAACGCTTCACTTTCGCCACAATACCGTGATCGCAAGTCGACAGATCGACCGTGGTCATTTGCGCAATACCAATGGCGATGGCCTCGCCCTTGGTGGTGATAAGGACAACCTCATCGTTCAGCTCAATGTTTGCCTCAAAGCGGAGCAGACCAGGGATCATGAGTTTGGCACCGTAGCACACTGCGTTTACGGCGCTATCTTTAACGACAATACGTTTATACCCAACCAACAGTGACTCAAGCGGACGAATCACTTTACGGAGGTAAGACTCGTCTCGCTGGTTGTCGTAAAGCCATTGAGCGTCCAGTACATCATGCATCGTCACCATATTATCGTCTTCACTCAAGGCACCACTGCGAACACGACGCAGTTCTTGCATGTGGCCACCAACACCAAGTAAAAGACCGAGATGCACACACAAAGTACGGATGTATGTGCCAGCTTCACAGCTGACCCAGAAAACAGCCAGATGGCGGTCATTGTCGAATTCAAGCAGCTTAGATTCATAGATTGTACGGATACGAAGCTGGCGCTTGACGGCAGAAATCAAGGGCGGGCGTTGAAACAGGGCACCTGTGAGCGTCTCGAGGACACGAGGAAGTTTACTTGGATCATCGATCTTGTCATGTAAACGCAGCACAGAGACATACTCCTTACCAGCGCTCTGCTGTGATTTGACCAGACGAGTAGCACGGTCAATACACACAATCAAGCATCCCGTCACCTTGGGATCCAGCGTGCCAGAGTGACCCGTCTTTTCCACACGAAGGATACGGCGCAGCCATGCGACAACCTCGTGTGACGAAGGGTTCGAAGGCTTATCCAAATTGATCACGCCGCTGCTAACGTACGTTAAAATGTCGCGCGTGAGTGGCGTGCAGCCATGCGGAATCGGGGTGAAGTGACTACTACGCACGAGAAGCTTATCGTAGTCCTTAAGTAAAAGAGGCCATTCAGAGTATCTCAGGCTTGGGCCCGAGTTGTCAGGCTTGATCATAAACTCTGCGTTGCCAGCCATGACAAGCCCCAATGCAGTGCACAGTACGCCAACTTTTTCTAGCAGAGGGCCGACGAAAGTCGCCCTACCCTCGACCCGCCATGTGGATCCACGTGGCATGAGCTAGTCACGTGGGAATAAGAAGGATGGATTTGTAGTTCTGCATCGAGTGACTGCAAGCCCTTCCTTCAAGCTTTGCTGATCCCAACAGTAGGCTGAGTTCTTATTAAAATGGCTGTTACGAAGACGAACAAGGTTGTCGGCTCTGGTGCCTCGAAGGCTTCGGCCAAGGGCAATAGCTTTTTCATCGACTTCTCCGGTCCTGCCAACGACGGTGTTCTTGATGCCGACGCTTTCGAGAAGTTCCTCCATGACCGTATCAAGGTCGATGGTCGTCCTGGCCAGCTCGGTGACGCCGTGCAGGTTGTTCGCGAGGGCGAGGGCAAGATCTGGATTAAGACCTCGATTCCCTTCTCGAAGCGCTATCTCAAGTATTTGACGAAGAAGTTCCTTAAGCGCTCGGGTCTTCGTGACTGGCTCCGTGTGGTCGCTACCTCCAAGCCTGGCTTCGAGGTTAAGTTCTTCAATGTCTCGTACGACCAGGAGGACGAGGCTGACGAGGACGAGGCTGACGAGTAGACTTGTCGCCCCTCTCAGATCGAGATGCAATAGATAGACGGATGAATTGCGTCGAGATCGCCTCTCAAAAAAATAGTCGATAGTGATACAACCTGATACGTATTGCTACATACTTTATCTTCAGTATCCTTTTGGAATCTGTCGTTTATGATGCGATGAACTGCGCTTCTTACCGTCCCGCTTGTCGATACGCTTTTGCGCGCGGAGTTCCTTTTTCATGCGTCGGTCAACCATGCGGTAGCGACCCTTGGTGCCCGTTGGACGACCTTTGATACCACGGTTCGGACCGCGGGCCACGACAAGCTGTGGTGCCTGCTTTTGCGTCTTCTTGCCAGAGCGAGCCATAATCTTGCTAATATTCTCCGCCTTCTCGCGTTCAGTCAGATCGGCATTTTCGTTGATGGCATCAGCTTTCTTTTGCGCACGCTCGAGGCGCAAAGCTGCGCGATGCTTCTTGCGAGCCTTGGCTTCAGCCACTTTCTTAATAGGACGTGCATCCAGCGCACGCTGACGCGCACGAAGTGCCTCGACGGCTTCTTTTGAGAGCGGCATATTTGAGCGGTAGTGTTTGTTTTCATCCTCCAAGAACCATTCCGGGAGACCCGACTTATCATTGAAACTGTGGCGGTTGAAGCCTTGATTCACAAGGTCCGTCTTGGTCATTTGCCTGTTTACGAGAGCGTGAGCCATAGATACAGCTTCTGCCGTCTGTAAACCATAGTCATTGACTTTGGCTTGGTTTTTGGCAACTTGGTCTTCATCATGTACGCTCCATTCTTGCTCAGGGATTGTGTCGAGTTGATTCGATGGCACAAGCTCCATGTCATCTTCTTCTTCCTTCTCTTCGTCGTCATCTTCCACAGGTGTCGGGACTTGAACACTTGCCTTGGGTTTATGCGCAAGGGATTCAAGCGGCACCATATCCTGAAAGATAGGGTTATCAAACCACATAGCTGAAGCAGCGCTTTGTTTCGGCACGCGAGTAGTGTCAACTGTCGCATAAACATCATCATCATGATCCGTAGACTGGCGCGCCTTTTGTCGAGATGCGACCTTTTCCCGTAGTTCTTCGCGCTCGATTTCATCATCCTCAGCATCATCAGAATCATAAGTTTCTTCGTGGTATTTGCGCCTAATGGCAGCATCAAAGCCCTTGGCCACATTTTCGTCGTCACTTTCATCAGAAACGCCTTCAGGTTTTGAAGAAATACCGTTCCATTCCTCATACTTAGATGACTTTCGACGCGCTTCTTTCGCAAGATGCTTCGAATCACGACGTTGAAGGTGCTCTTGGTACTGCTGGTACATGTGGTCCATACCAGACTCAAGTTCATTCAAACGCCGTTCACGGTCATCCAGGTCTTCCTCTGAGTCATCTTCTGGAGTTTCTTCGTCGTCTTCGTCGTCACTACTAGGAGCCTCGTCAGCATCGAGCAGAGTTGTAGAATCACGATGACGCGCATTGTCTACAGCATCCAACGAGAACATATCCTCTCCTTCTAAAGCCCGATCTTGCCACTCTTCACCCAAATCCATAGGTGTTGTCATGTTGAGCTGAAGCTTCTGAACGGCCTTGGCGCGCGCTTCGTTACGCCTACGGCGTTCTTTGCGGGCACGCTTGGAAGCCACTTCATTTAAACGTGCAAGCTCTTCGTCAATAGCATCTTCCTCATTCATCGGCTCCATCTCCACTGTGACATTGGTCGCATTATCTTTGACGGGGAGTTTGTCCAGTTCAAGCGACTCACGAATCATCTTGCGCCACTTCATCAGGACAGAGAAGTCGCGACGACCAAGTACCTTCAAGTCTTCGCAGTTCGCCTTGACATCATCGTTAGTAGAGGGATGTTTGAGGTGTGCCTTGTCAGCATCACTATCAAAGGTGATCCGATTATATGTGCCGAGTACAGCCACTGCATCGTCGGCACGAATGTAATCGTCGGCACTAATGGTTTTGTACAGGGTATAGTTGCCATCCTCATAACCATCGCGTTTACGACGGCTTTTTTCAGGGTTTACGACATTTTCCAACAGGTTACGTGAGCTGGAACCGAGCATGTCCTTGCCAGTGGGATCGAGTTCTTTGAAAACGTAGCGGGGGTCAAGGAACTTGGGATCGATGCGCGCGAGGTTCTTAAAGCGCTGACAAACAACGAAGATCTCAGCTGATACATTACGTGAAGATGGAGGCTTGGTTGCTTCAACGTGATGGAACAGCTGCTGAAATACCCACATAAGATTATTATAGTCTTTGGAGCGGAATACCTTGGTGACGAATGCGCCACCAGGCACGAGGAATTCGACCGCAAGACGGAGTGACTGCAAGGTCAGCTCATTTTGAGCATAAGCATCCTGCACCCAAGCAGTACCGACATTAGGCGCACCGTCATGAAGCACCACATCAGCCTTCCAATCTTTCATGTGCTCCCTGAGCTGGTCACGACATCGATATGAGTTGATATCTTCTGCAAAGGTAATACAGCGAGGTATCGGCTTGATGGGAACCAGATCCACACCCAGAATCAAGCTGTTCGGCGGCATGTGCTTACTGGCCACTTGGAGCCAACCGCCTGGCGCGGCACACAAGTCGATACAACAATGAGCATTTTCTAAAAAATTGTACTTTTTGTTGAGTTGTACCAGCTTGAAAGCAGCACGAGAGCGATACCCTTGCTCCTTGGCGAGCCAGTAGAATTTATCCAGACGGCCCTTACCCGCCTTCTTCTCGTGCTTACCCATGACGCACGCACGTAGCTTGAGACGAAAGGACGAGCTACAAAATTTTTGGCTGTGCTCTCGTAATCTGCCACGTGACATTTTACGAGGACGAGAAGAAAATGGCCCGCGAAGCATGGCAGACGTGTGCCAAAGGGAACAACGATTCGGAGGTTGTGTGATCGCTGCGATGGCTGAACCTTCCTCGTCTACTTTGCAGCGCCCGATGGAGCCTGCCTTTGATGAAGCAGACATTGACTATTCTGATATTGAGGCTGCTTATGACGTCCAGATGGACGAGTCTCTCGACAACGTGGTGGTGATCAATGGTGTGCCCATTGTGACGGCTGCCAAGGAGCAGCGATTGTTTGAGGTGATCCAAAAGCGTTTCCGCACGCATGCAAACTTGGACATTGAACTGAGCGCGATGCATATGCCTTACAAGGAAGATGGTGAGTCGAAGGGCTACATCGTATTGGAGCTGGCCAGCAATGACGAAGCATCTCAGGCGATTCGTGCCATGAACGGCTACGCTTTTGACAAGAAGCACCGTTTCTTGATGAGCCGACTCACCGATGTGGAACGCCTTGCAAACATGGACGAGTCCTATACGGACCCTGAAGAGGAGCCGTTCCAACAGCGTGGCCACCTGCGTTCCTGGCTCATGGACCAATTGGGTCGCGACCAGCTTGTCATGTGTGCGCGTGATGACGTGATAGTGTCGTGGCACAGTCGGATGGGGCAGCCGGATGAGGCGCACAAGCGTACGCGCTGGACTGAGTCGTATGTGCAGTGGTCACCCCAGGGCATGTACTTGGCGACATTCCACCTGCAAGGCATTGCTCTATGGGGCGGTCCAACATGGGAACGAATCATGCGATACCCTCATCCAGGCGTGCGACTCGTGGACTTTAGCCCCGACGAAAAATACATGGTGACCTGGTCGCCTGAACCGATTCAGGTGCCGGATAATGCTCCACAGGGCCCGCAATTCTTTGCGCCTGAAGACGAAGGTAACCGCGTTGCTGTGTGGGATGTACGGACAGGACATCTTCTACGCACATTCCCAATTCTTCAGGAGGACACGGCAGGACCCAACGGACCAGCCATGAAAGGCTTTAGTTGGCCATTCCTCAAATGGAGCGGCGATGGCAAGTACTGTGCCAAGGTCACGCCTGGCAAGGGTATCAGTGTATATCAGCTTCCTTCGATGGGTCTGCTTGACCAAAAGAGTATAAAGATTGAGGGTGTGGTCGACTTTGAGTGGGCGCCCCTGGGTGATAAGGACAAGGAGGCATTGGAGGTGTGGAACGACGGCAAGAACAAAAACCTGCCCAAGGGCTTCAAGAAGCCGCGCGACAATATGCTGGTCTACTGGCAGCCTGAAGTGCAGAACCAGCCTGGACGTGTGACGGTCATGAGCATTCCAAGCCGTGAGATCTTGCGCTCCAAGAACCTCTTCAATGTCGCTGACTGTAAGCTGCACTGGCATCCCCAGGGTGACTTTTTGTGTGTCAAGGTCGACCGCCAGACCAAGACGAAAAAGACGGTCTATTGCAACTTCGAGCTATTCCGTATGCGCGAGAAGGACTTCCCTGTCGAGGTGGTGGAGCTCAAGGATCCGGTAGTGGCGTTCGCATGGGAGCCGCAAGGCACGCATTTTGCTGTGATCTCGACCAATGACCCCAACTTTGGCGTCGTGGCACCGAGCATCGCAATCAAGACGCAGCTCAACTTTTTCCACTTACATCCACGAGGCGATTTCCGCCTGCTTAAGGCGTTTGACAACAAGTCGTGCAATGCGCTCTTCTGGTCACCACGGGGTCGGCACTTGCTCGCAGCGACGCTAGGTTCGTCGAGCAAATATGACTTGGAGTGGTACGATGTTGACTTCAACAGCGATGCGCGCTCGGCCAACAGTGATGCCCTTGAAGAAGTCAAGCTGATTGGCAGCGGCGAACATTACAGTATCACGGACGCTGAGTGGGATCCGAGTGGCCGTTTCCTAACGACCTCTTCGAGCTTGTGGCGCCACTCGATGGAGCAAGGCTATACCATTTGGGACTTCCGCGGTAACGAGTTGCAAAAGAATGTCATTGAACAGTTCAAACAGATTCTGTGGCGTCCCCGCCCGAGGTCCTTGCTGAGCAAAGACGACATGAAACGTGTGCGTCGCAATTTGAAAGAATACTCCAAGATGTTCGATCAAGAGGACGAGGAAGCCGAGAGCAGTCAAGCGCTCGCTCATCGCGAAGAGTACAGGCGCATGGTGGACGACTGGAAGGCATGGCGCGAACGCAACCGCAAGATGCTGCAGACGGCACAGAGCCAGAGCAGCGAGCCCATTGGTATCTCGAATGCCTCGCAGCTCGAGCAGGAAAGTATGGAAGAGATTCAGGAATGGATCGAAGAAGTTCTGGAAGAAAAGGAAGAAGTCTTGGCGTAGACGCGTTGGTAGTAACCCAGTGAAGTATCAGCTGGTGTGGACATGGGGCCTAGGATACTATAGAGGTTATATACTTACTTGGCAGCGCCGTTCACCTTGATCCATTGCGAGCGGATGCCAAGGCTCGACGACAGGACACCAGCCAGACCTATGACACCATCGTTGAGGTTGAGCCAGCCCGTCGACGTTCCAGGATTCAACCAGTCGCACAGGTCCTGGAGCATCTGCAGACGCACAGCTTTGGTCTCAGCCGCGATTTGGTGCAGCTCCACGCGACGCTCGGCCTCCTTCTCGGCCGTCGCCCTCGGAGCCTTGGCATGCTTGTTGCGCTGCAATAGATGGTATGATTTGTAGGCACCGCTGATTAGCGAGAATGTCAGGCCAATAAGCCAGAAGCGTGCGGCGTTCTTGGCAATTTTCTGGTACGTCTCTTTCTGAAAGGCGTAGGCCTTAGCGCCATGAATCCATTGGAGCGCGTCGAGTATCAGGTAGCAAGCGTAGCCAAGCTGCCGGCCCACAGCCGTCACCTTGAGCACAGGGTCTGGTGTCGCGACCGCCTTCAGAGCAGCTTGGAAATGTTCAAGAAATTTCCCAATTCGGAAAAGCTTGCGGCTCAGCGCGATGTTAGACTTGATCGACGAGAAGCGCATGACCGTTTCTTTTGGCGCACCGACCGACACATAGTACCACGCCAGGAATCGCGCGAGATATTGCACGACACGAGACGTCTTGTCACGTCCTACTGTAGTACTCCAAAATTTAAGCACCTGGGAAACGTATGGGTGCATGACAATTTGCTGCACTGAAGCCATGTTATAGAGGTGTGGGTGAAGGCATTACAAGTGGGGCAGGGACCCCAGTTTGAGCCGGCAGCACCGAGGGCAATTTGCTTGGTCAGCGCGCAGGAAGCCCCATCCAGGGTACGGTGCGTGATGATTTGCTATAACCTACCTCGGACATGCCGTGCCCACCGGTGTCGATGGGCCACGTGGTGTGCGCCGACGATTACATGACCGTGCACATACTTTGTGGAGATGCTTCGCCTCCACGCGACGAATCCTTGGCCTTCGCAGATTGGCGCTGCTCTTCTATTAGCCGCAGCCCCCTCCGTGCTGTCTCCGTCATGCGCTCCATCGATTCTTGTGCACTCTTTCCCATCGCTACTCGGCTTCCTGTGTGAATAACCCGAGTATACACTCTTTGTGCCTCATCTAGGTCCGCCTCTCGGGTATCCATGTCCCCTGCACCGCGTCCTTCCAGTAGCATCGCACTGTAATTCATCATAGCTGGGAGAAAAAGCTTAGAAGAAGCTGCTGCAAACCACTCGCGCGCATTTCTGTCGTCGGGTAACACACCGTACCGTGATTTGTGCTCCTTGCTGGGGATGTCCCGGCAAAGGTACAAATGTCCCATGTTGTACGCACTCGGTATATGGCCGTTTTGGGCCGCTTGTAGAAAGTAGCGGGCAGCTAGCGCAGATAAAGTCGTTGCCTCGTCCATGAAAAGAGAATCAGCACTCGACTGTGCACGCTCCGCGTATATGGTGCCTAGTGCATGGCTTGCCTGAGCACTTCCACCGCGAGCACCGTGCTCGAAGTATGTTAACGCGCGGGACTTGTCCTGTCGCACGAGCTGGCCAGTGTAATACAGTTGCCCAAGTTCAAACCATGCCTCTGCATATCCATTGCGTCCTGCGCGCTGCCAAAGGTCCACAGCCATTTGCACTTGCTTGATTTCTTCGTCGTTGGGTTGCTCATCTGTTTTCGACGTGATTTTGGCTAGGACGAGTCGACCCATCCCAAACTGGGCCTGGCCATGACCCTTACTTGCGAGGTGTGAGTACGTCGCGGCGGCGGCTTGTGCCTGGATGGCATCCAACTCTTTCGACGATGTGGGAACGAGTCCCTCCATGACCATGGTGGCCCATGAAAACCCTGCATCATCATCTCCCTGGTGGTAGGCGACGAAATACATACACGCGACAATGGGTAGACGACGCGTATCACGCACCGCTTGTAAAATGGTAGATGCAAGCTTACGCAGACTCGAAGTGTGTGCCTCGGCTCGCGCAAGCACTTTCGTCACCTGTAATTCGCACTCGTGTGAACAGACTGAAAACGTGTCTACTGTGTTGCCAGTCGGTCCCTGGTGCTCTTGTGCGTGCAGAATGATGCGTATGATCTGTTCTGCAGCATCACGCGGCATTGGATAGTTCTTCATGCGTGGCAGAAACGCTCATATCAGCAAAAGACAACGTACCTGTGGCAGGGTCCTGAGTGGCGTGACCCGTACGGTCGGAGATGGCGCGACGAGGCTCTGTGTTTGTGCGCGCTAATAGCTGGTTTGGTATCTTCTTTGAACTTGCCGTGTGGACGTTGCCGATATGGTGCTGCGTAACGATATGCCGTGAACGGTTGGCAGTGGCTCTAGCTGCAAGGGCATCCCCTGCCATCCAACGGAGCATGATGAATCCAAGTGCGCTCCACATACACCATCGCGTCAAAATAGGCCCTTTTTGCTTCTCGATCTTTGGAGCACACACGTGCCGCTTAGATGCAATCAAGCCACTTATTTTAAGATGCTCAACATCTTTCACTGATCACAAGAGAGACAGATGTACCGCACCACACAAACCAGACCGAAAGTCCATAGCTCTACAATCTATGCACCGGATGCTTTGTTCATCCGTTTCAAGTTACGAGCAAAGTCGCCATAACAATGTTCACACAAATGGTGCTGCAATTTTGGGCGTGAACATGCCTCGCAGTGCACGATATCTGGTATTAGCAACCATGGCTTGACAAGTTACGTACCAACACGATCCTTCAGACCTTTGTTTGCAGCTCTCATAGCTTTCCGAGAGTGGGACACCTTTTTCTTTGGCGCTGCTCGAAAAAGACCATCCCAATCAAGAGGGGACGCAGCTGACTCATGCTCAGCTGCCTCGAACACTGGGGCACCTGCTGCTGCGATCGCTGGCATACCCGAGCTGGGGCCACCAAAGAAATCAGAGCAAAGCGCATAAAAACGGTTGAGATAGTCATTCGACGCACCCCAAGACCAGTACTTCGTCACGTACGAAGAAGAGGCAAGTCGGGATGAGTTTGACATGTACATCGAAGTGGAAGCTACTGCCTGTCGGAGCGCGCGAATATACATGATATGACGGAGGAAGTTCATCACAGGCTCACACCGCTAGCACAGGCACACGTAATGCCACCGCAGATAGAGTATGCCGGCCTCCAAGAATCAATCCGACAGCAAGACGACACGAGGAAAAGACGAGCGACTTTCGCAAGCAGACCCATTACATAAGCGCGACAAGACCAGCAAGCACGAAAATTCGTTTGTCCTATGTGTACTAATCTGAAAACCAACATGGGACGTACACACCCATCAATACATTAACGAGAGGGTAAAAATGATCATCCCCAAAAGTTACTTTGAAAACTGCGACTCAGTCACACCCTTGCCCATGGCAGCTGTAGAGGATACACCACCGGTAACGGTCTTGAGCAAGTTGTCAATGAACTCAGCACCACTCCATTTTTGATGCGTCAAGACATCGCAACCGATCTCACGCTCACGGCGCTGCACAAGCGTCACATAGGCCTTCATACCCTCCTTGGCGAAGCCTTTGGCGAAAAGGTCGCTGATATAAGCATTCGAGTGCAGACCACCCAGGGTGATGAACTGCCAGACAAAGCCGAGCTTACCAAGGTCCCAGACGTACTCCTTCATCTGCTGCTCCGAAAGCTTGGCAGCATCCCAGTTGAAAGAGGGAGACAAGTTGTATGCTAGCCACTGTTTCGGATACACAGCATGTACACCATCAGCGAACTCTTTAGCCTGGGCCAAAATGGGCGACTTGGTTTCCATCCAGAGCAAGTCCGCGTAAGGAGCAAAGGCCACAGCACGATGCACAGCACACTGGGTACCACCGCGGTATTGATAATAACCCTCACGCGTACGAGGAGCATCCCAATCCCAGAAGAAACCGCTGTTAGCATCAATGCCGTGCTTGGCGGCAAGGTCCCGAGCAGCACGGTTTGAAAGCTTCGAAGCTGCCTGCTTGTACTCCATCTGCACTTTCTTGGAGACACCTTTCTTGGCCATGGCATCTACGACGGCATCAGCGAAGAGCGTCAGACCAGCTTTCTTCGTCCACTCCTCCTCGACAGCAGCAAGGGCATCACCCTGCTTGCCGCTTCGCTCAGCAGCGTTCATTACCTCGACCAGAGGCTGCAGAGTGGGGTTCGTTGACCCTAAGATGAAGGCATGGTCGCGTTCATCGACATTCGTCGTGATGAGCGTGGCAGCCTCAGAATCCGTGCGAGCTACCACCAAGTTTTCGACACCCATAATGTCGAACTGAAGACGAATCGCAATTAGACGGTTGATGTGCTCTGAGATGGGCACGAGCACCTTGCCGGCCATGTGACCACACTTTTTCGTGCCGGGTGCCTGGTCCTCAATGTGGATACCAGCCGCACCCTTTTCAACGAACATCTTGGCCAGCTTCATCACAGCAGTGAGACCACCGTGACCTGTATCAGCATCAGCCACAATCGGGCGGAGATAATCGATGTATGGCGTCTTCGCACGCTGTTCCGGGGTCATTGAACGACGAGCATCCTGCTGCTTGCGATCATGGAAGAGCTGAGCCATAAACAGATGTTCAACCTTGTTGGGCACTGTGTTCGACGGGTAATCAGCCAGATCCGGTCCAGGCTCATTTGTCGAGCTGGCAGTGCTCGAACTTTGCCAACCAGACACGTAAACGGTCTCAAGGTACTTGGCCATCTGGGAGACCTGGACAGGGTCCAGTGCACCGTAAGTGTGGGACGTAGTCTTGTTCTGGGCATGCTTCTCAAGGAGGGTCCACATTTTTTTGGCCTGCTCGTTGGAGAGGTACTGGGGGCGGACGGTGCCGCGCTTACTCACGACAGACTCAGCCGTGTATGGGCGCGCCACGCCGGCGAAGCGCGGCGAGCTCCACCATTGCTTCACTTGCTGAACCTCCCGCTCAAACACTTCGTCTTCTTTCAACGGATCGTAAGGCATTGTCTGTACGTAATAAGCAAAGTCACCCCGCTTGTCGAGGAGTTTATATACGCACGGCTCCGGCCTCCGGGTGCTGACTCACCATGAAAAGCATACACTGTGTAGGTTCATATCAAAACCCACCAATGGTGGGGCTCCCCTAGGATCTCCACGGCTGTCAACCCCACACATCACGTGACAAAACCGGCAAGGCCGGTCAAGCTTAGCTCGACTTGGACACGCAGACTTCGGGGTCGAAAAAACATTGCACCCATGGTTCGTCCACGTGGTGGACCTGGGCGTGGAAGAGGCCGAGGCCGGAGATCGAGATGGAATGATGCACATGCTGTTAACGTGCTAGTTGAATACCCAGAACCACCAGAGTCACTTTGCACAGACGAAGAAGAAGAAGAGGAAGAAGAAGAAGAAGAGAGTAGTGACGAAGGAAGCGAGGACCAGGTTGACGAATCAGAAGATGGAAGCGAAGACGATCTCGGGTCAGCCACCGATCTGTCGACGCCTGTCCCTGTCGCTATGTGGGACTTTCAGCACTGCGACCCACGCCGGTGCAGCGGTAAAAAGCTTGCCAGGCATGGTTTGATCAAGGAAATGCGCGTCAACCAGAAGTTCCGAGGCATTGTGCTCACGCCTCATGCTACGCAAGTGCTCTCACCTGCCGATGCACCTATTCTGCGTGAATATGGCGTAGCCGTGGTAGAATGCAGCTGGGCTCGTTTGGACGAAATACCTTTTGGCAAAATCAAAAGTCCACACGAGCGCCTGCTGCCACGCCTCATGGCGACGAATCCTGTAAATTACGGCAAACCATTTAAGTTGAACTGTGTCGAGGCACTTGCCGCGGCCTTCTACATTTGCCAAGCAAAGCCACTGGGCGATCAGCTCCTATCAAAATTCGCATGGGGATCAAACTTCCCCGCGTTAAACCATTCTTTTCTTGCGCGCTACCGCGAATGTCGAAGCAGCCAAGAGGTCACACAGGCAGCCGACCAATTTGCTCAAGAGGAAGAAGAGGAGCGACTCGAGCGGCAGTTTGCTAAAACTGAGTTAGGCGGCGGCTATGATGCTATACCACTTCCACCTGCATCATCTGATGAAGACGGCGAATAAGTAGACATCCTTATAGCTACGTTTTCGTTGATAAATATAAGCAAATACCCTTATGCACGGCTTTCCATTATGTTTATGACCAATGTACCTACATCTGCGCGTCTCTGCCACAAATAATTTACAAGATTGTTGTACATCATGCGGTCCCAGCCGCCAAGCGCATGCAGCAGCACCCTGGCTGCACATCAGTGTCGATTCAGGCAGAACCGCGTGCCTATGTGAATGACATAAGCTTGGTATGCATAATTCCCCCGAATTCCGTGGCCTACTTTGTATCAATTGGCGTTCATCGGTACAACGTGCACCAATCATCCACTGAATTGGAAATAGGCGATCTGCTCGTTCGCGACGAGGCTTATCGTCGTGAACTAAGAATCGCTTTCTAACAAACACCCGCAGTGTCGAGCCTCGTCTAGCACCAAGCTTTCGTATCGCGCGCTCTTGCATTCGCTATAATCGCTTTGCCAAGTGTGTCTCACGAAACGCTCTTTTCAGCACCGAGTGTATCCCATTTGTTACATGGCTACGAAAGCCTCTCAATCAAGGTCAGGCCTCGCTTCTACTTCCACGATGTCACATAAGGGTATCACTCAGCAACAGAGACCCAATGGTATGAGCCTATCCACATCCAGGCTTTCTCATGATCCTACCGGGAACAAGTCCCGGAATTTTTACATGCCTGGTGCTTCTCGGTCGCGTGTCCGTCAGGACCGCAACGCCTCTGCCACTAGCGTTCATTCGGGTGCGGCGTCTGGACGCCGTCGTCGCTTCAATGATACCCGTGAAATTGATGTACTAATTAGTGAGATGTCTGCTGCTTCTCGCAAAGGGGGGCTTGGATCACCGTACGGTTCCATGTCATTTGCACCTTCAACGGATTCATTTGCCAACGGTGGCCCTGCGGGATATACCTCACCCTACATCCCTGGTTCTCCCACGGCAATGAGTCAAACAAGTTTGCGTGGTCCGAGTCGCGCACGTTTTGGTCGCCCAGGTGCACTGTCCTCTCTTTCTCAAACGGATGTGACGGGTATCTCAAAAATCTCGAAGAGCGAATCGGGCTTATGTCGCATCACTATACCAGAGGGTATGGGCATCGGTGTCACAGATAGCCCTTACCCCATTTTTACTCCCCCAGGTGATATCGACCCTATGAAGGAGGGAAACGCTCTGCGCGGCCCGGCCATGACGAGCAACCCTGACCTGCTGCTGGATTCTGAGATGTTTGCTCTTGGCCGTCCACAAGTCCCAACCCAGTCTTCCAATTCTGCGAATCAAGGTCAAGAATCCAACCAATCCGGTCTCTTGCCGGGGTCCAAGCCATCTGTGAGGGGGACCTTGTCTGACTCGCAGACGCCTGTCAGTTCTGTCTCACCTAACCCAGGCAAGCCCCAATCTCCGGCTCTTTCCCAATCTGTCAAGGATACTGCCGACGATGCTTTGCCGCTAACTCAGTCCCCGCACACATCAATTGCCCAGCCCCCCAAGCAGCCTGGCCCTGTTTCGACACCTCCCAGACCTTCAGCTACTTCGCAGCCAAACCGGGCCACATCGACACCGGCACGTAAGCCGGACTCGTCGAAGCCTCCTACAACTCCTGGCAGGTACTTTGGCTTTCGTCAACCCTCGCAGCCAGAACAGAATCCAACAACCTCAAATGGCGACGAAAACAAGCGCAAAGGTCTTTTTAGTGGCTTTTTTAGGAGAATCAAGACGCCATCAAAGTCCAAGCCGCCTCCTAAGATGCATCCTAAAAATCAAACACCTTCAAAGTCCGGACAGATGGGCGCATCAAATGTACCGAGTAACCCCTCAATAACCAACAAAGTCGAACCCAACGCTGCACCGGTGAAGTCCAAATCTATCGGCGAGGCAAAAGAACCTATGCAGATTCCTAAAACTACTGGCATCTCCACGCAAGATTCCACAG
>ERZ500979.164-NODE-164-length-20687-cov-19.314705_pt1 | contig 20687 bp, 19 predicted proteins | sample MGYA00248864_ERZ500979 | MGnify/ENA primary metagenome ERZ500979 (study PRJEB25958, sample SAMN03398550) | human skin metagenome | study: EMG produced TPA metagenomics assembly of the Human Skin Microbiome Metagenome (human skin metagenome) data set.
CATGAAAATGATCTAGGCTGGGGTAAATGAGCCAGGAGAAGTTTCGCAGCCAGCTTTCATCTTTTGCAGACGCAGCGGTATTTCAGGGGATTCCGCACCTGCGCCTCTCCCCAGCTACCCACACTTTGGAGCTGTACCTACCAGCCTTAACCGCAGGTTATGAGCCAGAGGATCCCCAGTGGACCGTCTCCGCTCAGCTGCTCGATGACAGCGAGGACACTCGTAAGTTCTACTACGTGGAGGGCGAAGAGCCCGGGCTGTGGATCAGCATGCCCCACCCCTTTAGTCATCTGAGCGTCTCCTTTGAAGAGCACACCTTGGAATTCGCTGGCGTGGCCAATGGCGGCTTAGTGCTGGATTCCACCCATCGGCCGCTCGATACCACCACAGCGATACCTAAAGGCTCATATACCTGCATCGCCCCTGCTGGCACGGAATTCACCAAGGCTAAGGCCGGCGAGCCTCGCCCACACGGCGCCTGGGAGGGTTGGTCCATCTTCCCGCTAGAGGTGAGCCAGTCCTTCACGGTGGAGGCACCGAAACAAGAGCCCGCCACCATCAAGGTGTCTGGCAGCCCTGACTTTGCCTGGGATATGGCCGTCAAGTCGCTGCCCAATGCCCACGGGCTGGATGGCGAGCTGGTCTATACCCAGTCACCTCGCGTCATCGCGAACACAGAGCTCAGCATGGAATTGACCTATGTCCCCATCGGTGGGGAAGAAGAGGCCGTGCTGGAGGATGAGCTACCGGAGGGCATCCACGAGGTGCTCCCGGCAGATGCCTTCGAAGATCCCTGGGTAGGTCGTTACCGCTTTAGCTTGTACAAAGATGAGGAACTGGTGGATATCCAGTACCTTAACTTCGCGGAAACACTGCATATGCGCGCCAAAAACGAGGGCCCGCGCGGCACTAACTTCCGCTTCATCGACGCCCTAGGCAATCTTTCACCGTTTAGCTATGCCTTGGCCTCTGCGCCGAGCAAGCCCATCCAGATGGAAAAAGGCCAGCGCGTCTTTGGTGAGGACGAGAGCGTGCGCGAGGAGACCATCGGCAGCGAGGCCGGCTATGAGCTGACCTTCCAGGTGGAACCGGCGACGATTCGTACCCGGGTCAAGCGCACCGCGGCTGAACCGGTCGATTACCTCGATAAACAAGTCATCCTGGCAGACCAGCTCGACGCCGATGCGCTCTTTACCATCCACTCGCCGGAGCCACTGCCGCTAGCGAAGTTCGTGGTCATTGACAAAAACCAGAAGATTAGGGACCTTGTCACGGCCAATGGTTCTACGGAGGCGGCTACCAGCCTATCCGCGCCAAACCGGGCGCTGAAGTCTGCGCTGACGAAAAAGACCTCGCTGGAGCTTTATCTCTTGTGGTCCACGCTCTCCTATGAGGAGTACCTCGAGGGTCTGCCAGAAAAGGAGCGCGCAGCGCACCAAAAGCGCAGCTTTGACCGGCGCGTTATGGAATATGAAGCCACGGCGGCCAGCGACCTCATCTATGCCGCCATCGCCACCGTGCGCAAAGCTCCGTTGGTCTCCCGCGCCACCATCGAGGATGGCATCCTCGTCCCCGAGCAGCCACACGAGGAAGAGGTGGAGCTGCTGGCATGGGCTTGGCCGCTGGGCAATCCCGCAGGCGAGCCGCTGCCACTGGAGCCCACCGAGGAAGGCTTCGAGCTGCCCGAGGAGCTGCTGGACGCCGGCCACCTCATCGTGGACTTCCGCGAGGATGAGCCGGCCAGCGACTTGGCCGCGCCGCAGTACCCGCCGGCGAGCGCGCTCATCATCTTCCAGGATGGTGAAACCGCAAACACCGAGGGTATGTGGCCCACCTACGCGGCTATGCGCCGCCTAGCGCCCAAGGCCAAGGAAACTTTCGAGGCGATTATCAAGGACATTGAGGCCGATCCGCGTGCCAGCATGGATGCCCTCATGGCGGCGGATTTTGAGCCGGGTCAGCGCATGCGCGCTTTTGTCCGCACCGGCTTGGTCTCCCGCAATTTCCGCCGCGAGGAGCCGGCCGAAAAGCCTTCCTCACTGCTGGCCGCGCTTGCCGACGCCGCCCATGACTACATCGAAGCCCACGGCTCCGCCGCGCTCGCGCGCGTGCCGTCCACCGGCGTCGACGATGTCACCCGCCCAATGCTGCTGATGAGCGCCACGGGTGAGGCGCCCACACCATCGACGGCCAGCGATCAGCTCTGCGACGATGCTCACCGCATCGCTGCACTGCGCGAATGCTTTGCCAACGACCTCGCGCTCACCCGCCTGGGTACCATCTCCAACCTGCGCAGCACCGCCATGCAGCTGCGGGTAACGCTGCAACAGCTAGGTGTGGATAAGTCCGTACTGCACACCTTGCTCGCGCTTGATGCCTTTGGTGATGGCAATTCGGAGCTCGGCGATTCCGCCTGGATGCCGTTTATCTCCTACGTCTTTGCCATCACGGCGCGCGGCGTGGCCAATGGCAAGCTGGCCGACCCCGCTTTCGCCGCTGCGCTTGACGGCGCCCTCCCGCAGCTAGCTGAAGCAGTCTCCCTCGCGCCGCAGCTGTTTTACCGCGATATTCTCACCGCGGAGGCGCTCACGCTCAGCTAGTGTGGCAGGCATGCAGGTCATTTCCACCAATGTCGCCGTCCGCCGGCCAGACCCGAGCGGGCGGCACGAGTTTTCGGGCATCGACAAGCAGCCGCAATCCTTCATCGATGTGGCCGCGCCCGGCCCCCATTATGGCGACGGGTCCGGCGTCCGCGGCGATATAATTGGTGACACCCAACATCATGGCGGCAATGATAAAGCTGTCTATGCCTACGCCCGCGAAGAATTGGATTACTGGCAATCCGAGCTTTCCCGCCCGCTGGCTTCCGGTTGCTTTGGCGAAAACCTCACCACCCAGGGCATCGACCTGTCCGCTCTGCTCATTAACCAACGCCTAAGAATCGGCACCGCTGTACTTGAGGTATCCGTTCCCCGCCAACCCTGTTCCACCTTTGCCGGCTGGCTAGGGGAGCGCGGGTGGCTCAAGCGTTGGACCGCCCGTGGCGATTGCGGTACTTATCTGCGCATTATTTCCCCCGGCCACATCCAACCCGGCGACAGCATCACAATGGATACGCCACCCAACCATGACATCACTATGCGCATCGCCTTTGCCGCCAAAATGGGCAACCGTACCCTTGCCCAGCGCGTTATCGAGGCCGGCTGCCTGCCCGCGCACCAGCACAACAATCTTCGCACCTAGCCCTATAACGTAAGCCCCCTGGGGCTAGTTTTCAGTCCCTACGCTACGCACCGCACCCTACATCCATATCCTCAAGCGACGATCCCCAGGTGCGCCTAAAGTAAAAGCACACCAGCCTCGATGGCTGGTGTGCTTTTAATGCTTCAGGCAAACAGGGGAGTAACTGTATTACTTACTCTCGTCAAAGTGTAGATGGTGCCCCTTGGCCTTGGGGAAGCGACCGTGCACAAAGAAGTAGTAGATGGCTGCGATGACTACGAGGGCCGCAAGGATGAGGTACATGGTGTCAAAGCCGGTTGCCCCAACAATGGGGCCTAGGCCGAACGGAGCCAGGCCAATGCCTAGGTCCATCAGGAGGAACATGGTGGAGATACCCGCGCCCATCTGTGCGGTGGGTACCGAGCGCACAGAGATGGCCTGGCAGGCGGGGCTGAGGGTGCCGAAACCCAGACCGGTGCAGGCGCCTGCAACCACCAGCATGACGTCGTTGGTGGGGAAGCCCATGAGGAGCAGAGCGATAATAAAGGCTGCAAGGCCGAGGTACATCACGGCGTTATCGCCCTTATGGTCTTGGATGCGGCCCAAAACAAAGCGCATGATAAGCATGGTTACCGCATAACCAATAAAGAATAGGCCTGCGCCAGTCACAAGGTCTTCCTTGCGCGCATAAGCGTTGAGATAAGTAACCACACCGGAGTAGGCGATTCCGACCAACAACATAAACAGGCCGATGGGAACCACATTGGGGTGCACGGCATTGCGCAAAGTAAAGGCCGGCTTCTCGGCGGAAACTTCAGCTGGGTAGCGCAGCACCAAGGCCAGGACCAAAGACACGACATTAGCGCCTAGCGCTACAGCAAAGAGCGTGTTGTAGCCAATGTTATTCGCCAAGAAGAGGCCGAGTGCTGGGCCGAAGGCCGTTGCCAAGGTAGTACCGAGGGCGAAGTAGCCAGTACCCTCCGCGCGGCGCTCGTGCGGAATGACGGACTGTGCCACTGCCATAAGCGCGGTGGAGGTCAAAGCGTAACCCGTGCCGTGCAGGAAACGGACGATAATAAGAACGGCGACGTTCTGTGCAAAAAAATACGCCACAGCAACGACTGTGACGAAGACTAGGGAGGTCAGGGCGGCCTTCTTGTGGCCTACGCGGTCCACGAGCCAGCCGGAGAATACGCGCATGCACGTCGCACCGAGAACAAAGGCGCTGGAGGCAAAACCACCCACGGTATCCGATGCCCCGAAGCTCTCTACTGCGTAGAGGGCCATGGTGGTCACGGACAGGTAGAAAACCAAAAACTGACAGAAATTAGCTACCCACGCGAGAACGAACGTGGGTGTAATCAGCTGCGGCTTATCCGCTGCAGATTCTGTAGACGTCATATACTCACTCCAAATAACAAAAAGAAAATTCCCTCTCCACGAGCAGGCCATGAGGCCACGCTGCGCAGTCGAAGGAAATACGAATTAAATTATACGGATAGGAACTATACGCCTCGCAAGCTTCAATGGTTAATCAAAAAGCCTTCTTGTTCTTTTTCGGCCTCGCTTTTTGCAGCCCAATGCAAACAATATTGACAGCTTGAGCAGGATAAATGCTTTGGTTCGGGAAGGCGGGCTCATTTTTAATGAATGTTTACATTATTAAGCCGCAGCCGGGCCCCGAAAGGGAGCCCGGCTGGCCTGTGTGTCTTTTCAGACGCTTGCGTTTCTAAACATTGGCATAAGGGTCACGGATGCCCAAGTATTGAACTGAGGTATATTCCTCAATACCTTCGGCGCCACCTTCGCGGCCCAAACCGGATTGCTTGACGCCGCCGAATGGGGCAGCGGCGTTGGAGATGACGCCGGCATTGAATCCCATCAGGCCAAATTCGAGACCATCGGCCACGCGCCACAGGCGGTCTGAGTTTTCCGTAAAAACATAGGACGCAAGACCATATTCCGTCTCGTTTGCTAACTCTAGGGCTTCCGCCTCCTCGCTGAAGGTAAAAATAGGTGCAACTGGACCGAAGATTTCCTCCTGGGCCACGCGGGTTTCACGTGAAACATTGCTCAAGATCGTGGGGGCATAAAAGTGACCCTCACCTTCGCCGCGCTTGCCACCGGTAACAACGGTGGCACCCTTTTCCACTGCATCATCCACTAAGGCGGCAATATTGTCGAGCGCCTTGGCCTCAATGAGGGGACCGCAGGTAACGCCTTCGTCCAGGCCATTGCCCACGACGAGCTTGTTAAACTCCGCCGCCAACTTTTGCGTAAACTCCTCCGCCACGGACTCGTGCACTAGGAAACGGTTGGCCGCGGTGCAGGCCTCACCAATATTGCGCATCTTCGCACCCATGGCCCCTGCTACGGCCTGATCGATATCCGCATCCTCAAAGACGATGAACGGAGCATTGCCGCCCAGCTCCATGGAGGTGCGCAGCACATTATCCGCGGCACCCTTCAGTAGAGTCTTGCCCACTGGGGTGGAGCCGGTGAAGGAAAGCTTGCGCAGGCGATCGTCGGCAAGCAAAGGCTCCGAAATGGCTGAGGCAGAGCTTCCGGAAACCACATTGAGCACGCCCTTGGGCAGGCCGGCATCGAGCATGGTTTGCGCAAAGTACTGCGTAGTCAGTGGGGTGAGCTTGGCCGGTTTCAGAACCATGGTGCAGCCTGCCGCAACAGCAGGCGCCACCTTGCGCGTGGCCATCGCGAGGGGAAAGTTCCATGGGGTAATTAGCAGGCATGGCCCGACCGGCTTGCGGCGTGTGACCATACGCAAAGTGCCCTCCGGAACGGGGGAGTAGCGGCCATAATCGCGCGTTGCCTCTTCGCTAAACCAGCGCAGGTACTCAGCGCCATAGGTGACCTCACCTTGAGACTCGGTAAAAGGCTTTCCCATTTCAAGTGTCATCAACGTCGCGAACTCATCGGCGCGCTCGTGTACCAGCTCGAAGGCCCGGCGGAGGATATTCGCCCGCTCGCGCGGGGTGGTTCGTGCCCACTCATCTTGCACCGCACAAGCAGCGTCTAGAGCGGCTACCGCATCAACGGAATTCGCAGATTCTAGCGTGGTAATGGTCTCTCCGGTGGCGGGATTTTCCACCGTGAAAGTATCGCCAGAAGATGCCTTTCGCCACTCGCCTCCAATCAAAAGTTGGGTAGGAACCTTTGCCACTACCTCATTAGGGCTCACAGTCATTTACATCACCTTTCTTCCCTTTGTTAATGCACCCAACAGTACCCCACTCGTTTCTTTAAAGTCCCGAATACGGATACTGCTGCGAGAAAGCCCGCTCGGGCTGCGAGAATATTTATCGGCAATATCTTCCGCGGTATAGAAATTTGGGTTAGAGTAGCTGCCATGAAGAACATGACTACTGCTTGGTGGTGGCGCGCGTAACCCGCGGGCCATCTTTCGCAACCCATTTTCAGGCTCGCATTCTGCGGGCCTTTTGGCGTTTTTTGTGCCTGTGCTCGTGGAAGCTTAATTTTCGTTTCCCATACCCACCCTCTCCGAAAGGGCACTGCAATGCCATACACCGCTACCCGCGACATACCCTACGACAGCGATGCGGCCGCCATTTTTGACACCCTCGCGAAACCACACGACTCCCTGTTGCTCGAAAGCGCAGACATCGAGACTAAGAAGAATCTCAACTGTCTCGCCATCCTCAAGGCAGCACTCAGAGTCACGTGCCATGGCCCCAGGGTGGAGGTGCGGGCCCTCACGAACGCGGGGGAGGTGCTCCTTCCTCCTCTCCGAGACCGGTTCCGCCACCGCCTAGTTTCACGTGAAACTACTACCGCTGTATTCGAATTCCCGCCTTCTGCCGAACCCGACGAGCGGCAGCGACTCCTTGCTGAATCAACCGTTGACATTCTGCGATTCTTCCAATTAGAGGCCACCTATTCCTCTCCGCTACTACCATTTCTAGGGGGCGGGTTCGCTTATGACTACCTGGCCACCTTCGAAGATCTCCCCGAGGTTAAACCGGGGCCGAATTCCTACCCAGACTATGAGTTTTTGGTGGCTCAAACGGTCCTGGAGGTAGACCACCTGCAGAGGACTGCGCGCCTAGAAGGCTGGGATATCGACGAAGACCACCTTAAAGCGGAACTTGATTCCCTAGCCACGCGGCCGGAGACCCCACGCCCCACGGCACCACAGAAAGACAAGATCCGTGCGGTGGCTGATGCGGATGACGCAACGTTTCGCGCAGACGTGGAAAAGCTACAACGCAATATCCACGCCGGCGATATCTACCAAGTAGTGCCCGCGCGTTCCTTCACGCTGGAATGCCCTAGCGCCCTCGCTGCCTACCGGACGTTGCGAGAAACTAACCCTTCGCCTTACATGTTTTACGTTCGCGGCGACGGCTATGAGCTATTTGGCGCGTCGCCAGAATCCAACCTCAGGTTCACGCCGGAAGATAGGGGAGTGCAGCTCTATCCCATCGCTGGCACTCGGCCGCGCGGGCTGCGCCCGGATGGGAGCATCAGCCATGAGCTTGATATCCGCAATGAATTAGAGATGCGTACTCACCACAAAGAGATTGCGGAACACACGATGCTGGTAGACCTAGCACGCAATGATCTCGCGCGCGTGGCCGTTCCTCGTAGCCGCCAGGTGGCAGAGCTATTGCAGGTGGATCGCTACTCCCGTGTAATGCACTTGGTCTCCCGCGTCACGGCAACGCTTCACCCGGATTTCGATGCGCTCGATGCCTATCGAGCCTGTATGAACATGGGCACCCTGACGGGTGCGCCCAAGCTTCGTGCCACCGAGCTGGTGCGGCGAACGGAAGGGACACGCCGCGGCTCCTACGGCGGGGCGGTGGGGTACCTGCGCGGCGATGGCGCCATGGATAATTGCATTGTCATCCGCTCCGCCTACGTCCAAGACGGCACCGCAGTAGTGCAAGCCGGTGCCGGTGTTGTCAAAGATTCCGTCCCACAGGCCGAGGCCGATGAAACGGTGCATAAGGCCTACGCCGTGCTCAATGCCATTGCTGTAGCACATGGTGCGGACTTGGAGGTGCAGCGATGAGTTCGCCACACATTGTCCTTCTGGATAACCACGATTCTTTTGTCTATAACCTCGTCGATGCCCTAGCTGGGTTCGATACCACAGTTTTTCGTAATACCGTTGCGGTCGATGAGGTATTGGCGGCGCGGCCCGACATAATTGTGCTTTCTCCCGGACCCGGCCATCCACGGTCGGCCGGCTGCATGATGGAGCTTATCGACGCCACCCTTGGCACCACACCCATCCTCGGCGTGTGCCTCGGCTTCCAAGCGCTTCTTGAATACCACGGTGGGGTAGTTGCGCCCTGCGGCCCGGTACACGGGAAATCCGTTCCGATGACTCTCACGCCAGCCGGGGTCCAGCATCCCGTATTCCAAGGGCTTGCCACCGATACCGAACCTGATCAACCAAACAGTCTCGGCACACAGATTCCAGTGGCACGCTACCATTCGCTCGGCTGTACGGATGTCCCGCACGAGATGCGCTGCCTAGCACACGCTTCCTCAGATATCGGCGAAGTAGTGATGGCCGCGGAGACGAAAGACGGTATGAGGCTAGGTCTGCAATTCCACCCAGAATCCGTCCTCACACCCACTGGCCCCATAATGCTCGAACGCTGCATTCACCAACTATCTACCCACGCCACTATGGAGAAGGAAAACTAAAATGAGCCGAACACCACTGCGGACCTTTCAGGCCTATCTAAGCAATCCACAACCCACCATCGAAGAAGCCACGGAGGTATTTACCCCCTTGGCCGTGGGCGCCTACGACGATATCCATATCGCGGCATTGCTCGCTCATATCCGGGCCCGAGGCGAGACTTTTGCAGACGTTGCCGGCGCCGCCAAGGCTTTCCTAAAGGTGGGCTATCCCTTCCCCATCACCGGAAAAGGCCTTATGGATTCGGCCGGCACTGGGGGCGATGGCGCAAATACCATCAATATCACGACGGGGGCCTCGCTCGTCGCCGCTGCCGGGGGAGTGAAGATGATCAAGCACGGCAACCGCTCGGTCTCTTCCAAGTCCGGTTCTGCGGATGTTCTCGAGGCCCTCAATATTCCTCTCGACCTAGACGCCGCCCGAGCGGTCCGCCAATTTGAGGCCTCGAACTTTACGTTTCTTTTCGCCCCCGCCTACAACCCAGCCATCGCCCACGTCCAACCGGTGCGCAAGGCACTGGGCATCTCAACCATATTTAATACCCTCGGACCGCTCTTGTCCCCAGGACACCCATCACTCCAAATCATGGGCATTGCAAACCCAGATCAAGGCCAACTCATTGCAGAGGTCTTTCGAGAACTTGGCCGCGAGCGCGCCTTAGTCGTCCATGGAGCCGGCACGGATGAGATTGCCACTCATGGCACCACGCAGGCCTGGGAGCTCAGGAACGGCGACATTATCACCTACCAGCTCACCCCTGAAGAACTCGGTATCGAGCGCCATGAGCTGGTGGAGCTTGCTGGCGGGGATGGCGCTGCAAATGCCTTAGCCCTCCGCGCGATATTTGCCGGCCGAGGTAAGCCCGCACACGTGGACGCCATCGCTGCCACCGCAGGTGCCATGTTCTATCTCAACGAGACCACGGAGAGTATCGCGGCAGGAGTCTCTCACGCTAAGGACCTTATAAATAACGGAGCTGTCGAAAAGTGGCTCGATATTCACGAAAGCGCCAACTATGCAGTAGGGGAGGAAAACTAATGACGGTGAAGGAATTGCCAACCGTGCTCCAAGAGATCGTCGCCCAGCGCCGCACTCATCTGCCTGACATACGTGACAGGTTGGCCCACGTGGACCTCGCTAGCGTACCGCCTTCGGAGCGTTCGCTTGTCGAAGCCCTCGATGGCACCAATCGCTTCATCATGGAATGTAAGTCTGCATCGCCGTCCCTGGGGTTGATCCGCGCGGACTACCATCCGGGCGATATCGCTCGTATCTACTCACGCTATGCCTCTGCCATTTCGGTGCTGTGCGAGCCTGCACGCTTTGGCGGCGACTATGACCATCTGCAAACCGTCGCCCAATCTACCCATCTGCCGGTGCTGTGCAAAGACTTCATTGTTGATCCCATTCAGGTTTACGCCGCGCGACACTACGGAGCCGATGCCATCTTACTCATGATGTCCATCGTGGATGATGACACCTACGTTGAGCTCAAGGCGCTGGCTGATGAACTGGGGTTAGACGTCCTGACTGAAGTCATCACCGAGGAAGAAGTGGAACGAGCGCTGCAATTAGGTGGCGACATCATCGGTATCAATAACCGCAACCTCCACGATCTCAGCATCGACCTGGGACGAACCGAGCGCCTCGCTAGCCATATCCCAGAAGGAAAAACGATCGTCTCGGAATCCGGAATCCGCGACAATGCCACCGTCCGCCGGCTGGGCTCCCACGTGCACGCATTCCTTGTGGGCTCACAACTAAGCCGCCAAGAGGCTATCGATCGTGCCGCTCGCGATCTTGTCTACGGTGGCAATAAAGTATGCGGGCTTAATTCTGCCTCCGCTGCGCAAGCGGCGCGTGCTGCAGGGGCCCGCTACGGAGGACTTATCTTCGTACGGGATTCGCCGCGCAGTGTTTCACGTGAAACCGCGCGTGACATCATCTCCGCAGAGCCGGGTCTGGACTACGTGGCCGTGACACGTTCTTCGGATATCGAAGAGCTACAGAGACTATGTGAGCTCCCCGGACTCAAGGCACTTCAGCTCCACACCCCATTCCAAGGAAGTAGGGAAGCGGAAAGAGAATTTCTACGCCAAGTACGCAGCGTCGCGGGCGGATTATCCGTCTGGCGTGCCGTCGATATGCTCAACCCCGATTTTGCAGCACTGGCAACTGACCTTGTCCCAGAAGTAGAAGCGCTAGTCCTGGACTCCGGAAGCGGCGGGTCAGGAAGCTCATTCGAGTGGAGCACTATCCCCCCTGAAGTTAAGGATAAATCCTTCCTCGCCGGTGGGCTCCGGTTGGACAACCTCGAAGAGGCACTGTCGATCGGCACGATGGGCCTCGATCTCAATTCGGGTCTAGAGTACGCACCCGGCCGCAAGGATTCCTCGCTTGTGTCCCAAGCCTTCCACATCATCCGACGCTATACACACCCATAGAAAGAACACGATCATGACCGTTTCACGTGAAACACTCCTTCCAGCATACTTTGGTGAATTCGGTGGACAGTTCGTCCCAGAATCCCTTATCCCCGCCCTCGACCAACTTGAGAAGGCATTTGTAGAAGCACAGAATGACCCGTCCTTTCGCGAAGAGCTCAGCGGCCTTCTGCGTGACTACCTTGGCCGGCCCACGCCACTGACAGAGGCAAAAAATTTAGGCGGTAAGGCGAGGATCTTCCTCAAACGTGAGGACCTCGTACACGGTGGCGCGCACAAGACGAACCAAGTCCTTGGACAGGCCCTCCTCGCCAAACGTATGGGAAAGACGCGCATCATTGCAGAGACGGGAGCGGGCCAGCACGGCACCGCCACTGCACTGGCTTGCGCACTCTTAGGGCTCGAGTGTGTGGTCTATATGGGGGCAAAAGACGTCGCGCGGCAGCAGCCCAATGTCTTCCGTATGGAGCTAATGAACGCGAAAGTCGTAGCCGTTGATACCGGGTCCGGAACGCTTAAGGACGCGGTGAATGAAGCGCTCCGCGATTGGACCGCTACGTTCCATGAATCCCACTATCTCCTCGGCACTGCGGCTGGGCCACATCCTTTCCCGACTATCGTCCGGGAGTTCCATAAGGTCATTTCCGAAGAAGCTAAGCAGCAGATGCTTGAGCGCACTGGCGGCCTGCCGGATGTAGTCGTCGCCTGTGTCGGAGGCGGTTCCAATGCAATCGGGACGTTCGCAGAATTCATTGAGGACGAAGGGGTGGAACTCGTCGGTGCCGAACCCGGTGGCGAGGGACTGGACTCCGGCAAGCACGGTGCCACCATCAACAACGGGACCGTAGGAATACTCCACGGCGCACGCAGCTACCTCATGCGGAACGTAGACGGCCAAGTGGAAGAGTCATACTCCATTTCCGCCGGACTCGACTACCCGGGAGTTGGTCCACAGCATGCCTACCTTCACTCTAGCGGCCGAGCACAATACGTTGGCATTACAGACGCCGAGGCATTGGAAGCGTTCCAGCTGCTTTCCCAGCGGGAAGGGATCATTCCCGCCCTTGAGTCTTCCCATGCACTTGCTTATGCCTTGAAACGGAAGGACGAGGACATCACCATTGTGGTCTCTTTGTCTGGTCGCGGCGATAAAGATATCGACCATGTTCGCCGCACACTTGAGACCCACCCAGAATTTAAACTGCAGGAGAAGCACTAATGAGCAATCGATACGAGAACCTATTCCGATCACTGCGCGAAAGGGGAGAGGGCGCGTTCGTCCCCTTCCTCATGTTGGGCGATCCTACCCCGGAGGACACGCTGGACATTGTACGAACCGTTGTCGCGGCCGGTGCTGATGCACTAGAACTTGGCGTCCCATTTTCTGATCCCGTGGCCGATGGACCGACTATTCAGGCGTCTCACCTTAGGGCGCTAGCGGCTGGCGCCACCGTAGATTCCGCCCTACAACAGGTGCGGACGATTCGCTCAGAATTCCCTGAGCTTCCCATTGGCATGTTGATCTATGGCAACGTGGCTTTCACGCGCGGCTTTGAGCGCTTCTATTCCGAATTCGCTAAGGCAGGCGCGGATAGCATCTTGCTTCCCGACGTCCCCGTACGCGAAGGCGCTCCATTCATCGCTGCAGCAGAAAAGGCCGGCATAGATCCGATCTTCATCGCCCCGGCTCGTGCCACCGCGAGCACCCTCGAAGGCGTCGCTCACAGCTCGCGGGGTTATATCTATGCCATTTCGCGCGACGGCGTGACAGGTACCGAGAGAGAATCTAAAACCCTCGGGCTTGAAGAAGTCGTAGCAAACATCAAAAGATTCGATGGCCCGCCGGTACTGCTCGGCTTCGGCATTTCAACACCCGAGCATGTGCGCGATGCCGTGGCAGCCGGAGCGGAGGGGGCTATTACTGGCTCGGCCATAACTAAGATCATCGACCGTCACGTTTCACGTGAAACCGCCACAGAGCGGACCCAAATCGAAGGGACCCCAAGCCGCACTCGCGTGGACCCCGCGCTGCACAAAGAACTCGCTGAGTTTGTCACCCGCATGAAGGCGGCGACCCGAAAATAATCCCACAACGCATTAAACCCCTCGTCAGCTCTCGACAGCTGAACGAGGGGTGTGGTTCTGGTGAGCCTCTACGCGGTTGCTTCTGCAGATTCCTCTTCGGAGGCGTCTTTCTTGTCGCCTGCAAATTTGTCTACGATCATCGCGATAGCACCGTCGCCGGTGACATTGGCGGCAGTGCCGACCGAGTCGATGGCGATGTAGGCGGCGATCATGAGTGCCACCATGCCATCATCAAAGCCCATCATGTCTGCCAGAAGGCCGGCCGCCACCATGACGGCACCACCCGGAACGCCCGGAGCCGCAATCATCATGATGCCTAACAAGAAGATGAAGCCAAGTCCGGTACCGGTACTAATATCAAGGTTTGCCATATACACGATCGCAAAGGCATAGAGCGTCAGCTTAATCATCGAACCGGACAAGTGAATGGTCGCGCACAGCGGGATAACAAAGCTTGCCACCGGCTTTGAAATGCCATTCTTAAGCGTAGACTCCAAGGACACCGGAATAGTCGCGGCAGAAGAGGAAGTTCCCAAAGCCGTGAAATAAGCTGGCAGCATATTGCGAAGCGCCTTGAAGGGATTCTTCCCGGTAATCGCACCAGCAATGATGTATTGCAAGACCAGGTAGACTAGGGTCATGACAACCGCCAAAATCAAAACCTTGGCAAAGGCCGAAAGTACCGATCCCAGATTGCCATTCATGCCCAATCCCAAGAACATGCCAAAGATATAGAAAGGCAAAATCGGCACAACAAAGCCCCAGATTACCTTGACTACGACGTTCTCCAATTCCTTGGTGACAGCGTACAAGGTATCGGACTTCACGGTAGTCATAGCTACACCGATGCAGAACGACAACAAGAGGGCAGTCATAACCTCAAAAGGCGGCGCCATCTCCACCTCGAAGTAGGGAGAGAGTGCACCCTCATCAATATCGGAGACATTAGTAATCAGATTCTGACCGCTAAGCATGGTGGGGTAGAGCCAGTGGGCAAGCACGTAGGCAAGAAGACCGGCGACAATAGTGGAGCCATAGGAAATCCCAGCTGTAACCCCCAGCCACTTACCAGCACCACGCCCGAGACCCGCGATGGACGGAGCGATCAGCGCGAAAATAAGGACCGGGATAAAGAAGTTGAGGAAGTTGCTAAATAGTCCATTGAAGGTGGCGAATACGCGACCAAACCATTCTGGAGCGAATCGGCTGACCACCACGCCAAGGATGATGGCGACGATAATGCGGAACAACAAAGATTCCGAGAGTTTCTTGAGATTCATATACTTACAATCAGATCGGGTGCTTCACCTCTAGGACTAGACGACCGAGGCGAAACAGCGCGGTGCGGAGGCCAAGGTCGATTCAATATCTATCAATCGACCTTAAATGCATACTACCTGAGCGCACACAGCGACAGAACACTCGGCCTAGGCGCAATTTTTATCTCAGCACTACAAGGTTAAACTGAATACATGATCGCAGTGGGAATCATCTTTTTAATCCTCGCCGTCTTCCTCATCATTGTGGGTACCATGGCCTCAACCAAGCGCCTACCCGGAAATAACTACATTGGCTTGCGACTGCAAGAGATCCGCAAGTCCCGCGAAGCATGGGATAACGCCCATCGCATCGCTGGTCCATTCTGGATCCTCAGCGGCGTCTGCCTAGTTTTCGGTGGAATCGTCGCGCTTAGCGCTGAGGGCTGGATGTGGCTCCTTCCGGCTCTTACCTTTGTGGCGGCAGTTCTCGCCCTATCTGTAGGTTCCAACCTCGGCTCGCGTGCCGCGTTCCTCTACGAACAGGCACACTCTAGTGAAGAAGGTTGTGGGGATTCCTGCAATTGTGGCACCGATGGTTGCGGTGGGGAAGAGGCCGCCGCGACTTCTGCACCCCAGGTCGATGTCGATGCACTCCGTCACGCCGCTCGAGAATCTGACAGATAGCAGCGCCTGCTGCACAACCGCCCCCTCTGGATAAGAATTACGCCTCATCCAGAGGGGGAATTTTGTAGCTATTTCCTCTCGCTTGAATAGCTCATTGGATGTTTCCCGACAGTCACAGTGACGTTATAGGTCAGGCTCGTTACATCTTCTTGTTCCGTCACTTACGATATCCCGTCACTCTTTCAATATATTGGTCCATTCAACGCTAGGCTACGTTAATAATTGACTTACCGTACTGTTCGCCTTACTGCCAATAACGATGGAGATTGCGTAAAGCTTCTGGGGAACCCAGAAAGTAAAGAGCATCAGAGACCTCCGCTAGGCAAGATGATACATATGAAGAAAAGCACGGCCCTCGCAGCCATCGCCGCTTCGACCTTTGCCATTGGCGCTTATAACGAGCAAGGCCACAAAGAGCCGACATCCACACCGGTAGCGGAGGGGCAGCAGTCGGCCCATAGCATCGTTGATGATTTAGGCATTGAATCTGGCACCTATGAACTCACTCCTACGCCCACTGGCTCCCCTGAAACATGGGAGGGATATCTGGCTAGTTAACTCCTGTGTTTCACGTGAAACTCTAAATTCGATCAGCCACTCGGCTGAGTCACAATGCACCATCATCACCGACTAGACTAGAGGCATGAATAAGTGCTCTCGCCGAATCTTCTTGCTCGGTACCGCTACCACTTTCGCAGGTGCCTACTTGGCAGCCTGTGGCTCTTCTCCGTCCGCGGAAATCGCAGCTACGGAAATTCCGGTCGGATCCGCGAAGATTGTAGATGGCGTCATTTTTACTCAGCCGAAAGAAGGTGAGTTCAAGGCCTATTCCCAGACCTGTCCGCACCAGCACAATCCGATCACCAAGATCGATGGCATGACGGCCACCTGCACCGCACATAACACCTCCTATGACCTCAGCGATGGAAGCGTAATATCCGGACCGGGCCGCGACCCCTTGGAAGGGTACGAAGTTAAGCAAGACGGCTCTAATGTCACTACAGCCTAGGCTGCATTCCTCCCTCTGTGGTTTCACGTGAAACCACAGAGGGCATATTTTTTGGCCCGAGTATTTCCCGGGTAGAAGGAGGGGCAGGGTTTAAACTTTTAGAATGCTGCAGAGTTTAAAGAAGCCCGACCCCCTCATAGCGCTCATCGTCTTGGCGGTCATCCTTGCGGTCATTGCACCAGCCCGTGGGGATTTTTCCGAGATATTCGGCCAGCTAACCAACGTTGCGATCGCTTTCCTCTTCTTTTTGTACGGCGCTAGGCTCTCCACTCAAGAGGCCCTCAATGGGCTTAAGCATTGGCGCCTACACCTAACGATCCTGGCCTTCACCTTTGTGGTCTACCCGCTCATAGGTATAGCGCTACGACCGCTTACCGCATTCATTTCGCACGATATGTACCTGGGGATCTTGTTTCTCACGCTGGTACCGTCCACCGTGCAATCTTCGGTTGCTTTCACTTCCATCGCGAAGGGGAACGTCGCCGGCGCAATCGTGTCAGCATCTACTTCTAACTTGGTCGGAGTATTCATTACCCCTGCGCTCGTTATGCTCCTCATGGGCACCGGGGGAGGAGTCCACATCGACACTTCCGTATTTGGAGAAATCGCGCTCTTGCTGCTGGCTCCCTTTATCCTGGGTCAGCTGACTCGGCGCTGGGTTGGCAAATTCGCCCAAAGCAAGGCCACCAAAGTGGTAGACCGCGGCTCCATTGCCATGGTGGTGTATTCTGCCTTTTCCAAAGGCGTAGTAGACGGAATTTGGTCCTCCATCTCCATATGGGAGTTGGCCTTCCTTGTCGCCTTCGCAGCGATCTTCGTTGCTTTCATGCTGTGGCTCACCAAGAAGGTAAGTGAGAAATTGGGATTCAAGCGCGCCGATACAGTCGCAATCGAGTTCTGTGGATCGAAGAAGTCACTAGCCACGGGACTACCCATGGCCTCGGTTATCTTTGCTTCTGGGGGAACGTCTCTTGGTCTACTGATCCTGCCGTTGATGATTTACCACCAGGTCCAGTTAATGATGTGTTCGTGGCTGGCATCCCGCTACGCCCAGCGTGCCACCACATAGCTACACTTAGGTCCTATGGCAAATTACCTATACGTACGAACTGAACTAACCGTGCCCGGCGTAGGCTCGGCCATCCATATGGCGGAAATGGAAGAGCAAGATGCGCGCAGCTGTCGAATGGTCCGCATGATCGCCCTGGATCCCTCAGATGCCATAGTTGGTGTGGCTACCCCGACCAGTTCCACGGGAAACGTAGATCAGCCGCAAGAGGTTGTCCCGCACCCGGATACCTACGATGAGTTTCCAGACATTAGCGCCCAATACGTGGACCAATCTCATTTCGACGCCCTATGGTCCGAAGCTACCGCCAAGTTCGGCCTTTAGGGTTCAAACACGGTGCCTACAAGACAACGTTAACGAGGAGCATATAAAAGGCGGTTCCGCCGAAGATGGACAGCGCTGATTCACGCTTCCACAGGTGGAGCAGGAAGGTTACCACCACGCCGAGGAGAGCCGCCCAGATGCCCCCAGGGGCACCAGCCTGCCCGTGGACGGTATAAACCACCAAAATGGTCATCACACCTACCGGCATCATCATGCCCAGCAATGAAAAGAACTGGCTATCCTTCATCCATTTCACAAAGGAAAAGGGAAGCTGGCGCAGCACAACGGTAATAAGGCCGACGGGGACCAACACTGCAGCGATGGAAGCAAGCGTAACTCCAGCGGGCATTAGCGTTCCTCCCGGAATCTCGTAGACTCGCCGCGTCTACGCAAGCCAATAGCGGCATCGATGCGGGGAGATGCGTAGCGGATAATAAGCAGAATGAAGTAGGCACTCAGCGCCACCATGAGCAGTTGTCCTGGGGCGAAGGCTGCAGCAAGGATTCCCACCACCACAGCACTTAACGGCAATGAAAAGTCCTGGTTACTGCGGAAGGAATCCATTGCCAGCACGACAAAAAGGGCAACCAGAGCGAATTCCATTCCCTGCACGGAAGAGGGAATCACTCGGCCGGCGAGGGCACCGACGATGCCGCCGCCTACCCACAAGACCTGACAAAAGATTTGGATAGTGAGTATTCGGTTCCCACTCGGGCGCTCCTCGGCGGGGAGGGAGGAGACGATGGCATAGGTTTCGTCGGTAAGCGCATATGTGGAATAAGCCCGGCCCACCCGTGAATGAATGCGGTGCCGGGGAAAGGTGAGGCCATAGAGAATATGGCGGAAGTTCACCATGAATCCGGTAACCAACGAAGCAAAGGCGGAAGCCCCACCGGTAACCATGGAAATGGCCAAGAATTCCATAGAGCCGGCGTAGATGACGAGGGAGAAAATCGGCGTCCACCACCAGCTGAAACCGGATTGGACCATGAGTAAGCCGAAGGCTAGGCCGAGGGGAATAAGGCCGATCGCGGCGGCCCAGGTATCTCTTAATCCTTGAGAAATATCCGCGCGCATGCGGGCTAGTCTAGCCCATTGCCTGCAGCGCGATAGGAATTAATTATCTTCCACGTTGACTGGATATGTGGAATAGAGCGGCAGCGGCATGGGTTGACGTTTCATAACATCGGCCCAGAGATCGGCCGGGCCTGGAGTAATAACGTCTTGGGCAAGGGCAGGGGAGACGAACCATTCGCCGGCCTCGATTTCCTCCTCCAGCTGGCCCGGGCCCCATTCGGCATAGCCGGCAAACATGCGCATGCCAGAAACTAGTGGCTCGATCTCTTCTGGGTCCGCGCGCAGATCCACATGTGCCAGGCGCGGTGCGAGGCGGGTGAGCCGATCTTGTTTGTCCACATCGACGCCCTGTTTAGTCTGCGCGAGCCCAACAACGGATTGTTGATTGAGCGGACCGCCGATATACAGCGCCTGCGGTTTAGCCACCACGGGAAGCCATTCCGGCAGCACATTGAAAATAGCTACCTCGGAGCGCTTGGTCAGATCCACGCCAAAGGTCATCATGTCATTGTGCTCAATGACGAGGATGACGGAGCGGGCGAATTCCGGCGAAAGCATGCCCGGAGCAGCGATGAGAAGCTGGCCGGGGGCAGGGTCGTTGCGCTCGAGGGCGTTAAATAATCTATCGGCAAACATCACTGTTTAGAATCCCACCACTCGCGCAACTTCGCAATCGCTTCCTCGCGCTCGAGGGGGCCGTGCTCTAGGCGCAGCTCCTTGAGATAAGACCACGCCTGGCCCACCTCAGGGCCGGGCTTAAGGCCGAGGATTTCCATGATCTCGTTGCCGTCGAGGTCTGGACGCACGCGGGCCAGGTCCTCCTTGCGGCCGATCTCTTCGATACGCTCCTCGAGCTGATCGTAGGTGCGCTGGAGGCGACGGGCCTTCTTGGCATTGCGGGTGGTGCAATCGGCGCGCACCAGCTTGTGCAACCGGGGAAGGAGATCGCCGGCATCAGTGACATAGCGGCGCACGGCGGAATCAGTCCACTGATTTTCCCCAAACCCATGGAAGCGCATGTGCAAATAAACCAACTGGCCGATGGCCTCCGTGGTGGCCTTGGGATACTTCAACTTGCGCAGGCGCTTGCGGGCGAGCTTGGCGCCCACCACCTCGTGATGGTGGAAGGAGACCTTGCCATCGGTGTTATCGAAGGTATCCGGCTTGCCAATATCGTGCAGCAGCGCCGCCCAGCGCAGGACAAGATCAGGACCATCTTCCTCTTGATCCATGGCCTGGCTTAGCACCTTGAGCGAGTGGGCATAGACGTCCTTGTGCTGCGCGTGTTCGTCCGCGGTCATGCGTAGCGCGGGGATCTCCGGGAAGATATAGTCCGCGATTCCCGTAGATACCAGTAGATCAATGCCATCCCACGGGGCCGTGCCGCAGATGAGCTTATCCAGCTCCACCTGCACGCGCTCCACGGTGATGCGCTGGATCTCGCCAGCCATATCCCGCATGGCCTCCACGACTCGATCGGCCACGCGAAATTCTAGCTGGGAGGCAAACCGAGCCGCACGCAGCATGCGGAGCGGATCATCGTGGAAGGAGATCTCCGGCTTATCCGGGGTATCGAGCACTCGGTCAGCTATGTCTTGAAGGCCGTGGAGGGGATCGTGGAACTTAAAGGAGGCGTCGGCAAGCAGCTCAATGGCCATCGCATTGGCCTTAAAGTCGCGCCGGACAAGATCGCCTTCCAAGGTGTCACCGTAAACCACCTCAGGATTGCGGGACTGGCCGTCATAAGAATCGGAGCGGAAGGTAGTGATCTCAATCTGCTGGCCCTTATAGGCCGCGGAGACGGTACCGAAGTCGATGC
>ERZ500979.169-NODE-169-length-20435-cov-16.652012_pt1 | contig 20435 bp, 23 predicted proteins | sample MGYA00248864_ERZ500979 | MGnify/ENA primary metagenome ERZ500979 (study PRJEB25958, sample SAMN03398550) | human skin metagenome | study: EMG produced TPA metagenomics assembly of the Human Skin Microbiome Metagenome (human skin metagenome) data set.
GCGGCGGTGAAATGAAACGCAACGGCACCACCAGCAAAGGCACCACCAGATGGCGCTGCAAACAATGCGGCGCCTCCAGCGTCAAACGTCGAAACGACATCACCAACGCGGCAGTGTTCACCCAGTTCATCGAGCATTGCACCACCGCAATATCACTCGACGACCTAGCCAAACGAAACGGTGTTAGCCGCGCCACCATGAAGCGGCGCTTCAAGTGGTGCTGGCTCGTTGATGTGCCTGACCCCACCGCCGGCCACCACAAGCGGATCTACGACCAGGTATTTCTCGATGGCACCTACACCGCCGGTGGCTGCCTGATCGTCGCGGCGACCATCGACCACGTGATCGCCTGGCACTGGTGCAAACACGAAACCACCCGCGACTACCAACTGCTGCTTGAACGCATCGAAGCCCCACTCATCGCCGTCATCGACGGCGGCCAAGGCGCATACAGCGCAATCAAAAAGTGCTGGCCGACTACGAAAATTCAACGCTGCCTCGTCCACGCCCAACGCGTGGTCCGCCGCTACACCACCACCAACCCACGCACCGATGCCGGGCGCACCATCTACCGACTTGCGCTGAAACTGACCCGGATCACCACACTGGATGAAGCCGCCGCGTGGGGTGTGCAACTGCACGAGTTTTCAACGATCTACCGGGAATGGATGAACGAGAAAACCATGATCAAAGACCCCAAAACAGGTGCATGGACCCGCGTGTGGACCCACCACAACGTGCGCAAGGCCTACAACAGCCTCAACCATCTTTGGCGGTCCGAGATGCTGTTTGTCTACCTCAACCCGCCAGCAGGAGTCCTTGCGCCCGAGCGGATCAAATCCACCACCAACAGCTTAGAAGGCGGCATCAACGCCCAGCTCAAACTGCTCGCCAGAACCCACCGCGGCAGATCAGGCGAACGACAACGCCGCATGCTGGATTGGTGGCTCTACTTAAAAACGGAACTGCCTGACGATCCAGTACGAATCGCCAGGCAGTCCGACTGGGGCCAGGGCCAACTCGCCAAAGTATCCACCCTGACCCAAACCGAGAACCAAGCCGACCACGAAACAGGACGCCCAGCCCTCTACGACAACGCTATCGACACCGACTACACCCACTCAATCGGCATTCAAAAAGGCCAAATCTAACCCCCGCGACACGCCGAGCCAGACACACATTTTGACCCTTAACCCTCCTTGCATGGAAAAAGGCCCCCGATTTCTCGGGGGCCTATCGGTGGAGCTGCCGGGAATTGAACCCGGGTCCTTCGTCACCTTGCCAGGGCTTCTCCGTGCGCAGTTCGCACAGGATCTCTGCTCGGCCCTCCGGATCGGGCGAACACGTCCGGATGATGGGCCCAGTCACCAGTAAGAGTCCCGACCGGTCCTGATGACCCGGCCAGCCGGCTAGTTCCTTAGTCGATGCCAGGTTCTAGGTCAGGAACGAAACCTAGGCTGACAGACACGCGTCGCTGTAATTAGGCAGCGAGGGCGTAGTCACGCTGAGAGTTCTTCTCTGCGTTTATTGGTTGCTACGACGCTTATACGGTGGTCGTTAGCCTGCACCGGCACGCTTCCCCTGGCTCAGTGCACGAAGTCGAAACCAAATCAACCCCATGCGGTAGGGACGGGATAGTGCATCTTCCCTACGGTTCGTATAACACTACCCCACCCACTTTTATTTCCTCAAGTGCTCTTCCAGCCACTCTTTGAGGACCACTGCGTGGTTGACCTTGCGGTTGGCGGCGGCGAAGAGAAGGGTGGCGTCGGCAAGCGCAAGCAGCTGGGTGAGCTCTTCGGAGTCATTGTCATCCAGCTCGGCCTTGTAGCGGCGGGCAAACTCGTCGAAACGATCCTCGTCGTGGTTCCACCATTTGCGCAGCTCCGGACTCGGCGCGACTTCCTTGAACCATTTCTCGTAGTCCACATCGCTCTTAGCGACGCCCCGAGGCCACATCCGATCCACCAACACCCCGGTGCCACGAATAGTGTCCTCGCCTTTGACGACGTCGTGGACTTTCGCTGTCTTAAACATTGATGCCCTTCACGCGGCGGCCGAGCTCGCGGGAAATTTCACGGTCCTGGTCGCGGCGCTTAATATCCTCTCGCTTGTCATAATCCTGCTTGCCTTGGGCCAGCGCAAGCGAGAGCTTGGCGTAGCCATTTTTGAGATAAACCTTGAGCGGAACCAGGGTCTTATTGCCATTGCGCACCTGGCCATAAAGCTTGTCGATCTCACGGCGGTGCAATAGAAGCTTGCGGGTGCGCCGCGGGCTGTGGTTCGTCCACGAGCCCATGGAGTACTCCGGAATGTGGAGGTTCCGCAGGTACACTTCGCCATCGTCAATGGTGGCGAAGGCATCGTTGAGCGAGATTTTGCCCTCTCGCAAGGATTTGATCTCGGTGCCGAGCAGGACAATGCCGCACTCGTATTCCTCGAGAATTTTGTAGTCGTGCCGGGCCCGGCGGTTGGTCGCAAGCGTAGCCTCGCCGGATGCCGCCTTCTTGTTTTTCTTGCCCTTCTTAGCCATAGTTATGCCAGTGTAGTGCCCTTTTGACTGGCCCGGCAAACAGACTATTTGCGCACATATGACCGCAGGGTGATATGGGCAGTAACGGCGGTAACCACCAGCGCTAGCAAACCGACGAGTGGCAGGGCAATCCAGAGGTCGCCGGACTTCATAGGCGCAAGCAGCTGGGATTCATAAAGTCCTTGCAGGGACGGGTCCACCACTTGGGACTTGCCCAAGAAGATGCCGGCGCCGCCGAGGAGTACACCGATAAGGGAGGCCAAGACTGCTTCCATCACGAATGGCGCCTGCGTCATCCACCGGCTTGCGCCCACCATGCGCATGATCTCCGTTTCGCGAGTGCGGTGGAATGCAGCAATTTGCACCATATTAGCCACCAAGAAGATGGCCGCCACAGACATCACGATGGCCAGGATGAAGGTGGCATTGCGAATGGAGTCGAGGTTGCTAGCGGCATTGCGCACCTCTTGCTGCTGGTCGACGACGTCCTCTACCGCTGGGTTATCCCGAATCGCATCGATGGCGGAAGCGTCTTCTGGGTCTACAAGCCGCACGTGGAGCGCGGCCGGCAGCGCATCAGGGGAGGTTTGCTCCACCATCACAGGGTCGGTGTCTTGAAAAAGTTCTTTGAACCGCTCATAGGAATCTGCGCGGTTGCGGTATTCCACGGACTCGACGGAATCATCCGCCTCTAGCTGATCCTTGATATCCGCACAGGCCGGACTCGTGCAGTCTGGATCCCCGGCAGAAATATCCTCATTGAGCTGGACCATGACCTCGACGCGGTCGAGATAGATATCCTTGGTGTCCTTGGTCAGGTTGGTCACCATAATGCCGGCGACAACGAGCCCCACCGCAATCGCGGTAGTAATGATCATGGCGATGGTCATGGTCAAATTGCGGCCCAGACCCTTTGTGGCTTCGCGGAAAATAAATCCTAGCTTCATGCTTCCCCCTCATAGGTTGCCTCGTGCTCATCGCGCACGAGAACTCCATTGCGCAGCTCCAGCACGCGCTTGCGCGCCCTATTGACGGCGCGGGCATTGTGAGTGGACATGACCACAGTGGTGCCGCGGCGGTTGATGCCCAGCAGTAAGTCCATGATCTCGTCAGCGGTGGAGGGATCGAGGTTGCCCGTGGGTTCGTCGGCAAGCAGAAGCTTCGGCCGATTAACCACCGCGCGGGCGATGGCCACACGCTGCTGCTCACCACCGGAGAGCTCATGCGGATAGGCGTTGTGGCGATCTTGGAGTCCCACCAGCTCCAATACCTGCGGGACCGCAGTGGAAATGCGGTACTTGCTCTTGCCAATAACCTCCAGCGCAAAGGCCACGTTTTGATACACCGTCAGCTTTGGAAGCAGGCGGAAATCCTGGAAGACGTACCCAATGGACTGACGCAGCGCGTTGATCTGCTTGCCAGAAAGCTCATTGACGTGGAAATCGTCGAAGTAAATATCGCCCTCGCTGACATTGTTATAGCGCACCATCAGCTCCAAGAAGGTGGACTTACCGGAGCCAGACGGACCGATCAGGAAAGCGAATTCACCATCCGCAATCTCGAAAGACACCCCATCGAGCGCTGGGCGGGACTCGGCGGAGTAGGCCTTAGTCACGTTGTCGAATCTAATCACGCGAATCACTGTAGCAACCAAAGTTGACACCGCGCTGTGAACTATATTTAAGTAATGTGGTCTAAGACACTAATTTGTTCCGACCCAATCGACAGAAAGTGCCGATACTATGGCCGAAACCGAAACTAAAGAAAAACCACGTTCTGCAAGCGGCTTCCTGGGCACTGTAGAAAAGATTGGCAATAAGCTGCCGGATCCGTTCTGGCTCTTCGTCATCCTCGCGGCAATCGTTGCTGTGACATCCTGGCTGGGGCATCTCATTGGCATGAGCGCAGAGGATCCCAAAACCGGCGAGACCATTGAGGTGCAATCGCTACTGACCACCGAGAATATCTCGCGCATGGTTACGGACGCGGTGGAAAACTTCACCAGTTTCCCACCGCTCGGCGTCATCCTTGCAGTGATGCTCGGCGTGGCCGTAGCGGAGCAGTCCGGCCTGCTTTCCGCCTTGGTACGCGGCATGGTCACCAAGGTCAGTGCCAAGATGCTTACCTTCGTCGTGGCGTTGGCCGGTGTGACCGGCTCTGTGGCCTCCGATGCCATCTACGTCATCCTCATTCCGCTGGGAGCCATGGCCTTCCACGCGGTGGGCCGCTCCCCCATCGTGGGTGCAATGGTGGCCTTTGCCGCCTCGTCAGCCGGATTTAATGCCTCGCTGATTCTCAATATCACCGACCTCCTGCTGGCTGGTATTTCTACTCCAGCCGCGCAGTTCGTCGATGCCGAGTATGAGGTCAGCCCGCTGGCGAATATCTTCTTCGTCATCCCTTCCGCCGTGGTGCTTTCGCTCATCATTACCGCGGTCACGGAATTCCTCATGGTGAAAAAGGCCCGCGAATTGGTAGACCACGACCACATCAATTACGAGGAAGTCTCCTTTTCCAAAGCCGCTGGCAGCTCTTCCACCAAGGAAGGGGAAGAGGAAGAATACGACTTCACGGATGATGAAGAGGCCATGCGCATCAAACCCAATGAACAGCGTGGTTTGATAGCGTCCGGCGTCACCCTGGTGATCTTCCTCGCCGCCTTCTTCGCCCTGCTGTTTATCCCTGGTTCCCCGCTGGCGAGCCAAGAAGACAGCTTTATGGAGTCGCCGCTCATCAGCGCCATCGCGGTGCCCATTGCCTTGGCCTTCTTGGTGTGCGGCATTGCCTATGGCTTGGCGGCTGGCACCGTGAAGTCCTTTGCTGATGTGCCGACGTTTATGGCCAAGGGTATCGAGACTCTCGTTCCCATGCTGGTCCTCTTTTTCGCCGTCGCCCAGTTCCTCGCTTGGTTCGAGTGGTCCAACCTCGGCGTATGGACCGCTATTAAGGGCTCCGAGCTACTCCAGCACTGGTCGCTGCCGCCGTTGCTCATGTTCGCCGCGCTGGTCGCCATGGTGGCACTGCTCAACCTATTCATTACCTCAGGCTCTGCCCAATGGGCGCTTATGGCCCCGGTCATCGTACCGATGATGATGTATGTGGGCGTCTCACCCGAGGTCTCCCAGATGCTTTTCCGTATCGGTGATTCGCCGACGAATATCATCACCCCAATGTCGCCCTATTTCGCGCTGGCGTTGACCTTCCTGCAGCGCTACTACAAGCACGCGGGTGTGGGTACCTTGATGTCGCTCGCTCTGCCCTACTCGCTGTGCATGCTGGTGGGCTGGTTCATCTTCTTCGTTATCTGGTACCTCATCGGTCTCCCGCTGGGACCAGGTGCACCGATGCACTTTCCGGCCTAGGTTTCCGCCGCGGGCTAAAAATAAAGACCGAACTGAGTCATTCCCCTCAGTTCGGTCTTTTCGTTCGACTAGCTATTCCTGCTCTTGCTGCATGCGCCAGCGGATGCCGGATTCAAGGAAGCCATCGATATCGCCATCGAGCACCTTGGAGGGATCACCCACCTCAAAGTTGGTGCGCAGGTCTTTGACCATCTGGTACGGGTGCAACACGTAGGAGCGCATCTGATTGCCCCAGGAGGCGTTACCACCAGCGCCCAGCGCGTCAAGCTCGGCCTGCTCCTCTTGGCGCTTGCGCTCCAAGAGCTTTGCCTGCAGCACGCGCATAGCCGAGGCCTTATTTTGAATCTGCGACTTTTCGTTCTGGCAGGTGACCACGATTCCGGTGGGAATGTGGGTCAGGCGCACCGCGGAGTCGGTGGTGTTGACGGACTGTCCGCCAGGACCCGAAGAACGATAAACATCGACGCGCACTTCGCTATCTGGGATATCGATGTGGTCCGTTTGTTCCACCACCGGCAGGACTTCTACCTCGGCGAAGGAGGTCTGGCGCCGGCCTTGATTATCAAAGGGCGAGATGCGCACTAGGCGGTGTGCTCCCTGCTCCACGGAAAGCTGGCCATACATGTATTCACCATGGACCACAAAGGTCGCGGACTTGATGCCCGCTTCTTCCGCGTAAGAGATGTCATATACATCCACCTTGTGGCCGTGCTTTTCTGCCCAGCGGGTATACATGCGCATAAGCATTTCAGCCCAGTCCGCCGCATCCACACCGCCGGCACCAGAACGAATATTGATAACCGCCTCACGCGGGTCATACTCACCGGAAAGCATGGTGGTCACCTCTAGGGATTCGATGGCGGATTCCAGGGAATCGAGCTCCTCGTCTGCTAGGGAAGAATCCCCTTCCTCTTCCGCAAGTTCGTACATGACGGGCATGTCCTCGAGACGCCCGCGCAGCGCTTCTAGCTTGCGAACCTTCGCCTGCGCTGCGGAAAGCTCAGAGGTGACCTTTTGGGCATGTACGGGGTCGTCCCACAGGGATGGATCCCCGGCCTGGGCCTCTAGTTCCCGAATGCGGGCAGCCAAAGCCTCTGGGTCCATGACCTTCTCAATGGTGGTCAGGGTGGATTCTAGTTGCTTGAGCCGTGCTGTTACTTCGGGACGCATAGGCCCCAATCCTACCCACCCGGCCATCACAATTAGCCATCGGCCGCGTTTAGGGTGACAATGGTGGGCATGGATCAAAAGCCGAGCTTGCAGGAGATGATCGACGCGGTCATCAAGACCTTTATTGTCGCGCATGCGGATGACGGGGATGCGCACCTTGCGCAGGCCCTCGTCTATAACGCCGGACGCCTAGCGTGGCGCCTGCGTGAGATGGGCGTGGACGTGGAGCAAAAGACTTCCATCTCGGACGTTGTCACGGATGCAGACCGCGCGGCCGAGCGCTTCGTCGCGGGCGTGCTCGAGGCCGTGCGCCCGGAGGACGGCATCCTGGGTGAGGAGGGCGCCGCCCGCGAGTCCCAATCCGGCCGCACCTGGGTCATTGACCCAGTCGATGGCACCTACAATTTCTCTTCCGGCTCCGATTATTGGTGCTCTGCCCTCGCGCTTGCCGACGCCACCGGGATCACCCTTGGTGCTGTCCACCGCCCCGCCATGGGTTATACGTGGTTCGGTGGCCGTGACTACCCCACTTCCCTGGACGGTAAGGAAGTTTCCCGCCTTGCGGCTCAGCCGGCCAAGCAGATTTCGCTATCTACCTATTTGCACCCGACCTCGCTGATGGATGGGGATATCCGCGGGGCATGGCAGCGCGTGGCGGAAAACTTTGCTACAGTCCGTATGCTCGGTGCCGGTTCTGTTGACCTGTCCTCCGTAGCCGATGGCACGTGGGGCGCATGGATGCAGCATTCGGTCGCGGATTGGGATTGGTTCCCCGGCAAAGCTCTCGTTGAAGCAGCCGGTGGTGCCGCCCGCAAGGTAGAAGCCGGCGGTGTCGAATGGTGCCTCGCCGGCAATAAATTGGTAGTGGATCAGATGGAGGATTGGCTCCGTGGGTAAGTTCAAAGAAGACTTGGGCCTCGCGCTCGAGCTGGCGGGCCATGCCGATGTAGTAACCATGCATCGTTTCGAGGCCTCGGATCTTTCCGTTAAGGAAAAGCCGGATATGTCTCCCGTATCGGATGCGGACCTCACCTGTGAGAAGCACATCCGCGAATCCCTCAAGCGCTCCCGCCCGCGCGATGAGGTGCTGGGCGAGGAATACGGCGGCGAGGCCTGTTATAAGGGCCGCCAGTGGGTCATCGATCCCATCGACGGCACCAAGAACTTCGTGCGTGGCGTGCCCGTATGGGCCACGCTCATTTCCCTCTTGGAAGACGGCGAACCGGTGGTATCTGTCGTCTCCGCTCCCGCCCTGCGCCGCCGCTGGTACGCGGCCAAAGGCGCTGGTGCCTTCCGCGTTTTTGGCGGCGAGCCGAAACGCCTGAGCGTTTCCCACGTAGAAAATCTCTCCGATTCTTCGCTGGCGATGAGCTCGCTTACCGGATGGGCTGAGCGCGGCCTGCGCGATAAATTCCTCGCGCTAACGGATAAAACGTGGCGCCTGCGCGGCTACGGAGACTTCTGGTCCTATTGCCTCGTCGCCGAAGGCGCAGTAGATATCGCCGCCGAACCGGAGGTTTCCCTGTGGGACCTCGCTGCGCCCTCGCTCATCGTGACCGAGGCCGGCGGTACCTTCACTGACCTTGAAGGAAACCCCGGCCCGCATGGCGGATCCGGCGTAGCCTCCAACGGACTGCTGCATAAGCACGCCCTCGCCGCGCTACAGGGCTAGGGTCTTCTCCGCAGCTGGAGCACTACCGGGCCGCGGTGCTCGGTAGCTGCACCGGAACAACCACCCGCCTGCGCGCAACTGCCGCAGCCGCCGGTGGGGCACGAGTTGAGCGATTCTCGCACCAGCTCCGCCGTGCGTTCGAGGTGGGCGAGGATGATTTCCACGGTCCCCTGCCCTAACCCAGTAGCTTTTGCAATGTCAGCCAGGTTGGATTTGCCCTGTTTAATGGCCTCTTTGACCTGCTGCGTGGGGCTCATAGGAAACCCTTGAGGACTTGGAAAACTCCCACCGCGAGGATCCAGGCGGAGCCGAGTTGTAGGGCGAAGCCGATGAGTGTCCACTTCCAACCTATTTCTCGCCGCTGCGCGGCTACCGTGGCTACGCACGGGGTGTAGGCCAGCAGGAATACCATGTACGCCCATACTGCCGCGAGTCCGTGCCCGCCAGAGGCCGCATCAAAATCAGCGCGGATATGGCTGGCCAGTGGGGATTCTGCTTGCTCTTCTGGTGCATCGTCAGTGACGTCTTCGACTGCGTACGTCTGTGCCCACGTGGAAATGAGGGTTTCCTTCGCCACGAATCCAGTGACCAAGGGGCCGGTCAGCGACCAAGAATCAAAGCCTGCTGGGGCAAAGACGGGAGACATTGCCTGAGCAACGGCACCATAGGCGGAATCCTGTGGCGGCACTGCCTCTTCGTTAAAGGAGTGCCCGCCGGTGACCGGGATGGACATGAGCAGCCAGATGACTACCACCGTGGCCACGATGATGCCGCCGGCGGTATGCAAGAAGCCCTTGAGGCGCACCCACATTACTGAGATGGTGAGTCTAAACGTGGGCAGCTGATAGGCCGGAAGGTCGATAACGAGGGCTTCGGCCGGCATGGCCCGCCACACCGTGCGGCGCAGCGCCAGGCCTACCAACACCACCAAAGCGATGGACAGCACGTACATGGCAAATACCGCGGAACCGGCATGAGCAGGGAAAAATACCTGTGCCAGCATCATAAATACGATGAGACGCGCAGAGCATGAAGTAAAGGGAATAAGCAGGCAGGTGAGGATGCGGTGGCGGACGTCGCCAAGCACGCGCGTGGCTGAGATAGCCGGTACATTGCAGCCATAGCCCACCACGATGGGGATAAAAGCCTTACCCGGCAGGCCGATGGCACGCATCACGCGGTCAGTGACCACGGCCGCGCGCGCCATATAGCCGGAATCCTCCAGCACCGCCAAGCACAAAAACATCAGCGCGAGAAGCGGCGCGAAGGTGAGCACCATGCCTACGCCACCGATGAGACCATCAACCAACAAGCCTGTGAGCAGCCAGTTATCCGGGAGGATACTGCGCGCAGCGGCGGAAACGGGGCCGGTGATGAATGCTTCTAATCCGTCCTGTAGTGGACCCGCGACAGTAGTGGTGATGAAGAAGACCGCCCACATCACCGCCAGAAACAGAATCGGCCCCACCACTGGGTGCAAGACTAGGCGGTCCACGCGGTGGCTGAGCGGTTCGCCAGTATCCGTCCGTGAAACGGCAACCTTTTCCGCCGCGTCCAAATCCACAAAGCGCTGGTCTAAGTCGGCATTGGGCCGGATGGTCCGCGGCTCAGTGTGCATTGCACGGGCAACCTCGCGCTCGAGCGCGTCCAAGTTTTCGCGCCGCCGGCCGTTAACGCTGACTACCGGTATGCCCACCTCGTGTGAAAGCGCGAACGTATCGATGCTTATGCCCTGCTGCTTAGCGATGTCCTCCTTGGTCACCCCAATCACTACCCGATACGGGTGCTCCGCAATCTGGAAAGCGAGGTTCAGTCCGCGCGCCGGCGCAGTGGCATCCACGAGCACCACAACCACATCGGGGCGCTCACACGGCGGAGCCTCCACGAGCATATCGCGGGTAAATTCCTCGTCTGGGCTCATGGGATCCAATGAATAAGCACCAGGAAGATCAATGATGTCAAAGACCTCTGGCTGCGCATTCCACAAGCCACGGCTTATCTCAACGGAGGTACCCGGCCAGTTTCCGGTCTGCACCTTCGCTCCGGTTAGCGCATTAAACAAGGTAGACTTGCCGGAATTTGGAGCCCCGACCAATGCGAGGACCGGCGTTCCCTCCTTCGCAATGCGCATGGCGGAGGTGGAATGGCAGCTCGGCGCGGCGGTTTTTCGTGCCATTATGCTGCCACCGGGATGACTTCGAGCTGGCGAAGGGTAGCCACATCCACCGCATAGTGGGCGGTGCCTACGGTAACGAGGCGCGCGCCGCCGGCTACCTTACGGCCGATCCGTACGCGCACACCTGGGCGGAAACCTAATTCCCGCAAACGCAGCGCCAACGCCGGCTGCGCTGCGATAGCGTGCCGCAGGCAGCGCTCAGGAAGTTCCACCAAAGCGTCTACCGGTGCCTGATCGGCGCGCAGGCACTCGGATTTTTCACATCTCGGTTGGCGCCGGGTACGGGATAAGAGGGACAGCTGCAACATCGCGCGGTTACCTCGGTTCTCTCTGCCCGGACCATGCCGGTGATATTAGCCACACCTAAGTAGCCACTAGATAAGGCTAACCTTAGTCCGCGCAAGCATTTCACACAAGAGTCGATTAGTTGTGATTATCAGCACCGGCCAGCGACGCAAAAGCCCGCTCCCCAAGGTGGGGAGCGGGCGAATGGCTCAGTACAACTAGTCTTCAGGCAGCGTGAAACCAGCGCCTACGCCGCCGCGGCGGTTCATATCCGCCAAGACCGCATCCATATTGGTGGCAGCAGTCGGGTTATGAACCGGCCCCTGCAATGGAGTACGGCACGGGAAATTCACCGGCAGGAATCCACCGGAAATGGAACCAATGAGGCGGCCATTGACTAGCAACGGCGCACCAGAATCACCCATCATGGCGCAAACTTGGTTTACCTGAATCTTCTTTGCCTGCTGATAGGTAATGCCACAGGTCTTGCCGGTGGCAACGCCCTGCTTGCACACCTGCTGCCCTGGTTTGACGCCACCGCCTAGTTCATTGACGGTTACGCCATTGTAGGAACGGGACACCTTAGCCTTGGAACCAAACTCAATAACGGCATAGTCCAGATCCTCATTCTTGGACACCACGGTGCCCGTCGGTCCGATTTGCTCCGAATCAGCGGAGGTAACTGAATCGCCCACATTGCCGCAGTGGCCAGCGGTCAGCCCCACCTTGCGGCCACCATTATCGTTGCCTGCCGCGGTCAGAGTGCACATCGTCTTGTCATTGACGTAGAGCGGGGTGCCTGGACCATAGAGGGACTCACCCTGATTCATGGCTGCAACAGACTCTTCTGGAATGCGTGGGGCATCAAACATGGAACCCGGCACCCGGTGCAGGACGTAATCAGCCTGTGGCTTGCCCGCGGCTACCTTGGAAAAGCCATCGTTTTTCCACTTATAGTTCGGATTGGTGCCCTGCGGTTTAAACTCCGGCTGGGTAGCCTGCTCCGCTAGGCCGATGGGATTCGGGTTGGTCAGCGGTTCCGCGTACTGTGCATGCTGCTGTGCCACGTCCTGCGCATTGCGAACAGAAGCATCTACAGCATCGGTGACGTTCTTATCCACCTGCGGGGTCTGGATACCAACCTCCGCCAGGCCATCGCGGACCTGGTTAATAATCCCTGCGGAGTCGAAATCCGGTTGGGGCAATTCCTGGGCGCCTGCGGCCGGGGAACCCAGAAAAAACGCACCAGCGAAAGCCGAGCCCACCAGGACTTTCTTAAGGTGCGGAATGCGAAGCATCAAGGTACCTACTTTCAGTTGTCAACATCGTGCAAGCTCGATACTGGCACGAAAAGATTGTGGAAACAGCAAACTCTTGTGACTGTGTCCAAGCCGTTATATTTCTTCCAGAATTCGGGGGTGATCACCCCTCCCCTATCATGGAGAACATGCCCACACCGCTGTCCTATTCTGATGTCTCCGACTTTCCACAGCTGCATATGTCGCGGGTTATCGATGCTGACTTTGACACCGCCGCACACCGACTTTTCCGCTGGTCAGTACAACGCAGCGGTCTTTTCCGTGTCCGCCCGACCCATGAGGTGGTGGAGCTCGGCGCGGAGGTCACCATGGGCCTCGGCCCGTGGGATTTTCGCTGCCGCGTGGTCGATGTCTTCCACGAGGACGGCCGCTGCGGGTTCACCTACGGCACCCTTCCCGGACACCTCGAGCGCGGCGAAGAAACCTTCACCCTTGAGCGCCTGCGCGATGGCCGCACGCTGCTGCTTATCGACGCCGCCTCAGAGCCCTTCCTCCCCTTCCTGCGCCCGCTCGTGGACGTGCCGAGGCGCCTGCTTATCAGCCGGCTATATCTCCACGCCTTGGACGAATAGCAGGATTGTATATACGACTAAAGCCGCCTTCCCCAACCCGGGGAAAGCGGCTTAAACTCGGCGCTGGTTAATTCTTGCGCTTGTCCTCAATGGACTCGCGCGCATCGCGCACAGCGCCCTTGACGCGGTCAAAGAAGCCACCCTTCTTCGTGGACTCCTCCTGGTACTCGTGTGCCTTGTCCTCCACGAAGCCCTTAGCGCGCTGGAAGGCATCACCTACGGCGCTACCTGCCTCGGACGCCTTGTCCTTTAGCTGATCCAAGCGCTCAGAGGACTGCTGACCATTGACGTTGTCCTGGTTCGGTGCAGTTGCAATGCGCTCCTCGTTTGCTTCGCCCACAATGTGCTGGCTGGGCGCGTAGTCCGAATTGTCCTCATCCAGCTTCTCCTGCAGGTCCGGCTGCTGCGGAGCGGAACCAATATGCTCTTCCTTCGCACCACCGACAATGTGCTGGCTCGGCGCATAGTCCGAGTTATCCTCGTCCAGCTTCTCCTGCAGATCTGGCTGCTCAGAAGCAGGGGCTACATGCTCTTCGTCGGCGCCAGCGACGACATGATTCTGCGGCTCGTACTTGCTGGCGGTGGATTCTGCATTATCCGCAGCCTGCTTGCCTACTGGTGTGGATAGGCCGGCTGTGCCCGCGGCGCCTGCCGCTGCAACCCCTGCACCCGCTGCAGCCGCGCCGGACTGAGCGGAGGTGGCCGACTTAGCTGCCGAAGACACAGTGTCCTCAGAGGCCAGGTACTTGTATTCGTTGCGGTCCAGGTCAACTTCGTGGCCTAGGTTATTCGCCATTGCTGCGTACTCCTTTAAATAGATTTATCTTCTCCCCTCTAGGGTTCCAGAAAATTCAGGAGCGTGCACGGAAATGGGTATGGGAAAGCGTCGACCGGTGGAGGGATCAGTCATCTCTAAACACTCAACATGGAAGGTTTCGCGTACGAGTTCAGCGGTCATCACCTCCTCGGTAGGCCCTTCGGCCACAATGCGCCCCTCACGCATGGCTACGATTCGATCGGCGTAACGCGCAGCATGGACCATATCGTGAACCACCATGACCACTGTGACCCCGGCACCATTGAGGTCTCGGATGAGATCCAAGATGGACAGTTGGTGCGCAGGGTCGAGGTAAGTAGTCGGCTCGTCAAGCAAGGTAATTGGTGTTTCTTGGGCCAAGGTCATGGCGAGGAAAACACGCTGGCGCTGACCGCCGGAAAGGTTTGCGGCGGAGGCATCGAGAAGCTCGCTCACCCCAGCACGCGAGGCAGCACGCTCAACCGCTGCATGATCTCCGGCCCGCATCGTCGCTAGCGCTCCTGTATAGGGATAACGGCCGTAACCGATGACGTCGCGCACTAATACCCCTTCCGGGGCCACGGGATGTTGTGGCAGAAAAGAAACTTCACGTGCAAAGGCACGCGAGGAATACTTGCTGATATTTTGGTCCGAGAGGTACACCGCGCCTGCGCTGGGCGTAAGTTGGCGCCCCAATGTTTTGAGAAGCGTCGATTTGCCGCAGCCATTCGGCCCGATCAGAGCCGTTACTTGACCGCTAGATAAGCGGAGATTTACATCTTTGACCACATCGGGGCCACCGTAACCCACGGTCAATCCGCTACACGTCAGTGTCATGTCTAGCCTCCGTTTCGCACTCGGGTTAGCCGAGTCAATAGGAAAATGAAATAGGGTGCGCCAATCAGCGCGATGAGCGCGCCAACGGGGATTTCCGTGGGGGCGAAGGCCCAGCGACCGAACGTATCGCATACAGTCACAAGGGTCGCGCCGCCTAGGGCCGCCACGGGCATTTGCCGGCGCAGGTTCGAACCAACGATCAAGCGGGCAGCATGTGGGACGACGAGCCCGGCGAAACCCAAGACCCCGGCCGCGGCGACTCCCGCTGCGCCGAGGACAACGGCCAAAGCTATTGCTATTAGGCGCCACATCTTGGTACTCACTCCGATGCCGGCCATGGTGGAATCATCCAGCGCTAGCATATCCAGGTGTTTTGCAACCACCATCGCGATGGTTAGGGCGAAAAGGATAAAGGGGGCAACAATAGTGGCGTCGCCAAGCGAGCGGGCGTAAAGCGAACCTTTCAGCCATGTCATGGCCGCTCCTGCCTCTGGCGCGGCGCGCACCAAGAGCAATTCAGTGATGGCACCCAGCCCGAAAGATACCGCCACCCCGGTAAGGGGCAGGCGCACCGGATCGCTTACCCCGCGTCCAGCAAAAAGGAGAACCACCCCAGTTCCAGCCAACGCGCCGATAAAGGCGATAAAGGTCAGCAGGTGGGCCGGCAGGGCGCCTACTCCCATGAGTACCGCAACGGCCGCGAGTCCACCGCCGGAGGTAATACCCACCGTATCTGGAGCGGCCAAAGGATTGCGTAGCGCGGATTGCAAAAGACAACCAGAAACAGCCATGGCACTGCCCGCGCAGATACCTACCAAGAATCGCGGTGCGCGGTACTTCCAGATGAGCGGATCTCCGGTAAAGAAGCCAGTGGTCACCTCGCCCGGCGATTTCATCACCGCACCGACGCCCATGCCGATGACTGCGCTCAATACCAACGCCAGGATGAGCCCTACCAGAACCCCTACAAAACTCTTATGCCGCATGCTTCCTCCTCCCCAGCGCATGGACGGACCACAGCACTAAGGGCATGCCAGCCAAAGAAGTCACGATGCCCACTGGGGTCTCGGCCGGCGCCCAAATTGCCTGCCCAACCGAATCTGCCGCCAGAAGCACCGCTGCTCCTACAATTCCAGCCACACACAGCCCCATGCGGTGGTGCGAGCCGCACACTCGCCACGCTACGGTCGCGGCCATCAGCCCCAAAAATCCAATCGGCCCGGTTGCGGCTACCGAAGGAGCAATGAGCACTACCGCCGCCACAATGGCAGCCAACCGAATGCGCTCCGGCTTCGCCCCCACAGCACCAGCCACGGCATCACCGGCTACGAGCAAGTCCAGCGTTTTCGCACCGATTAAGGTCAAGGGAATCACGACCAGCACAGCGACCAGCGCGGGCATAATATCGCTTAGTCGTACACCGGCAAGCCGGCCAGAGAGCCATGACATCACCGTCGCCAGTTGAGCTTCATCTATCACCAGAAAAATGGAGGTCAAGGCGCTACACAGCGCGGAAACGGCAACGCCCACGAGTACCATGCGCTGGATCGCACCGCTCTTGCCGACGCCCACCGTCACCCCCACAGCAATCCCCGCACCCAGCAGCGCACCGGGCAGCTGGTCAACGCTCGAGGTTTCGCTCCCAAAAAACATTGCGGTTGCGACTGCGCCGAGTGCCGCACCGGAGTTCACACCAGTGATGGACGGATCGGCGAGCGGATTCGCGGTTGCCGTGCGCAGCAATAACCCGCCTACACCTAGTGCAATACCGACCACCGTGGTAGCAAGGAGACGGTCAAAAGCCACGCTATGCAGCTCTTCTTCCAACCACGGGGTATCAACTGGCACCTGAACATGGCGGAGCCGCCACCACCACACAAAGGCAGCGGCAGCGGTTGCAAAGACCAGGCAGGCACTGGCTTTAGTTCGTGATGCCACTACTTTTCAGCGGCGATAATGTCATCGAGCATATGCTCGGCGGAAAGTGGCCCGCGAGCGCGCGACCAGATATCTTGGTCTACCTTTACGATGTCACCGCTGCCCTTGGCATAGGGCGTCTTTTTAAACGCTTCGACGTCCTTGTACATAAAGACTCGGTCAGCCTTCATGCCAGGGAGCTTATCGCCGGTCAGTTCCGCTACATCAGTCTTAGATTCGATAGAAGACTTCTCGCCTTCAAAGGCATAGTCATAGCCCACTTTACTCAGTAGCGACTGAGGGAAAGAGGGGTTGACCCAGGTATAGAGCATCTCGCTGGACCAGCCAGCCACGACCGCACGACTCCCCGGCTTTACCGTGTCCTTGGTCTGAGCAATCTTGTCCTCGATGCGCTGACGGACTTCTTTAGCCTTTTCCTCTTTGCCGAGTTTGGCCGCGATCTCATCCATCGAGTCCAACACGTCCGAGTAAGTTTCATCTGGGTAGGATTCCGTCTGCGCAATCTCTTCCAGCTGCGGCATAATATCAGCTTGCCGGGTAGGGCTAGCCAAAATCAGATCTGGCTCCAAAGACTGGATAACCTCTAGGTTCGGCTGCTTGGCTTGGCCCACAGAGGTCGCCTGACCTAACTGTCCCTTCAACGTAGTAGGTGCCTCCGACTTACCGATTTCTACGATTCCCACAGGGGCCACATCGAGGGCCTTGAGAATTTCCTCATAGCGCCAATCGAGCGCCACAACTCGCTCGATTTTCCTATCTTCACCCGGTCCCTGAGAAGAATCAGAAGAACACGCAACAAGGCCTGCGCCTAGGGCTAGGGTGGCTACAAGTGCGATAACTGCACGCACATTCATGAAGTCTCTCTTTTGCATAGGCTTACCTTAGCTTTATAAGGGTTTACTGTCTAGAGCCTGATTGCTTCCCTCTCCATGACAGACCATGCAGCCACAGGATGAGTTCCATGAGGGATAGCGGTGAGGAGCGGAAACCGAAATCCGCTCTAGCCACGATCATCTACAGCCTCTGCGAACGAACTCCAAACTGCGGTCTTTGGTGTTCATCTTTCGAATGCTCTAGCCCTTGAGCACAGCGCGGGAAACGATGACGGGGGCGTCGCTGAAAGGATCGTCCCAGATTTCTACATCGATACCGTAGGCTGCGGCTAAAATATCCTTCCGCAGTGCTTCCTTGGGAGTCCCCCGGGCTATGACCTCGCCGTTGTTCATAACCGCCCTGGTGTCGGAGTACTGACCAGCCAACATGTGGTCGTGCAGCACAACAACGACTGCCTTACCAGCGCGGGCTTGCTTGCGAACGGGCTCCAAAACACTAATCGCGTGGGCGGGATCGAGGAAGGTCGTAGGCTCGTCGAGCAGCGGCACCGGCGCGCCCTGAGCCAGAGCCAGTGCAAGCCGTGCCCATTGCCGCTGGCCGCCGAAGAAAACGAAAATGGCCCTCATCGGCGAATGGGGAGCAGTTCATCAATCTAGAGGGGCTAACTGTAATTGGCCTTACAACCGTTCCATATCTATAGGCTATGCGAAGTTTCCATAGCCAGAAATGGTGCTCACCCATAAGAACGCTGATACGACGAAAGCCGCGGCGAATGTGAAGGCAAAAGCACGCCATGATCGGTCGCTAAGCCGATCCTTTTTCAACATGTAGACAGATATGGCTAATACACCCAACACCACCAATGAAGGTAGAGGTAGCCCATAGAAAACGAAAGGTATTGGAAGCCATGTGGACAGGAGCACTCCGCCATAAAGGGTTGCGACACCCAAGACAATTCCAAAAAGTATTCCCGGAATGATCGTTCTTTCTTTCACAACAAATTCCTTACCAATCAGTTTATCTTGATCAGGCCACCGTTTTTAGCCTGCGCATGACATTCATGGGCCTGACCCCGGAAAGTAGACACGTCGGGGGTCAGGCCCCCAGTTTTCTATCTCCAAAGTAAACAGAACCAAACCGCTTTTGAGTGGCAGCTAGATGATCGGTGATTGTGAATTGTCGAGCCAGGCCACGATGTGGTTTTCGGCTTGTCTCGCAGACGGTAGTTTGTCGAGGTGGCGGTCTCCGTTATGGTTCGTGAGAAGAAGCGGGAAGTAGTTTCCCTTGGCATTGAACTTGACCTGGAGGGTCTCGCCGTGCGAATTCTGGTACGTAACGAAGCCAGCGGACGGAGTCTCCGACAAGTGAGTCAGCCACTTGGGTACGGCTTTGGCAGAGGCGTAACGTTGGTCGCCCAATACGGTAGACGAGGTGGAGATGTCAGTGGTTTCGTCGCCTTCCAAGATCGGAATGCCCAAATGCGGGACCGAAATGGCGATGCCCTGGTGGAGGCCGAGCGCTGAAAGTTTTCGGGCGTCGCTCGAGAGATTTTCCGTGGGGATGTCGATTTTGGCTTGGCCGGGAGCTGGTGGTTCAACCTGCGCCAACTGCGCAATTGCGTCGAGTGCCGCCGTAGACTGAGGTGTATCTTCGAGGGCGATGATGGCCAAGTTGAGAGACTCGCGCTGCGACGTACTCGCCGTGTACAACTCGAGCGAGTCGGACTGATTCACTGAATCCAGCAGGATGCCGAGTATTTCGCCTTGGTAGGCGTAGATGGCCTCATCGATGGCGGTGGTGTCATGAATATTGCTCAACAGATGGTGGAGGTGCTCGGCGGCATCCGAGTCCATGGATTGGTCGTAAACTTTCGCATACAGTCGTCCGATGAGCAGCAGTGCGGAATCGCTATGCATAGTCTTTCGCTCCGTAAAAGTCGAAGGGGTACGGGTGGCTGGTCTTCCCGGCGAGGGGGTTTCGATCCTTTGGAGCGGAAAGCCATCCGGTGATGGCGCTGAGCACTTCGGCAGGCAGGCGCACTTCTTCCCCTTCTGCTGCAGCGAACCTGTAGCTGAGGGCGCCGGTTTTGTCAGCGTTTCCGTCAAGTCGCTCGGCCAGCTCGAATATTGTCAGCGCAGTGATATCTGCAACGAATCTGATTGCGTCATCAGATGACAGGGGCCCTGTTTCCTGGATTCGCGTGTGAAGCTGTTCAATGGTTGGCGTGACGACGTCTTCGAGGTCCGATTGAAATTGCGTCAGCTGTTCGTTGGTGGGCTGCGTTAACACTCTTATAACACTCCAGGGTTCCACGGGATATTTGTAGGTTGATACAAGCCTTGTTGCTTGAGCTTCTCGATGGACCTGACCCCCTGGTGGTGGACACGCTGAAACCAGCATCTCGCTGGGGAAGTGAGGTACCTTTCCACCATGCCACGCAAGACCTACACCGAGCGGTTCAAGCGTGACGCAGTCTCGTTGTACGAGTCGACTCCCGGAGCAACGATCAACGCGATCGCCTCCGATCTCGGGGTCAACCGCAACTCGCTGCGCAGCTGGCTCGATGCCTTCGGCACACGCACCAAAACCAATGCCAACGGTGAGAAAGTCGCCAGCCTCATCGCCGCGTCGGACTCCGCCACCGCTGCCTCAGGACTGTCGGACGCCGAGCGCATCCGCGTACTGGAACGCGAAAACGCCAAACTCCGCGAGGAACGAGAACTCCTTCGTAAGGCGGCCAAGTATTTCGCGGAAGAGACGAACTGGTGAACCGCTTCCGGTTCGTTGACGACCATCGAGACCTCTACGAGGTCAAGCGGTTATGCCAGGTCCTGAAAATCAATCGGTCCTCTTACTACGCCTGGAAATCAGCTGCCCCTGCCCGCCGGCAACGCCTCGTCGATGACGCGGTGCTGGGAGCGCAGATCAAGACCACCTTCAA
>ERZ500979.170-NODE-170-length-20406-cov-4.228343_pt1 | contig 20406 bp, 11 predicted proteins | sample MGYA00248864_ERZ500979 | MGnify/ENA primary metagenome ERZ500979 (study PRJEB25958, sample SAMN03398550) | human skin metagenome | study: EMG produced TPA metagenomics assembly of the Human Skin Microbiome Metagenome (human skin metagenome) data set.
TCACCCGACGGTGGCGGCGGTGGCGTATGGTTCACAGGCAGCTGGAGCTATGGCGTGCCGCTGCTCGAGGGCTGTGTTACCAGTGCACGCCTGGTCGCCGAGCGCATCTTGCAGCAGCACGATCTTGATGCATCGCATATCGCTTCTATTCTCGACTAGTGTACAGGGTATCATAGCTATGTACGTCGCCGTTTCTTTTTCGCGAGGCAGTCGCTGCAAACCCACATTTGGGGGAGCGGCTTGGATACGCCGACACACCCAATGTGGAACCACTCGAACTTACAGTCATCCGAGTCGCAGCCGATCATCTCGCCAAAGGATGGGCGCTGGCAGAAACAGTACAAGTTCTCATCGCGTTCCTCCTCGCCGTCGAGAGCCGCAGCTTCCGACACACCACGGCTCTCTGTCTCCACCGCTGTCGGCGGCGAATGCACGCTGCGACCGCGGCCTGTCGTCGCTAATCCCCGTTTCTTGCGCACGCGGCCCTCATGGCCCTCTGTTTCAGCCTCGCCAATGCCAGCCTGCAGTAGCTGGGCAGGCAGCTGGGCAGGGTCCGTCAGCTGTGGTAGTTTGGGGACGGATGATGAGACGCTCGCGACGAGATCACTGTTGATGAGCTGAAGATCTTCGACGAGGCGCTGATGGTGCGCGTACACTTTGCGCCACAGCACATGCGCTAGCTCGCGTTTCTGCGCCGACCATTCTTCGACGCGCGTGTAGTCGGCGGCCACGCGTGCGGCCATCTTGTCCAGCTTCGTGCGTACCGCCTCTGAGTTTTCATTCGTCTTGTCCATGTATGTGCCAAACATATCTCGCATTTGCGACTCTTTGGAGGAGATGCGCGAGAGCCATTCTGCGTAAGTGGCGGCGTACGTACCTTGCACCTTGCCATCCTTGATCTCTATCTCGCGCAAGATGTGGCTGACTTCCTGCGGCAAATTATCCAGCGCTATGCATGAGCATATATCACGTACAGGAAATGTACTCGGACGTGAGCACGGCAATCTCGGCTGGGTCCTCCATCGCCACCGATCCGACAGAGAGCGAGCCGCGCACCGAAGTGGCTTTTGCATCACGTGATCTGTAGTACGAGAAGAGGAGGGACGATGCGGAGGCGACGCGTCACGCTGGGCCTGCGCATCGATGGGAGGTGCGGCAGGGAGGCTGCTAGCAGAGCGGCCTTGCCTGTGCAGACGAATACATGCCGGGCGAGCGTGGTCTGCGCCTGTGTCGCAGGCGCACGCCGTTCCGTCGATGCCTGTGCTGCATGCCACGCACGAAACCAAAAAAGAGCAGGCGCAGCTGCTTGATCAGCTCACGCGCCTCTCTCGCACGCACCCTGATATGACAGCCACAGCGCTCGTGCAATGGTACCTTGAGCGCGTGAAAGAGAGCCGCTCGCGACTGGCGAGCGGCAGTGCGGATAGTCCTGCGGCGGTGGCGATGCTCATGCGGTACGCCACGCGGCGCCGCGATATTGATACCCTGCGTCGGCTGCGTGCGCCTGCACGGCACTGGACGCGGCAGTGTGGCGATTCGCGCCATCTGCAGAAACCGAGTCTTTCGACCAAGCTGCACAGCACGCTGTTTGGTCTCGCAGCACAGCATGATCATTGGCCGGTGATGTACAGGCTGGTCCAGGACAAGTCGCCACGAGACCGATGGACGCCGTTCATGTGCCTCGCACTGCTACGGGCCAAAAGCACGACGGACATGATCCAGGCACGCGATCCGACAGGGCCGGATGCCGAGGCCAAACGGGCGCTATGGGGCCTCTTTCTTCATGAGTTTGGGCACTACTTGGCCATGGTCCGCCATAACAGCACGACAACGGCGCCGCCGTGGATTCTTATGGCTCTGATGGAGCTGTATGCGCGCTGCGGCAACGATGCGCACGTCTGGCGACTGTTGCACATGTACGTGGCCAGCATAAGGCGGCCTGAGATGCGCCAGGAGGGCCCGTTGGTGCTGCGCAATGCGCCGTGCCGTTTACTGCCTCAACCGACCAGCTACATACCCGGCCCCCGCCTACTCCATGCGGTCATGCGTGCGTACGCGCGGCGTGGCGATACGGCTGCGACGCTCTCGGCGTTTGCGAGACTCACGAGCACATCTGTGCCAGATACCTTTACGACGTGTGAGATCCCGTGGCACGCGACCGACGTCGTGCTGGAGCCTAGCAACACTTCCATCATTTTGGCTATGGACGCCATGCTCCAGCAGCGCGGTGTTGTCGCGAGCACTGTCCCGCAGCTCTTGCACTTTCTCAAGCAGGTCGATCGCTCGTGGGGCTCGTGGCGCGCACGCCACGAGCCTGCCGCGCGCCCCATGTTTATCAACCTGCGCACGATGCGGCACGTCTTGACGTGGTGCCTGCATGCGAACGCCCACGACGAAGTGCGCCATGTCCTGCGTTTTCAGCAGGGGCTGCTGCGCCGCGAGCTTCGTTGGCACACGAGTCCGCACGCCCGCCCCGTCTGGCTGCAGGACCCGAACGAATGGGCCTCGCTCCGCCGGTGGAGGCATACGCTGCAGCAGCTTGTCCAGCGCCGTTGGATCAGCGAGCGGCAGGAGCGTGCGCTGTACGTCAAGGCGCTGCATGTCGTGCGGCACCGCGTGATGGGGACGGCGCGCAAGATGGCGCACACGTCACACCGACACATCATACCCTCGTCCGGCACGTCGTAGCCTGATCACCAGCTGATCCATAGCCATCGATCCGTGTCCGATCCACCTGGCCTGTGGCGGGACATAAATGGCGTGTGGGCCCCGTGGCGTCGCCGGCCGTCGGCATGAACCCGTGGCAGTGGATGCAGATGGTGTCAGGTGCACCTACGGACGCAGCGTGCGCCCCGCGCCCCGAGGTGGGCATGTCCCTCCTCTCGACGCCGCCGGCGCCTGTGCCAGCGGCGGCGCTCAAGCATGATATGGACCCCACGACGACGGCGATGCTCGTCCCGCCGTACGATGCGGCGTCACTTGAGCTGCAAGTCATGGGCGACGAGCCGTGCGACACCGAGTCGGTGATGATGCGGCCGCGGCACGCAACGACGATCGAGATCCCACTGCGTCTCGCATGGCCGCTCATCGAGGCGCCGACGAATCCGTACGTGGACCTGCCGCGCCACCTGCGCCACTACGGCCTGGAGGCCGAGGCCCTCGAGTTTGCGCGCTCGCACGCGACATGCGACTTTGTGCTGGAAGCGTTCCTGACGATGCACAAGCTGCCGCGCCAGGAGGCATCGGGCGCCTCGCTCGTGAGTCAGGCGGGGGAAGAGCTGCTGCATGCGCTCGAGCAGGCCCTGCGTGCGCGCGAGCCGAGTGTGCAAGAGCAGCTCGCCTGCACGGCCATGGCCGTGGCAGCTGTGCCTCCCGAGCACGTAGCGCTTCCACCGAGTGTGTGCCTGCCATGGACGAACGGCATGCGCTCCCTGCCGATGCCAGCGATGCCGACGCACATCCTCGCCGTGTGTGCGTCGACCATGTCCACCGAGTTCGGCCACTGGGCCTCGACGCCGTGCACGCTCGTCCCGGTCCACTGGATCGTGTATGTGCTGCAGTGCACGCAGCTGCCTGCTGTGCCTGCACAGGCGGCAGCGGCCGCTGCGTCGCAGGGCCAGGTTCCCCTCGTGCCGCTCGCCGTGCCGTACCCGCAGCACTGGGCGATTCTGCACCGCTGGCTGTATACCCGCGACATGGCTAAACTCTTGGCGAGTCTCGTGCCTCTCAGCGCCGTGCTGCAGTACGTGCATGGCCACGGCACCGAGGGTCTCGGTGCGTCTGCGCCGCTCGATGCGCTGGCGTGCGTGTCGCTTTCGGTGCTGGTGCGACTCGCGCTACGGATCCGCGCTACGTGGCACAATGCGCAGAGCGTCGGGATCATCGCCGAGGCGTTTTGGACCACCCTCGCACGAGCTTGGGACATGGTCGTGCATGCTATGGTTCTGCGCAAGGCACGCGTCCCGCCGCGTGTCGTGCCGGCCAGTGCCTAGCTACCACCGGATATGGAGTGCGCGCATGCGCACGAGCGGCCGCGTGATGGCGATGCCGATCACCAGCGCGGCGATCGTCAGCACGAGCTGCGTCTTGTTGAACGAGGCGTGCAGGCGGTCAAACTGGCCGGATGGCGACGCAAGCGCATATACCCAGTCGACGCCCGTCGCCAGCACCATCGACGAGCTCTCCAGCAGAGCCGGCGACGTCGTGATGCGATCGACGAACGCCGCGTCCTCATACAGGCCCGTGATGCGCGGCAGGGACTCGTTGGACAAGAGGCCGCCGTTGTACGGCATGAGCCGCTCCTCCGCCTCCGCCGGCGTCGGCTTGCCGAGCGGCCGGCGCGGATCGACAAGACGACGCGGGACCAGCACCAGCTCGCTCGCGTTCGTCGCGAGCACGAGGCTCCGCAGCGCGACGCCCAGCCCCGTGCGTGTGGTGCCGACCGCCCGCACGGCCATCGGCAGCGCAAAGACCTGCGCATAGGCCACGGGCGGCGCACTGGCCGCGAGCGTGCCGTTCGTGCCAGCCCGCACGAGACTCGACGACGCCAGACCCTGCGCACCGCGCGCCTCGCGCTCATACAGCTCGATCGACACCAGCGCGTGCGGCGCCTCCGCCTGCGTACTGGTGTACACGAGCGTGATCCAATGCTCGGTAAACGTCACGTGGATCGCATCCGAGGCGACGTTCGGCACCTCCAGGTGGTACACCATATCGCCGCTCACCTTGTCGATCACATAGACGTGCGCCATCCGTAGCACGTCATTGTAAGTTACAATGACGCGCGCATGCGCATTCAGGTACTTGTACAGCACCGAGCGGTCTCCACGGACCCGCCCATACCTCGCGACCGGCTCGCGACTCGCATCGCGCATCGCCACGACGCGGTCCGACAGCGGCATGCGCCACGTCTGCACAGCCATGCCACTGGGCGTCGTGAGCAGACCCTGCAGGCCGTCGTCGTCGGTACGCACCACATGCAGCGCAGCATTCACCTCCACATGACCCGAGGCACACACGGCGTGGACGAGGCCGTCGTGCACCAACACATCGCTCGCACGGCCCGTGCACAGCAGCGCATCCGACGGCTGGCCGACGTGCTCACCCGTGAGCGGATTCACATAGTACACGTGCGTGTCGAGCCCCTCGTCGGTGTGCACCTCGGCGACCACGCCCATCACAGGCGCCATCGGACGATCGAAGGCGAGCGTGTTGCTCGCCCGCGTCTGGATCAGGTGCGTCACATTCACGTGCGCGCCCTGCTCGTACGGCACGACAGGGCGCGCCCAGAGCAGGTAAGAGCCATCCAGCGTGACCTTGATGCCGTACAGCTTGCCGTAGCGCGACGCAGCGACCGCGACATGGTCAAAGCCAAAGCGGTCGTGGTACAGCTTCGCCATGTCCGACGGCGTCGCCTCGCGCGGCGCCGTCTGGTCCGCATCCGGGAGCGAGTCCAAGCGCGGGCCTCCCGCGATCGGCTTCTCCACGTACGTGTCCGGCTTGTGCCCCAGCATCGCCTCGATCTGGCGGCCCAGCGACAGGAGCGCCCGACGCAGTGGGCCGCGGGCAAAGCGATGGAGGTGTGTGTGCAGATGGCACAGCTGACGCGCGTGTCGCAGCCAGCGATCGACGAGCGACTCGTTCTCCAATGCCTCGATCGACAGCGGCCACGCTGGCATGGCGTGCGACGACACAGCCGCTTGGCCAAGAAGCTGGTCGGCGAGCGGCACAAGAAGCGTGCGCTGCGGCTTGGAGAGGCCGTGCTCCACGACCCACTCCTGCACACCATCCACGAGCATATGGACACTGCCCGACTGCGACAAGAGCACGCACCGCACCGCCAGATGGCCACTCTCCAGCACACGGAACTCACTCAGCACCGCGCGCAGCGGACCATACTGCGCAAAGTCGTACTGGAACATCATGCTCGTCATCGTGCCCATCTGTTCATCCACGACCTCGTCCACACGGAAGACCTCCTGAACGAGCATGTGCATCGATGGATCATAATTCATGCGCAGGACATACGCTTTGCCATCCAGATCCAAGCCACCGTCCAACACGGCATCACGATCGAGCTCGCTAAAGCTGCCAATCACATTCATGCCGTCTCCTGTTGGCGACACATACACAATCTCGACAGCACCGTCCGCGTGGTGCGCCAGAAACACACCGCGGTTGCCGAGACCCACGTCCTGCAGGCGCGTGAACGGCGCGCCGATCGACCGGAGCTCACTCAGCACCACATCGCCATTGATGATGCGCTGGGCACGCACAACGCCGTCGTCGTCCAGCCAAGCCACGTGTGGACCGCTCTGTTCATTCGCATGGTAGGCTTCGTTGATGTGCCTCCGTGGACGATACGGCAAAAACACGATCGATCGGGGATCTTTGATCGTGTACGACATCGTATAGTCAGCAGACGTATCGCCATCGATCGTCAGCTCCGTGAACCGCAGCGCAGAGCCCTCGTCACCCTGGGGCACATGGCTCACGACCTGGAGTCGGTCGTTGTATGGCGTGACAAACTGCACGACGGCGCCACCATTCGGCTCCCACTTCCATGCGAGCTTCTTGCTGGTAAAGTAGTGCAGCATACCACCCGCGACAATGAGCGCATCGGTCTCGCCCGTGTCCCATGACGTCGCGTACACGGGCAGGCCGTCGACGGCGGTATCGTTCAGCGTATGCTCCCAGTCGATCACACCGCGATCGCCAACGAGCATGCGCGCGATCAGCGTGTCGTTGTTTTGTGAGCTCACCATAAGCATGTCCTCGTCAATCGAAAAAAGGCCGTGGACGGTTTCGTTCTCAATAAAGCGGCGCCACGCCATGGCCCCGTTGCGCGGGTTCAAGCCAGCCAGTACACCCGTATCCGTGAGAGAAATCATCGCCGTAGACGACTTCTCATTCACATCTTGTGTATCGCGAATAAAGCGCTGCATACGCGGATGCAGCAGCCGCATCGTCGCCGTCGACTCGGTCACAGGCACACCCATGTACAGCGACCGATGCGCTACGGTCGGCGGCGCCTGCTTCCTCGGCGACAAGAAAGACAAGAACGCATTTGCACTGGACTGCTCCGGCACAAGAGACAGCAGCACGGCTAGACACACCAGCACAGGGACCAGCCGCGCCAACATCGCGAAACCAGCGTTCGTCAAGCCACACCCCTGCCGGGCTCGCCCAGGACGCAGATGGACATCACGTGATATGTCGAAAATGGAGGCGCTCGAACCACGCCCAGCGCCGCCACCCGGGCCGGAAGTGTGCGAGGGACATGTCGCTCCAGGTGAATTTGTCGTCACCGGCCATCCGCACCGCGTACGAAAAGGTGCTGGACGGGGTGATTGACTATGTCGTGCTCTCTTACAAAAAGCTCTCGAATGATCTGGACGTGACAGCTGCCGCCAAAGGCTCCCTCGACGACCTCGTTGAGGAGTTTTCCGACGGCAAGGTACAATATGCCCTGGCGCGCGTGAGCGACCCTAACACCCACCTGCCCAAGTTTGTACTGATCAACTGGTGCGGAGAGGGCGTGCCTGAGAACCGCAAAGGCCTATTTCCGCCTCACAGCGCCACGGTCGCCGACTACTTCAAGGTGTACCATGTGTCCATCCAGGCACGCACCGAGGACGATATTTTGCCTGACGCTATTCTGCGCAAGGTCATGGATAGTAGCGGCAGTAAGTATGGCACGGCGAGCTCGCGTGCCCCTGAACCGATTGCGCCTGTCGGCACTACACATAAGCCGGTAGGCACGCCTGATATTCGAGGCATGCAAGCCAAGGCGCCCAAGAGCCATGAGACACCTGGACCGGTGGGCACAAACTATACACCTGCTCGTGAAGAGCTCAAGCAGCTGCGTGAGGGCAAGCTCTCGAATCCCGCGCCGCCTTCCGCGCCAAAACCTGCGGTGCCCCAACCCGCGGTGCCCCAGCGCTCAGTACCTCAGCCCTCGTCAGCGCCCAAGCCTGCGCCTGAACCTGCGCCTGAACCTGCCCCACCCAAGCCCGCAGAAGAGGACAAAATTCAGCCGGTCGGTACATCGTACACACCTGTATCGTTGCCGAAGCCCGGAAAGCTCTCTCTTGATCGCACGATGCCATTTTCCCAAGCTCATGCACCTACCGGCCCTGCTCCACCTGGTCGACGTACTGCTGCGCCTGGCAAGCTGACGTGGAGTCAGCGTCAAGAAAAGGCTCGACAGGAACGCGAGGCCGAAGAGGCTCCCGCGGAGAGCGCTCCCTCGGTCGACCATGTCGTCTCCCAGATGAATCGCGCCTCGGTGAACGAAGAACCCCCTGCACCTCCTGCACCCCCGGCGCCATCAGTACCCGAGCCCACAGCGTCCGCAGAACCTCCTGCGTTGGATGCGCCCGCATCAGGTGGTCAGCGTGCCACCGTTCTGTACGACTATGATGCTCAAGAAGACAATGAGCTCACGCTGCGCGAGGGCGAGATCCTTACAGCTATTGACCAAGTCGACGAGGGCTGGTGGTCAGCAACAGGTCCCAGCGGTGCGACAGGTCTGTTCCCCGCCAACTATGTGGAGCTGTTGGAAGAGGCAGAGCCGGAAGCAGAGACGACCTCTGCCCCGCCACCACCACCTGCCCCACCTGCTCCTCCGGCGCCAGAGCCCCCTGCAGTGGAGCAGATCCCACCCCCACCGCCTCCGCCTCCTGCACCACCGGCTCCTCCGGCACCGGAACCCCCTGCAGTGGAGCAAGTCCCACCCCCACCGCCGCCGCCTCCTGCTCCCCCCGCTCCTCCGGCACCAGAGCCTCCCACAGAGGAGCAAGTCCCACCCCCGCCGCCGCCGCCTCCCGCACCACCGGCTCCACCCGCTCCTGAACCCGAGGCCGTGGCACCCCCTCCTCCGCCGCCCCCGGCCCCACCGGCAGCAGCTCCTCAGGCCGTCGCGCTGTACGACTACGAGATGGACGAGGACAATGAAATCACCCTGGCCGAAGGTGACCAGATCGTCGATATCGAGTTCGCCAGCGAAGACTGGTGGAGCGGCACGAATGCTCGGACAGGTGCCATGGGCCTGTTCCCTGCCAATTATGTAGAGCGACTATCCTAGCATGGTCCGTGCACAACAGACACGTTGGTAGAACCCAGTAGGTCCGCGACACGCCACGCGTCAAGGCTGCGCCAGCGGTGTCAGTTTTTTCTCCCACCTACTCACGGTTGGCTGGCTGGCTGTGTGTACTGTGACGACTGCTTGTGTGTCTTTGGATGAACGTACCTGACTGTGCATCTATTACACCTTTGGATCTCGACACAAGCTTTCGGCACTGCACACTGCTACCCCGTGATGAATCTCCCGATCATGCGTTGCCTACTGATCCCACGCCCTCGTCCGTGGTAGATGTCTCACAGCTGACGCCCCAGACGATAGCGCGTATATTTGCATTCCTCGATCCCATCTCTATCGTTCGATGTGGCTCAACGTGCCGTGCATGGCGCGCGATCGCGTCTCTGGACACGACATGGCGCGCGGCGTTTATGGTTGCGTCGGGCCTCGAAGAGCGAGAACACACATTGCATGAGCACATCAACGATCCTGCATGGTCCGCGCTCCGTGTCGCTCCGGCATTGCGTCGTATGGAGCCGAGCTGGCGCGGCGAGTACGTCGCCCGCTCCGCCCTGTTGCGGCGGTGGCGCAAGTCGCGCACGCCGACGGTGCTTACGGATCCGCGCATCGGGACGCTTAGCGTGCTAGCCCTCTCAGCATCGCGCCGCTTTGTGCTTTCTCTCTCGAATGACTTTAGTGTCGCATCTCGATCGAATACCCACACGGGCAAAGTCGCCAAGGACTTTTTGGACGCGCACGGCTTTTCAGCGCGCACACCAAATGGCCACCCCAACATCGATCTAAGTCCGACGACCACGGCTCAAGCAACCGACGCATACGCCTCACAGATTGTATGGGGCCTCGCCTCCGGCGACATTTCTCTCACGACTCTCGACTGGCGCGGCCAAAGTGCGCGTGGCACGATCCATAATCGAGCCTTTCCCGCGGGACACGCCCATTCGGCACCCGTGACCGCCATTGGCATGACGTGTGCACCCGGCCATGGCGGTGTCTACTCAGACGAACGGCATCGGCAGCAACTCTCGATGCTGGGCGAGCTGTATGTGACGTTTGCGACGGCCGCCGCCGATGGCTCCGTGTATGTATGGCACCCGAAGCACATGGAGCCACTCTGGTCGGGCACGGCCGCACACCACGTCACGCACCTTGCCTATGCCCCAGCCCATGGTATTTTGGCCGCCGCGCGTTTGGATGGCACGATCATTGTGTGGCAGAATGTATGTGTGCGCGATATGCTCGCCGAGCGACACAACTACCCGGGCCCACAGCGCATCGTCATTCTTTCCGGTCGCACACCCGTCTCAGACATGGTGCTCGATGCATCGGGCCTGTCGCTGCTCGTGCACCACAAAGATGCGCGCGTGTTCTTGCGTCACACCATCGGCAGTCAAGTATGCACGGCCGTGTTTGGTGCACCAACGCTCTCGGCCATCACATGCCTGCGGTGCGACTTTGACATACGTGCCAAGCCACCGCCGCTTCCTACGGCGCTTCTCGCGCGCATGCAAGCATCTCGTCTGCAGGAGCACAAGTTTGTTTGCGCTGGCACGGCGTCTGGATGTATCGGCGTGTGGGAATGGGATGACGATGGAGAAGTGTACGATGAGCAGGCGCAAGTAGCGTGGCAGGGCGCAGAGCCCGCGGTAGCAGAGCGCCAAGTACGCCCAGCGCTCGTTATCGAGGCGCATCACACAGCCATCACGGCCCTGGCGTTTTCGCCACTCCTACTCTTTGCCGGTTGTGAGGACGGCACGATCAAAGCTCTCGATGCTCTCACAGGCTCGCTCGTGCGTGTTTTCAACGAGCGCGCAGCTCGGCGGCATCCAGCGCGGATGCTGGCGGCCGGCGAACTTACGCAGGAAGAGGCCGCGCGTTTCCGTGTGACGCACATGATGGCCGCCGACGACATGTTTGTGGCCGCGATCGGCATGCACATCCTGTCGTGGCACACAGACTCTGAGCCAGTATCCCAGGCGCCGCGCACGGCGCCGCGGCGGAGCAAGGCTTCGGTGCCGGAACGCACGCGACTTAAGGCCGATTTCGTCCAGGACGTGGAAGAGGGTCAGCACCAGGTGCGAATGGAGCGCGACAAACGCGCCTCGTCTCAGGCACAGCGCGCCGCACTCGAGTCAAGCGTGCATGGCGCTCTCGATGAAGATGTCGCACTGGACTATGCGCTGATGCTCAGTCAGCAGGAGGCATCAGGCGTCGATGACGATTGGTCTCCTGAACTCATGTACGATTTGGAAACGCACGAAGGCGATAGCGATGCAACGCCTCTATCGCCGCCCCTCGTGCCCGTCCGTGACATGGCGCCGACGTCGCGTGCATGGGACATTCTGTGTACGGCTGGGCGCTCTGCATCGACGACGACCAGCGGCGACTCGCATCCCAGCTCGTGGAGTAAGTTGCAGACAGTCGCTGTGCCACGCCATGCACGATTCGGCAGCCCCGAAGGATCTCTGAGCTCCATGTCGTCGAGCCTCACGGGCAGTCTGTGCGACTGGCCCGATATGCGCGCCGAGAATACGCGACCATCGCGCTCGCCGCACTCTCTAGGCGCATGGGCCAAGCCATCGCCGACACTACGTGCCGTTGACTCGGTGCAAGCACAGAGCGCGCGCCGTGCTGGTAAAAGTGCGCTCGTCGCTGAGCGCACCGACAGCCGCCGTGTGCCGCCGCTGGACGACGACATGGACGACGACACACGACTCGCCTTAGAGCTCTCGCTGGCCGAGTACAGGTCGCTGCATGAATAGTACACTATGCTTCGTCATCTTCTACGACATGCGCCGTCTTTTCGAGCAGGCGCCGCTTTTGCTCACGGACCTTGCGCGCAAGACGCACAGCCTGCTGAAGCGGTGCGTCAGACGCCTCGTTCTGCAAGAATGCATCGACCTGCGACTGATCGTTCGGTGCGAATTCGACCTGGCTGCGTCGCTGCTCAATCCATGTGGCGTTCATGCGGATCTTGTCCAGCAACGGACGCACCGCCTCATTCAGGCGCACGCACGGTGACGTCTTGAGAGCGCAGCGCAGCTGCACAGTTATGGGGATCACGAGCTCAGGGAAGGCAATGTGACGCGCTTGGGTCGCGAGAAACTCGAGGAGCACATACGCAAATTCGTCGGCAAGCTGGTCCGCATAGATGCGTGTGCGCACATACGCGGCAGGAGCACGGAACGTCGTCTCAAGATCAAGTGGCTTGAGCGTCGCGCCCTTGCCGCGTCGCTGGAACTCGGCACTCTCAAGCACCTCGATAATCAGCGGTGCAAGCGGCACATAGACATGCGTCGCCTGTATCAGACGCAGCATAGACTCAATGACATGCAGGCGTAGTGGGAAATAGCGAGACATGGGCACGAGACGACCGACACCAAGGGACACCTGCACGAGCGGATAGATCAGCGGGCGCATGTGGCTCGGCACGCCTTGCTCGCGGTCAACGTGGCACGTCTTGGCCAGGACCAACGACCAAAAGTCAAGGCAGTGGAGGTAGGGCCATTGGAGCACAGTTTGGAACTGTTCCTGGGTCTTGAGCTTGAGACAGTTGCGCAGGGAAATGGCCAATTGGCGGATGAACCCAAACGCCTGTTGGTAGCTCGCGTCCGCATGCAATGTAAATAGCTCACACGCAGTGTTTTTCATGAGCGCGATGTGCTCGAGCGTATGTGGCTTGGTGTTGCGTGTGTTCCGAATCAGGGTATGGTACGTGCTCTTAAGGCAGAAATCCACCATGTCGTCATCCAGCGCCGAGGCCGTCGTCACGTACAAGCATGAAAACGCAGCGAGGCGAATGCGGTCCTCGCCCGATGACCACTGCCCCAGCAGCGCACGCACATAGTCACGCGCCACACGTCGGTCCTGATGCAAGTAAGGCACCATCTTAGCCGACTCGTTGAGGGCCACATAGACCATGTCGGCCTCAGGCAGCGTTTGCAGAAGCTTGATCACGCTCATAAAGTAGCTGCGCACGGGCCGGTGTAGTATGTGCCACTTTTGTGTGTGTGTCTGTACCTTAAAGCGACCATCTGCGGTCTTTTTGTAAGGCACATGGTACTCCATCACCATCGGCATATACTTGAGCGTAGTGATTATTAGCTTAGAAAACACACGGCTGTCTTGTACGTGAAAGGCATGCTGCACCTCATCATCATGTGAACTAAGGACAGAGCGGAAAGCCAGTAGCAAGCGCCGCAAAGCGCGCGGCGAGCGGTGCCGTAACAAACTTTTTTGCCACTGCTGCAGCATGTCCATCGTCAATAGGCGTTCATCCTCTTCCTCCTCTTTTTCCTCGTCTTCTTCTTCTTCTTCATCCTCGCCTTGACCAAAGTGAAGAAGCTCTTGGTCGTTTTCTTGAAGATACTTGTAAAATTCAGGGTCCTTCTCGGCGAGCTGAGCCAGGTCTTGGGCATGCGCCTCGGCATCCTCGATATCATCAACCTCATCGAGATCATCGTCGTCTTCCTCTGCCTCTTCTTCTTCGTCTTCGCCTTCCATACCTTCACGGAATCCACCGCTTAGGAAATCGTCGACGCTCATGGCAGGCGCCTGGGACTCGACCACCTCAGGCTCCTCCTCTTTCTCCTCAGTTGGCTCATCGTTGACACGCTTTCCCTTGTTTTGTGTGTACTTCTGCTTCTTCTTCGCATCCTGACGCTGCTTGAGCGTCTGGTCAAGCTTGTTTTTCATAAACTTTTTCGTACGCTTCGTTAGCTTGGCCATCGTCGCGGTCGATACCTGTGCCTGCTGCAGGACGACTTTTTTTGGGCATCGTATCTCGGCCGAAGGAAGCGTCGTCATCGTGCATGAGGCCAGGACCCAAGAGCATCGCGACGCGTGACGTCACCGCTCCATGGGGAAGATGACGACCATCCCAGTGAAAGTAAAGCATAATGGGAAAAATGTACGTTGAATTTGCTGACGCGCAGTATGATGTATCTATGAATCTTGAGGGTACAGGCCTGGATTTCAAGCGTGCCATTGCTGACGTCACGCATGTGCCACCCGAACGCCAAAAAGTACTCATCAAGGGAGGATTGCTAAAAGACGATACCCCATTAGGCAAAGTGGGTGCGCGCGCGGGTCAGCAGTTCATGGTGCTGGGTGCTGTGGGTGAGCTGCCCAAGGCCCCAGAAAAGCCTGTGCAGTTCCTGGAGGATTTGCCGGAAGATGAGCTCAACAAGGCTAAGGATCTACGCGTGGGTCTTGTGAACCTTGGTAACACCTGCTACTTGAATGCTACGCTCCAGCTGTTAAGAGCCATTCCTCAACTTGAAGATGCTCTGAACGCATTTCCAGGCCGCATCGGCTCGAACCAGGGCGATGCTAGTTTTACAGCCGCGCTGCGTGATCTGTTTCAGGACATGCGGAAAACCACCGAGCCAGTGCCGCCATTGGTGCTGCTCTCGACGCTGCGCAAAATTGCTCCACAGTTTGCAGAAATGTCGAGCACGTCTGGTGGATTCGCACAACAGGATGCGGAGGAGGCATGGCTTCAAATCATCCAGGCCTTGGCATCGTCTCGTGTTGCTACAACGCCATCCGAGCCACTCGTGGCACAGTACCTGACTGGTCACATGTCCATTGAGAGACGCTGCAAAGAGGCCCCGAACGAAACGCCCGCACAGCTAGATGAGCCGTTCCAGATACTGCAGTGTACGATTTCTAGCCAAACAAACGACATGGAGTCCGGCATTTTGGATTCGTTCTCGCAAAAGCTGGAGAAGCACTCGGAGCAGCTACAGCGCACAGCTGTATACGATGAAACTCGCCGCATCACCCGCCTTTCTGAATACTTGTTTGTGCACTTTGTGCGGTTCTATTGGCGCCGCGACATTAACAAAAAGACCAAGATTATGCGAAAAGTCAAGTTTCCTAAGGAACTAGATGCCAGTTCGCTTGTGACGCCAGAACTAGCCCGTCGATTATCACCTGTCAGTGCCAAGATACGCGCTGTTGAGAAAGAACGGGCTGATCGAGCCAAAATCCGTGCGCGCGCCAAGGAACGGCACCTGGAATTGGGCGCCGTGGAGGGCGGTGCTTTAACAGATGAGCAGGAGCGTGAGCAGCGATCGAAGGAGGCGGCCGACATTCAAGCTACTATCGATCCTGATTTGTCCAGTGATCATGGCTGCAATGTCAGTGGCTTGTACGACCTAGTGGGTATTGTGACGCACAAGGGCGCTGCAGCCGATGCCGGTCACTACATGTCATGGGTGCGCAAATCGGCTGTGGATCCGCCCTCGGACTCGCTAGATGCGCCATCGCAGGACTGGTACAAATTCGACGACGATAAGGTGACGATTGTACCGCCTGAGAAGATCGAGATGCTGTACGGTGGCGGCGAAGATTCGGTGGCCTATATCTTGTTGTACCGCGCCAAGTCCCTATCATAAAGGTACGTAGTATGAGGAGGTGAACGTGATATTGGGCATGACATGTGCTCTAGCTATGTTATCCCTCTGGATGGATGGGGGCATGCTCTGCTGGCACCATGTGCATATGCGCTTGCCCATGGACTGCGGCCGCAGCAGCGGCCGCCGCCGCCGCTGCTGCAAAGGGATCGTTGCGTGTATTGGTAGCCCGAGGCACCTCGTCCTTTGTATGGACCAGTTCATTGGTCCGTCCTCCCAGACCAGCTGGTCGGAAATGGGTCTTGAGATGCTGCGATAGATTGTCGGTCCGGCCGAAACTCTTCCCGCAAGAGGCAATGGGGCATTTATGAGGACGCTCTTGAGTATGGGTCCGCATGTGACGCTTTAAGTGCTCGAGACGCTTGAAACGCCGGCCACAGTGACAAGCATGCAGCTTGTCAGCTGAGCTCACCACCAAGGGCGGCGGTCCAGACGACCGTCCACGCATGCGCGTGGGGCTTGGTCCTTCAAAATCGAGTAGCGCCGATATATGGTCACCAGGCATACTAATACTGTGTGACATTCGTGAGCCGCGCCTTGGCAGACCACTTGGCGTGGCCGGAGATGCAGGAAGAGGTGAGGCAAGGCACCCCATGCTTTTGGACGCTGTCATCGGCGAGGACATATAATCGGCATCCTGGTACGTCCATGACGGTGCCGGATTTGGGGTCTTGGAATACGGCGTATAGCACTTGCGAGCCATGGATGCATGGTTCACGGGCAAGCTATAACTGCTAGCCGGCACAGGAGATGCGGGTACTGATGGTCGACGCTGGACCGGTGTGAATGGTACAGACGGCTGCGTCGGCTCTTGGACCATAGTAGATGGCATGGGCGCAGAGAATACGCGCGACATGACCGGAAGTGACGGTGGTGGACCTGCCTCTATCGGCATCGAAGGTATTTCAGGATGTGGCATGGGGGAATAGTACGGCGTCGGAACAAAAGGGTCGTCCAGCAGGTGGGGACCGGGGGTGGTAGGCGGGCCAGGAAAGTGGCCTGGTACGGAGCCAAGGGCGGGGGAAGGTGCCACAGACGACGAAAGAGGCGATGTGAATGCAGGATGCACCAAAGATGCATCGGTCATATCATGGAGTGGCATCGGCGGAGGCAAGGGCAAGGGCGGTTGGTCCATGTAGATCGGTATGGTGGACGACTTGCGCGGTGTAGGACTCGATTCGAAAGCCAGGTGTTGTTGAGGCACCGATATGCCTCGATCCGGCGTGCCACACGGGGGCGAATATATGTCCGGCATACTGAAGCGTGGCTGTACAGGCAGATTGAACTCGGGCGTGGCAACAGAGGCACACGAGCTGGTCGACATGGACGCGGCGTGTCTCATGGCCGGATCCGACTGGATCCTAGGTGTCATGGGAGCTGGCAATGGAGCTGCGGCAGGCGAGGCCTGCGGTGGTATGTCGAATGCTTGGCCAAGATCATCCGTGGACGACGCATGCGAAGACTGAGTAGAGTTGAGTCGTTGAGGCGCCGATGGCGTTTGCGGAATAGGTGAGTCCGTAAAGGGCGTCGTATATACAGAATCATAGGACGGCAGTAAAGCCGGTTGTTTCTCGGGAGATTGTGTTGGGAGTTCGGCGTGGCTGCTTCGAGAATGGGGCGTGCTAAGTGTGAGCGATGACACACGGTTCAGGTCAATCGTCAGAGGCTCATGCGACGCATCCCATGAGACATTTTGTTTGACATGAGAGCCGAGTAGGCCTGATGACGTGAACGGCGCCTCGGCCTCGGGGCCGAACACGGAGGAGGGGAGGGAAGGATCAAACGGGGCAGCCGGCGAAATGGATGCATCTGAAAGGAGAGAGTCCGAGCTCGGTGGTACTTTGAATTCATGCGGACTTGTGCTGTGGTCAGCCGCAGCCGTCTCTGTACCACGAGGCATCTGGCGGCTGAAGAACGGTTTGGGGGAGAGGGGCGAGGGTGGAAGAAGAGGACGTGCACGCGCACAAGATCAGACAGCCAAAATCAAACCGAGTACACGTTCACAGGGATCGCCCTCAGAATGGGTCCCACAATCCACAAAACGAAGCGGAAGTGCGTTCAAGGCGCAGCCGACCAAAGAGTGCGCCGCTGTGGCACGATTTTTCCCAGCACGACAGCTTCGCAGCGCACTCTCGCCAGTTCTATGCCGACAGGTCGGCCGATACACCACCACGTGGATCAAGGACGCGGGACCAATCAATCTGCCGACGTGTAGAGTCGCCGCGATGCAGGCAGGCCACGCATGTAGAGAACGGCCGTCGTGACCATTACTTGGCTATGGGAAAAAGAAAGGTCGGAGTCGACTAGACCCAATACGGCTGGCGACCATACTGGTGGTAGCCATCGTACGCGTTGGCATGGCCGAGTCCGGCCGCATAGTGTTGGTAGTATGCTGGGTGCTGCTGAGCCATCGGTGCGGCCGCCTGGTGGCTCGGCATGCCCTGCGGTGGTGGCGGTGGCATGCCCGTCGTAGCACCTACGCTGGGCGTCGCCGCGGCCGAGGTGCCAGAGGCAGCCGCGGAGCGCGTGGCAGGCGAGTTGGTCGCGTCAAACGCGCGATAGTCCAGAGGGGTCGACGTGGCTGGCACAGACGATGTCGAACCGGCACGGACGGGCGCGGCAGGCGCACCCTGTGGCACGCTACCACCCAAGAAACTCAGACCTGGAAGCGAATGGTTGGCATCCGAGGTAGCCGAGCCGCCCTGCAGCTTAAAGTCCGCGTTCGCGCTGGCACTACCACTACCCCCCAGCCGCTGGGAGAAGCCCTGCGACTCGTACGTCGGCATCGAGACGCTGGGAGCGGCCTGGTATGGCTGCGGCGGGGTGTGAGTACTGTAAGGTGTGCCCATAGGGTCGTGCTGTGTGTACGCCGCAAGGCTTGGCGCGGGTACATCGAGCTTCGACGGCGGCTGTGGCTGCGCACCGTACAGCGGGTACTGGCCAAAGCCGGCCGCAGGCGAAAAGTGTTGGAACTGGTTCGGCATGTAGTAAGGATAGTAGTATGGCATCACGTTCGGGAAAGGCTGCTGGGCCTGCGGTTGCTGCTGCGACTGCTGCTGGGTCTGCGTCTGGTGCTGCGGGAGCTGAGGTGGGCCCTGTGGCTGCTGCATGTATGGCATCACACCCACGTCGTAGCCACCGGCTACGGGGCCAGCGGGCCCCGTAGGAGCGGCGGGCTGCGAGGCACGCTCGTCGGTCGTGGCACGCAGGCCTGTCGCGTAGGGGTGCGACGAGCGCTGGTTCGAGTCGAAGCCGTAGATCGACGAGGCATAGGCCTGGCCGGGCGTGCCGCTGCCGTACGACAGTGTACCACTCGCCTCCTCGGCAGCAGGCGTAGCGGATGCGTCCTGGTTCACAGGCCGCGTGCCTGCGAGGCCGTACGCACCATTCACACCAAAGCCGCTGCTTTTGAATCCATCAAATTCGTGCACGGGGGCAGGGTCTTGCTTGGTGTCCACGTTCAAGCCAGCCGCTGAGCCGGTGGAGCCGAGGCTCGGTTCGGCTGCTTCGGCGCCATCGTTTGCCATAAAGGTGAGGGTGCCAAACTTGACATCCAGTTGGTCCAAGGATGCTCCATCCGGCATGACCACCGCTGCATCCTGGCGCGGGCGCTGTGCACGAGCGGGACGTGTCGACACGGCAGCTGGGAGGGGTGTCTCGGCAGGCGCTGACGCGCTTGTCTGGGTCACGGGGATGGTCTCCGTGGTGGGGGGTGCCACAGCGGGAGCCGTGTCTGTATCGTGCTGGGGCGCGGGTGTCTCCACGGGTGCCGCCGTCTCGTGTTCGGGCGAAGGTTTGGGCGGCTCCTGGGGACGCGCGATCTGTGCCCAGCTCATGGTGGTTGTGCGTGGCTTGGTCTCGGTGGGCTTGGGCTTGTGGCTGAAGGCCGCCGGCGTCGTTGTCACGGGCATGGCTTGACTCTGGGCGGAGGGAGCGGAAGCCGAGGCCGCGCCACCGCGAGCCACGCCACGGAAGCCACCGCGACCTGCGCGAGCAGCGGGCGCACCGCGGCCACGGGAAGCGCGCTCTCCGCCACGGGTCGAGCGGCGCGAGCCGTCCGTGGGCGCGGCAGCCGAGGCGGTTTGTGAGGTGCTGGGAGGGGCGGCCTGCGTGAGTGTGGATGCGGGTGCGGCGGCAGGTGTGGTGGATTCCGTGGCTTGGGAGCTGGCGAGGGCGGCGGCCGAGTGGGCGGCTGCTTCCTTGCGCTGTGTCTTTTTGGACTTGACGGACGAGAACTGCTCGGCATGGCCTTCACTGATCCGGCCGACCGCGATTTCGACTTCCCCGTTACTTTCGAGGATGACGAATAAGAGATCTTCGTCGGTCCATGTGGGGAAGAGTTCGGAGAGCATGGCGAGTTGCGTTGGATACGTGGCACGCAGGGTGCGGACTTCTTCCGTGTCGTCCTCGGCGCCAGCGGCGGCGTTAGCATGGCGCTGGCGCTGGCCACCTCGACGGCGAGAGTTCGCACTCCGACGCGGCATCGTGTTGCCACTCGACGGCGTCGACATATTCAAGTATGGTATGCAGCAGTGACAGTCCGTGGGAAGCACTGAGGTGCCTGTGTGTCAATGCGATGGCGGAGCGACGACGTGCGTCGCCAGCGTGCCAGTACCTTCGAAGGATCACGTGGTGATACTGCGGCGGTCGGCCGAAGGGCGGCGCATGCGGGCAGGGCGGTGGCAAGCGCGGGGCGGCGAAGCCTGGGGGTGGCGTGGCCAGCGGGCGGCGGCGGTGCTGCGAAGCGGGTGTGTATCCACGGCGATCCTGGGGGGGTGGCGCATTTTCGTTGTGGCCGCAGCGACGCTGATCTGACCTCGAGCCTGGTATTCCGTGTGCTGGCTATTTCTATGCTCTATCAGGATCCGCCGCAAGGTGTGGCAGCGATCC
>ERZ500979.171-NODE-171-length-20242-cov-5.121960_pt1 | contig 20242 bp, 10 predicted proteins | sample MGYA00248864_ERZ500979 | MGnify/ENA primary metagenome ERZ500979 (study PRJEB25958, sample SAMN03398550) | human skin metagenome | study: EMG produced TPA metagenomics assembly of the Human Skin Microbiome Metagenome (human skin metagenome) data set.
GCGGCACATTCCAGGGTCGCGCCGTCGCCGTCAAACGACTGCTCCGCGACTTTGTACACTTGGCCTCCAAAGAAGTGTCCCTTCTCCAATCCGCTGATAACCACCCCAACGTGATCCGCTACTACTGCCAGGAACTTACCCCGAACTTTTTGTACATTGCTTTGGAAGAGTGCCCAGCGAGCCTGGCTGATCTCATTGAGAGACCACTCGATTATGCCTCATTAGCAGCTCTTCTAGAGCCGCGACAAGCATTCAAGCAGATCACGGCAGGATTGCAACACTTGCACTCGCTCTCTATCGTGCACCGCGACATCAAACCAGGAAATATCTTGGTGACACTCACGCCCCAAAACAAGCTGCGTGTCCTGCTCTCAGACCTTGGCCTTTCTAAGCGTATCGATGGGCTCACCTTCAGTGCACAGTCACAGAGCGCGCAAGCTGGCGGCACGATGGGATGGCGTGCACCAGAGCTTCTTCAAGGATTCAGCCTGCATGCTGACGATGGCAAGGAGCGACTTACCCGTGCGGTCGATATCTTCTCGTTGGGCTGCGTCGCATTCTATATGCTGACGCGCGGCGGACATCCATTTGGCGAGTTGTATGAACGTGAAATACGAATTTTACAGAACCAAGTCGACACCAGCGCTCTCTCTGCGTCAGGTGACGATACTGTCGAAGCTGAAGCTCTGATCAAGCAAATGATTGCACCCATTCCGAGCGACCGACCCAGTGCGTCGGATGTGGCCCGCCATCCATTCTTCTGGAATGCTGCCAAACGCGTTGCGTTCTTGCAAGATGTGAGTGATCGCTTCGAGACACTGGAACGCACACCTCCGTCATTTGCGCTTGAATTACTCGAGCAAAATGCCGAGTCTATCGTCGGACCTGATTGGCGCCGGCGATTCGACAAAAACTTCCTCGATGATCTGGGCAAGTTTCGGACGTACAATTCAGCCAGTGTACAAGACTTGCTGCGCGTGATACGCAACAAGAAGCACCATTTCCAAGACATGCCCATCATCTTGAAAAAGCAACTGAGCCCTATGCCTGAAGGATTCCTCCTGTACTTTACACGCCGCTTTCCGACTTTGTTTCTTCATGTGTACGGCGTGCTGGAGCAATTACCACAAATGCGCACAGAACCCACATTTACTATGTACTATGAGTCAGAGGATACGCCCTAGTCTTTCACGGACCACCCATAGCCATTTCACGCTCCATGACACTTCGATCGAGCTTTATTAGAATCGTTGTACGATCTGGGTACGCATCGGTGGACACTGTATGCGCCGTAACGCGCGCAGGAAACCCGAGTCCTTCAAGCGCACCTTCCACAATGCCTGCCGTATAGGCTTCCACACTTAGCTGCTCCATCTCCTTGGGCACAGACATGCCTCTGGAAAATAACGGAGTATTGGTCGTAATCATATCTGCCGTTAGTGTGGCACAGTACGCACATTCGTCGAAACGATCACTTTCCGTACTGCGCTCCAAATTATCTGCTGGGGAGCCAAAAAGTACTTTCCACAAAGTAGTGTGAATCCATAGAAGCGTCTTGAGAAGCCGCGTTTCTCGCTGCGGCCGCTTGGGGTTCGAAGCGGATTGCGCACGTTGACTCTGCATCGCTAGCGCACGCAGCCCTACATGTCTTCCTATCGCACCAAGGAGCTGCTCAAATTCTGCAATACCAGATACGCGGTCCTGAGCATACACTACCATCTCGGCGAATAGGAACTGCAAGGCGCTCAGACTCACCTCAGCATGACGCGTCTTGTCTCGCGGTCGCTCAAGAATATCTGGCACGCTCCCTGATGCAGCAGACATTCGCATACCATCACTCGACACGCGAGACATGCTCGGCGCCGTGGGCGGCAAAGCATAGGTCGCCGACCACGCACTCGGCATATCGTGGTTCGCGTCCAACCTGGAGTCAGGGACGTGGTTCCTATCGATGACTAAAACGGGGTCAGACGACACTACAAGTCATCCAAGTCACTGTCACCCTGTTGGTAGCCGCCGTTCGCGTCGGCACCGTCTTCTTCGTCTTCATCCTCTTCGTCATCCTCGTCCTCATCTTCACTCTCGGCTTGCTTAAGCCATTCGAGGAAGGGCGCAGCAGCTTTTCGAACACGCTTCGATGTCTCCTTATCCACATACTTCTTCGAGATGTGCGTACCCCATTGTTGAACCACCTCTTCGTCCAGCACATCGATTTGGTATAGTGCCATGAGGATTTTCGGGACACCAATTGGAACGAGCGAAGGGTGTTCAAGACCAGCCAAACGCTCAATACCGCCCAGCATGGACTTTTGGTGCTTCTCTGACGTGACCATTTTGAGAAGAAGCGGCGCGTATGACTCGATTTCAGCCGCTGCATTCTCACTGAAAAGCGCCTGGAACAGTACTTGCAGCGTCTTATGTTTCTTCTCGATGTCCAGCTCCTGGGCCTTGCGGTACACTTCCGCAGCACTTAGTTTCCTACCGGCTTCACGCTCTTCGAGGATCCAGGTACCGAATTGGGAGTACGGACTCGATTCATCCTCATCGCCCTCCTCATCGTCGTTGCCCGTGCCTAGGACACTCATGGCACCTTCAAGAGCCTTGACGCGAGCTGCCACAGCGGCCTCTGAGGTATCCACCGACCAGTCGTCGTCGACTTCAGCCTTGTCACGTTGAGTGGCAGTGGGAATACGCTCCGCCTCAGCATTGATACGGCGCGTAAGTTCGTCATCACTGTTCGCGCCTTCCTCATCGCCATCTGCCTGAGCGGATTGACCACTAGTGGCGCTTGCACCCTTGGTACCCTTCATGCGCTTCGGTGGCGGGTTCTTGAGGATAAACGTCGTAAGCTTATGGCCCATATCCACATAGGTACGCTTACCACAGGCCTTGCAATCTCGCAGAATGTCGCCATCCTTGATCTTGAGATCGGTCTCTGGATTCTTGCAATCACCACACAGCACGAATTTATCGATAAAACCATCCAGAAGCTCACGAAGGCGGTTGACGTCATGTGCACCGTTGACGATGTAACGGTCACTCTTGTCGTCAATGATAGTCTGCGCACCGAGTTCACAGCCGAAGTACTTGGTGGGGTACGATGGTGGGCGACTCAGCGCACGAGCAATGTCAGACATGTTCGGCACGACCGTTTTTATACCATTTCCCTTACCCTCGATCTTAATTTCCAAAAGGGGCATGCGGTAACGATAGAATTTGTCGTCCACATCACGACGGATATTGACAATCGTCATACTGTGCGTGCAACGTAATGGAGACTAGATGGATGTCTTCGGAGACGAATCAAGTTTCAGCAAAAACAGGACAATTCATAAATACCCACTGCACAGAAACAGTCAGGTACTCAAGCCGTGAGTGTGCGCTACGCAAATATACTTGGCGTGTGGATCGCTTGACAAGGTCGTTTGCCGTGCTTCGGCCCCGGCGAAAAAAGCATCGCGAATTTGTATGCCTCACGTGATACCATGCGGGGTGCGTGGCAAACGCCCACCCTAGTGTTGTCGCCCCAGCATGCCCGGTGATGGCGGCGGCGTGAACATCGATCGCGCCGTAGAACATGGTATTGAAGCACGCCGAGCGCAGCGCGAAGCAAGTACCTATGTGATATGGCCACCATCGCCACCACAGCCTCTGACAGACGAGTTTCTGTCGTCTGCGGTTAGACCCCGATCTCGACGTCATCACCGCCACCATCGGCACCATCCTTGGCATAGGCGATCCAGTTCACGACACCCTTCTGATACGAAAGATGCTTTGTCCATTCATCCATCTGATTCTGATGAAGACGTCGTGGGTCCGCATCCCATGTCTGACCACGATAACGCACGCGCACTGGATGAGCGTGCATATGGAAAGCAGCTCCTTCCAGGCGAAGGCGCGGCTATGGCATCCTACGTTCAAAGCGGTAAACGTATTCCGCGGCGCGGTGAAATTGGATTAAACGCTGATCAAATCGAAGCGTTTGAGCGTGCAGGTTTCGTAATGAGTGGCTCGCGACACGGACGCATGGATGCTGTGCGTACGCGTAAGGAGCACCAAGTCATCTCGGCAGAGCAACGCCAATCGCAACTCTCGCAAAAGCGCCTGGACAGGGCGCGGAAAGAAGCCGAGATTATTCATCAGTTCCGAGACATGGTGGACACCATGCAGCAACAACCAACCAACTAATGATGTTGCTTATCCCATGCCAATGCTGCAGCGAGTCGCGCTGCTGCTTTCTGCGGCCCCAACATGTCAATAATGTCGGCTAGTGGTGGACCGGCTCGTTCGCCTGTCAGCGCGATGCGCAAGCTTTTTTGTACGGCGGACTTACCCCCTGCCACCTGTAATGATTTTATCCACACTCCCCAGTCTCCATGTATGTCACGCGTTTGTAGCACCAAGTCATGACCTGCCTGTACCACCTGTCGGAAAGAAGGCGTCGGGACAGACGCTCGGAAAGCACGGCAGGTGTCTGTATCCCAACGCGGCTCGGTGAATAAATACGCCATGCGCTCCGGCACTTGGCGAAGGGTATCGACGCGTTGTTGTCCCAGTGTTACGACGCGCAGGATATAATCATCTGAATGATCGCCGTACCACGAGGTAATGATCGGCCGGATACGCGACAATAGGTCTTGTTTGGTCTGCTCACACGTCGTGGCGAGCGCCAGCTTATTTGCCAAGTGATGCTTGTTCAAAAACACAAGCTTGTCCATGGGGAGTGTGGCTCGCGTATGGGAGATACGAGTAAGCTCAAAGTCACGGATGAGTTCGTTCATCGTCTTGACATCATGATCAGCATGCTCCAAATTCGCATAGCTATAGCCCGTGAGGGCAACTAGGTTCACCAGCGTCTCCGGCTCCCATCCCTGCTCCATATAATCAGCTACGCGGACATCACCCGACCTTTTCGATAGCTTCGTGCCATCAGCATTGATCAAAAGCGGGAGGTGCACAAAAATAGGTGGTTTTGCACCCAGCGCCTCATACAGAGCCAAGTGCTTGGGCATGGATGGGATCCATTCCTCACCACGCAAAACGTGTGTGATACGCATCTCTGTGTCATCCACAACACTGGCCAAATGATAGGTCGGCCAGCCATCGCTCTTTATTATAATAGGATCATCTGTCACACCACCCATAGCATCAGGCCGAAAAGACATAGGCCCATATACCACGTCCTCATACGAAAACGTACGCTCGGGGTCCATTTTGAGGCGCACGACGAACGTCTCCCCACGCTGAATACGCTCCTGCGCCTCACTTTCACTAGGTGGCAAGTATGCTTCACGAAGTATGGCAGATGCCCGTGCGCTCATGTCGCGAGATACCGGCGGTCGAAAATCACGGTACGCACGACCACATCGTATGAGCTTGTCAGCGTATGAGGTGTACAAAGGGAGCCGCTCGCTCTGGACATAGGGGCCATACGGCCCTCCCATGTCAGGTCCCTCATCGTAATGGATGCCGGCCCATCGAAGAGACTCTTGCAAAGCACGCATGGCTCCAGGCACCAGTCGCGTCTGGTCTGTGTCCTCCATACGCAGAATGAATTGACCGCCACTTTGCTTGGCGCACAGGTAGTTTAGGAGCGCCGTTCTAAGGCCTCCCACATGCAAGAATCCAGTGGGAGATGGAGCAAATCGGACTCGCACAGCTGCCCCTGTCGCATACGTTCGCACGCCCCACCACAGTCGGTGGCTTGGCATATGCGTGAATGGTCGCATGGAGGCGGTTCGGCCGATCACGACACAATCAGGTCAAGGCTATCGTGGAGTATGTCGCGGATTGCCCCCGCGTCCGTGGCGCTTCCATCATGCCCTCCCATACGGATCCGCCCGAAATTCCCACCACACTTGCTGTCCTTCGTCTTCCCTACCCACACATTGTACATCCAGGCCTCGTTTTGTCCGTGACTCTGCCGCAAAAGCAATGTTTTCGTATTCTGCGCACGGCCTTGGCGGATCGTCGTGGTATGCTCCAAGCTTCACAGGACAAGTCATCGACTCACTTATCTGCGAAACAGCCCATGATCCTTGCATGCTTACCTGTCATGGATCCAAGCATGTCTGCGTCTCTCCTACCTGATTCGCTTGATGGATGGTCTTCGTGGGGCTGTGCGGCGCGTGTGCTCCGTGTTGTGCATGTGCGCGCCACGCACGAATGCCGTCTTGTGGTATCAGGTGTGGCGCGCATCTATGCGAAACAAGTCTGTGCGCCCCATTCGGACACAGGTACCGTCGATGCCGCGTCCATCGCATCTGTTCGCCCATTTCGTGACCCAGCCAACCTACCTCCCGCCTCGCAGGACACTTCAACGTCACTTACTCGCATGAAACGTGCCGCCGAAAAGCTGATGTCCTGCTTACGCGCACCTTCTGTCTCCCCAAGCTTACCTCTCAACTCGGCCCTGGCTGCAGTGCCACTTCTCCCGCCGATGCTTCTTCGCAACATCACATCTTTGATGGCAGACCCGGGCCCTGAAGTGACAGCTTCCATGATGTCAGATTTGCTGGCTGGACTGTTAGGAGGTACATGTGACTGGCATATGCGCATAAAGCATCTTTCGTTGCCTGATGTGGACATGCGCCTAGAGCATACGGTGGCGATGCTGGAACAAGGCACAGAGCGTGTCCGTATTCTGCGCGAGGTTTTGTCCAACTCCTCATCTGCGCTGCAGGACCAAAATGATGGCGCACTCATTCGCGCACAGATCGAGGCCATCGTACAACAGGTCGCGGGTATCACATCCTCAGGCATCTCTTTGCGTGTCATTGACCATGGCAACGAGTCTCGTGCCCTCGTCCCACATCGCTCTCAAGAACCCCGTGTAACCCATCGCGTCGTCAAAAAAAAAGAACCTGATCATGAGCATCATGTGGACTCTCCCAGTGACAATGCAGCGGGCGACGAAGTCAAGGAACTCACCGCACGACTCGCACAATCCGTGCTACCGCCTGAACCCAAGCGCGTGTGTGAGCGAGAGCTTCGCCGGCTTCAGCGTATGCCACCACAAAGTATGGAGCGTGGCGTGCTGATCAACTACCTAGATACGATGCTGGATCTCCCGTGGGACCGCATGAGTGACGATCTGCCACCAGAAGAGCGCCGCGCATTAGTGCCTTCCACGTTTGCCCCGGAACAAGGCACATCATCGTTTATGGATCGCGCGACATGTGTGCTGGAGGCAGATCATTATGGCCTAGACAAGATTAAAAAGCGCATGCTCGAGTATCTTGCCGTTCTACAACTCAAGGCGCAGCAGGCATCCGACCAGCGCAAGGCCTCCTACAAAGGTCCAATTCTGCTGCTCGTTGGCCCACCAGGTACAGGCAAGACATCGATAGCTCGGTCCTTGGCTGCAGCGCTCCAACGTCCGTTTGTGCGCTTGTCGCTGGGCGGAGTACGTGACGAGGCCGAGATTCGTGGTCACCGTCGCACCTATGTGGGTGCTCTTCCTGGGGCCATCGTGTCATCTTTGCGCAAGGCCCGCGCCTCTGACTGTGTTATGCTGCTTGATGAGCTTGATAAACTAAGCAGTGGCTTGGGCGTGCATGGTGATCCTACGGCAGCGATGCTCGAAGTTCTAGACCCGGAGCAGAATCACGCGTTCAAAGACCATTACTTGAATGTGCCTGTCGATCTCAGCCGAGTCATCTTCATTGCAACGGCCAACTCCCTGGACACAATACCCGAGCCATTGCTCGACCGTGTTGATACAGTTCATGTGGCCGGCTATACCTTCGATGAAAAAGTCGCCATTGCTGAGCGACATCTCGTGCCCAAACAACTCGATGCACATGGCCTGTCCAACAACCAGGTCAAGCTGTCACAGGACGTGCTCATGCATGTGGCCCAGTCTTATACTCGCGAAGCTGGTGTGCGCACCATGGAACGTCGCATTGGCGACATTGTTCGGGCGAAGGCTGTCGAATACGCCCAGTCACCGAATACGTACGAATCCACCATCACTATCGGCGATGTTGAACGCATTCTTGGAGGACCCACGTATGAGCCTGAAGTCGTGGACGAGGTAGGGGTGCCCGGTGTTGCCACGGGCATGGCGTATCAAGGCTCGGGTATGGGCAGCATCCTGCATATCGAATGTGCCTCTCTGCCTCCGGACCATGCTCAGCTCAAGCTAACGGGCTCTCTGGGTGACGTCATTCGCGAGTCGGCAGAATTGGCCTTCGCCTGGGTCAAGGCACACGCATTCGCACTCGGTATCAGTGCTGGCCGAGACGCTGCATTTCCACGCAATGATGTGCACTTGCACATGCCTTCCGGTGCGACCCCCAAAGACGGACCCAGTGCAGGCATTGCTTTTGTTTGTGCCATCGTGTCCATGTACCTACGTGTGCCACTTGATGCGCGCCTTGCCATGACGGGCGAAATCACTTTGCGGGGCTATGTGGCAGCCGTTGGCGGCATCAAAGAAAAGGTGTTGGGCGCACACCGGGCCGGTATAACCAAAGTCGTCTTGCCACAACGCAATGCACGAGACTTTGAAAATGACGTTCCACGCTCTGTCAAAGACGACATCGAAGTTGTCTACGTGCACACCATCCCTGATGCTCTGCACGCCGTGTTCGGCACAAGTCTCGAGGCTCACATTAACACATTGTATGGCGTCGTCGAAGGCCGTCGCCGTGTCCAGGAGCTCGAATCACACAGTCGATTATAGTGTATGTACAGGATTATGGTATGAGTGATTTGGCAGCCATGCGTCGATCGTGCCGAAATGACGCTAGCTGCACGGCTGGCGGCTTGCATGTGCCCAGCTCCACGACACGCGGCGTGGCAACAACGTCCATGACGCGGCGTGTAATGGCGCCTAGGGCCGCATCGTCTGCTGCCTGAATATGCGGCGTCATAAGAGGCGCAAGTGATGCGATCTGCGTTAGCCATGTACGGGCCAGAACACGCCGGTGCTCAGCCCATGCGTTTTGCAAAGCACGATGTCGCTGTGGTGCTTCGCCCTGCGCGATGTCGACGGAAGCCGCCACTGACACTGCCGCAGGCTCTGCCGGTCGCTCCTCAAGTCGAGCACGGAGCTCGTCCATTTGCTGCTTTGCGTCTGATAACTCGGCCGCCAGAGCATGCGACTTGTCCAGCTGACGTCGCAAGCGCTCGATTTTAATGTCAGCCGCTTGAGCTGCATCATCGCGGTCCGCCAGTGCTTTTTCCAGAGAGCGGATTCTCTCAGTCATAGCCATGGTCGGTGCATCATCGGTGGAGCGGCAAGCTGCATACAGACTTTGGGCACGCGCTCTCCAAGGAGCGGCCCTGGTCCATGTCACAACATGTTCCTCCATCGATGCGGCTGCTAGTACGCCGTCAGCCATGTCCGCCAGCAAGCGAGTCTCATCCGCCAACAATGTCAGAGGCTCCAGTCCAGACGTATCTTTCTGCTCCAGTACCGCATAGGCCCATGCCATCACCCGCGGCACAAGTCCTGAGGCTTTCTGACCCACTTCTGGCAAAGTCCCCACATGCGCTCCGTCTACCGTTTGCTGCTGCTGCTGCAGGGCATACAGACGACGGTACAGGCGTCGGCATGCGACACGTGCACGCGATGCGACTGCCGACCATGTCAGACACACTTCTGCCACTGCACTTTCAGCTTTGGTTTCTTGCAAAATTGAAAGACAAGCCTGAAGCGTCTCGATATCGTACCATGCAAGTAAAGCACCTCCCACTTCCTTGGATGCCAAATCTTGAAGTGATGCACAAGGAGGCAGCGCTTGCGACACAGCCTCTAATTGTGCCACGGCTTCTCTGCATAGTGCCTCACAAGCCACATCGTCCAGTGTGTCATGCTCCAGTGCATCCACATGAACCTGCATCTGGTGCGATAGGTGCGCCATGTCGATATGATCCGATGCGCGGCTAACAAATATGTCGGGTGTCGACGAGCATAACACAGCTGCAATGTGCTTGGCAAGGGCGCCGACATGTGCGGAGGCTCGGCGTAAGCGACACCTGACCACGAGGGTGTCATCGGTCACTCGCGTCTGCCATGCATCTTGCACGTCGTACCGTTGTGAAATGGCAGTACGTAGCAGCTCACTCTGTGCCGCGATGCGCTCATACAGCAAAAACGTCGCGACAGCGCCTTGATCCAGATCCTGGAACGATGGGATGACATACGCTCGCAAAATGTCCAAGTGCCGTTGCTGCTCTGCATGGGCTAATGCCAGCTTATCTTGTGCCAGCGCAGGAAGCTTCCGCACTTGCTCCATTGCCGGTGCACGGGGCGCGGGGGCAGGGGGAGCATGGCACTTGGCCCGCAGAGTATCGCGTTCTTGGGTGAGATCCGAAACCAGTGCACGGAACTGCTCAATGGTCGCTGCATGTGAGGCGAGATGGGCCTGTGTTACTGCATGTTCACGCTGCATACACTCAATGCGCTCATCACGCAAATCGAGATCACGCTGGAGCTGTGCTTCAGTTTCGATATGAGTGGCCTCCAACTCTTCACTGAGTGTCTGCAACGCCTCTAATTCTCGGATATCGGCGGTCAACTTTTCCACATACTCTTCCAACGCCGAATGCCGCTCTGTGAGCGCTTCTAGCATGTCTTCAGCGCCTTGCGCTACCTCCGCTTGTGCACGAAGCTCCGTTACAAGTAATTCGAGTCGCGCCAGCTGCTCCAGAGCTTTGGTATGCTCGCTAACCACATCATCTTTGGTTGCCAGTTCAGCTCGCAACGAAGCCAGCTCACGTCGTTGCTGCGTGTTGGCTTCGTGAGCTGCATCACGAAGTCGTTCCAAGGCCTGTTTCAGCTGTGTATTTTCATCATATAGAGCAGCAGCATCTCTCGGTAGTGCCGCGCGAGCCGATTCAGCTTGTAGATCACGCTCCAATCGCAATTCTTCATAGGCACCGCGAGCCAATATGAGCTCTTTTTCGAGTGACTCGCTGCGTTCCTCGGCCATTTCGCGATCTAGTGTCGCCATTTCAATGCTTTCATTAAGCTCTTCAAATCGCGCCTGGATGCCATCTCGCTCTTTCTCAAGCTCGCGCACACGTTCCTGTGCCTTCTCTAGCTCTTGTGATAATTGGGTATGCTTCTTTGATTCTTGCTCAAACAAAGTTATGCGCTCCATATGCGCTGCACATGCAGCTTCTAATTCGCCCAGTCGCGCAGCGGTATCATGATGTGGTAGCGGCGACGAAGAGGCGAGTGTGGGAGCATGAGACAGCGGAGCATTCTTGCTCCGCAAAGGCGAATCGGGCTGGGTATCAATTTTCCGCTTTTGTCGCGTAGACCACGAAGGCTGAGGACCAGCGGTCTTATTTTGTCCAGTGCCGCTCCCCTCGACACGCTTCTTGGCATGCTCAGATGGCGACAGGAACGGTGACCGTTGCTGCAGCATTCTGATTCGGGTCCTACTCGATTCAGGCACACCACTGCCTATCACGCGTCTTGTACTTTGTGGCGTCTCAGCAGCAGCAGGTACAGAAGCTCGCGGTGTCCCAACGGCTGAGCGGTATGCTGTGCGCGGTGTTGCCGTTTTGTCACGAGTCGTAGGTGTCTGTACAGCCTTGGTATCCTCCGGGTGCACCTGTGTCGGACGCACAAAAACACCATACTGTGGCTCACATGCGAAATACCGTTTACCGTGCACGGATCCGTCATTCTTTCCACGCGGCTCATCAAGGTGGATGCCGACCCAAGTTCCAGGCGCAAAAGACGTCTGGCCCACAAATAGCACCTCACCGCATCCCATATTCGTCACACTACATCGCATATGGAGCCGAAGTGGGGTAACAGTGGACATGGCGACACGCCGGAATGATCAGAGTGCGACACAAGCACCTAACGGCGTCTTGGTTCGTTGCATCGCGTCGTGATTGTGTCGGATCACGTGCATGCCAACAACGCGTAGACCTGGCTGTGTTGGTTGACACACTGGCGGTGGAGTCTGTTCCAAAAGGTTCCGACGCGATACGTCGTCCTATACTCTTACCGCCGTGTAGCCTGCGCGCGCGTTGAAGCGTTGCCTTGAAGATGGGTGCTTTTTTGTCTCGACTGAAAGGTGCATTATTTGGGACGCGTGAGCTAAGAATATTGATGTTGGGCCTGGATAATGCCGGGAAAACGACGATGTTATATAAGCTCAAGCTTCGTCAGAGCGTCAAAACGATTCCTACTGTTGGGTTTAACGTGGAAACGATATCATACAAAAACATCAAGTTCAATGTATGGGACGTAGGCGGCCAAGACAAGATCCGACCGCTTTGGCGTCATTACTACACTGGCACACAGGGTTTGATTTACGTTGTCGACAGCCGTGATCGCACGCGCATGGCAGAAGCACGCGAAGAGTTGCACCGTATCCTGTCAGATCGAGAGATGCGCCATTGCGTACTGCTTGTATTCGCTAACAAGCAGGACCTGGCAGGTGCGATGTCGCCCCAGGAATTGACGGATCAACTTGGTCTGTATGCATTACAGTCTCGCCCTTGGTTCGTCCATCCTAGCTGCGCAACCACCGGACAGGGTCTTACTGAAGGCTTGCAGTGGCTAAGCCAGAATATCCGTGATCCTACTAAGTAATTCTCCTCTACATTCGTTGCTATCGTTCAGGCATGTTAGTATCCACTTTGTTCACCACGTGTCATGTTTGCCGTGAGTCTTCGCTGCTGCTCTTCCAGCTTGGGGCAGTGTGCCACGATGTGTCCTAGTCCACCACACACAGCACATCCTGTGCGAGTGACTGCGGGTCCTTCGTGAGGATCGTCTAATGACGCGAAAAAGGAGGGAACGCGCTGTCTCGCCTCCATCAGCAAATACTTGAGGTCCAGCAAAGTAGTCTGTGGCGTGGATGCATTCACAAATGTCGAAGCCAAACCTGTCCTGCCACTTCGACCTGTTCGTCCAATTTGGTGAACATAATCTTCAATGTCTTTGGGCATGGTATAATTGATAACATGACGAACATCATGAAAATCAAGACCTTTGCTGGCTACACCGCTGGCAACCATGACATCCTTGTTCCTTGCTTTGAAGCTCTCCACGGCGTACTCACGCTCATCTTGGGATTTGGACCCATGAATAGACACAGTCTCCACACCTTTACGTAACAGAAACTCATGAATATCGTCCACCTCGTTTTTATTATCACTGAATATAATCACAGGAGGAGCGGTTTTCTGCAAAGTTTCTAGTAGGTGTCCTTTCTTGGCCTCAGGATCAACGTACTCCACTTCTTGAATGATGTCCAGGCTTGCTGCTCCTGCACGACCCACATGCACGACCACAGGTTTGAACAACGATTGCGCTGCCAAATCGAGAATTTTTTTGGGCATCGTAGCTGAAAACAATAGCGTTTGTCTTTGCTGGGTAAAATAACTGAGGATGTTTCGCACATCGTCTTCAAAGCCCATATCCATCATACGATCAGCCTCATCCAAACACAAATATGTACAAGAATGTAGTTGGACGATTTTCTTTTCCAGCATGTCTTGCAAACGTCCTGGAGTGGCCACGGCTATATGCACGCCATGTCGAAGTATATGCGACTGCTCCGACATACTGACCCCACCGATGCACAGGAGTGCGCGCACTCGGGCGTAGCCACCTAGTTCTAGGCTCTCTGCCATGGCTTTGATCGATTCATACGTTTGCCGTGCTAATTCACGAGATGGACATACAATCAACCCGATGGGTCCATCTCCATGTTGAAATGGCACACGGCTTTCGGCCTCAGCAGAAAATAGTAAGAGTGGTAAGCTAAATGTCAGGGTTTTGCCTCCCCCAGTAAAAGCAATCCCAATCATATCACGACCACTAAATGCTGTAGGCAAACCCTGCATTTGAATTGGTGTTGGAGCTTGGATTCCTTTCGTACGCAAATGCTCAATGACACACACCGGCACTTTCATGTCGCGAAAATTTGATATGAGCGGAGGAGGATCTTGTCCTTCCACACAAACATGGTATCTTTTTCTCATTATTTCATTCTGCTCCTCTGTCCGTGAACGTACAAAATGAGGAGGACGCCATGAGCGAAGAATGGGTTCAGTGTACTGAATATTCTGAGCGATTTCTGCATACCCCGCAAGTTTTTTCCGAGTTGTATGAGCTTCAAGAATTTGCCTTTCTTCTTCCACTCGGGCATCTGCTCGAGATTCAGTATCCCGCAGGCGTTCACGGAGGTCGCGCGCCTCTTGCACAAGAGATGGTGCCTGAGTAGGCTTCGGAGGAGATACCGACTGCTCACTATCCTGAGAAACTTGCACACCGCATTTTCTTTTTTTCATCAAATCTAAACGTCGCTTTTTTAGCGGTACGTATGGTACATGAGATTCATCATCAGCGCTCTCCCACCATGGTCTGTCATCCTGTGTGTCAGATGCCATGAACGGAGAAGGGCTCAGTTCGCACTCCACACACGTGACTATTAAGAGTCTGGGGCCCACATCTCTTGTACCACGTGCCACGGCGAACTCAGCTCCTCGTCCGTCATGGTGCGCAAAGCACGCGCGCCTCATATTTCGCTGGAAGCACAGCTACAGCAGCTGACGCTTCTGAGTGATATCGATACTCCTACAGACAATTATGAGCAGCTCGGTCCTATCATAAAAAACTTGGACGAGTCACATCAACAAGACGAGTTTCTCAAGCAGCTGCGTGAATTTGTGCATAAGAAGGACGAAGAAATCGAGCAAGTGTGTAACGAAAACCATCAAGAATTTGTATCTGCTGTGGACGAGCTTTTGATTGTGCGTTCTGGAACTGTGAATTTAAAGCAACGCATCAATGAACTGAATCAAGAGATTCAGGCGAGTGGCCAAGCCTTGTTTTCAAAAAAGAAGGACCTTATTGACAAGCAACGCACTGTTCAGAATGTGGATGAGGCTATTGAAACGCTCCAAGAATTTCAAACCGTGCTGGACGTGACCATATTGGTTGAGGAACTTATTTCGCAGCAAAAGTACTATTCGGCTCTTCGTCGTCTGGACGAAATCGCTAATATCCATTTGAAACCTATCATGCAACATGAGCTTGCCAAATTGATAAGAGACAACATTCCGCACATGCGTGAGCGCATTCGTATGGAAGTTCTGAAGCAGCTTAAAGGATGGATGCTTGATGTACGGGAGAAAAGCGCAATTGTCGGACGTATTGCTCTTGAAACAATGGAGGCACGACAACAAAGGTGGCTTTATCGAAGCAGGAAGGACCCAATGTTCCGTCTATCATCTATCAACAGCCCAATTGAACAGATTGTGAATGAGCGTATTGAGGTAAACTACCTGGAAAATGACAGAGTAAAGATTGATTTCAAACCGCTGTACCAGTGCATTCATATCTACGAAGTTCTGGATCAGCGCGAAAAGCTACAAGCAAACTACCAGGAAGACCGAAAAGCCCAAGCCAACCTGTTGCTTTCTCGCAGTTTAAACATGGCGGAAAGAAGTAGCGATCTTATTTCGCTGCTAGAAGAATTGGTTGGCTATTTTGTTATTGAGTGTCACGTTTCCTACACATCTCCTCCTGGATTTCGACCTATGAGTGAAGTGGAAGATGTATGGGATTCGATGAGCGAGCGCGTTGTTGACATGATTACTTTCAGCCTACGTGACACGAAAAACGCCAAGGTATTTGTGGAGGCGAAGACGGCCATTCATACGTTTATTCGCACGCTTGAAAGCTTTGAATTTAGTGTATCCCGACTGAATGCACTTGTTTTATCCTTTTTCCGTCGGTTTGCCCAACTGCTTCGCGAGCGGTTTGCGGCGGATTTCCAACAGGCTATTCGTGAAGCTCAACATCAGCCTATGATCGTTAATGATGCCACCGAACTGGCTAAGGTTCTCAGTGTATGTTGGCTTAAACCTGGCGAAGCTGAGCAATTGGGTAAGCAGCCCTTCCCTCTATCATTACCATTCTCTCAAACGTATCCGTTGTGCTGCATGGATATTCGCAGTCTTGTTGAACAATATTACAGCTTTTCCCAAGGTATGACGCAGTACCACCAGGAGATTGATGCTATTTTGTCTCAGTCTTTAGATGATCTACTAATCCAGCTCATCAGCGTCAACATTCGTGATACGGTGGAGCAGTCGAATAATCTAAGTCAAATTGCTCAGATCATTGTAAACATTGAGCATTTCCAACTGGCTTGCTCTGAACTTGAAAAATGGCTAAGCGAATCAAGCACTCCAAACCCAGGAAGCCAGCTTATTTTGGGGGCAGCTGAGCACCTATCTACGACTATGTCTATTGCTCAAAAACGAATTGATTCGGCTATGTTTGTAAAATTGGATCAGTTCCTAGATCTTTTGGAGTATGACTGGATGCCAGTCCAAAACGTATCATCACAACATCAAGCATCAGGTTACCTCCGTGATCTGGTCGATTGGCTTTCGACCATGATGGACAGTGCGCTTGTCCTACTTCCGAAAACTGTTAAAGATACTATACTGACATCCTGCTTTATGCATATCTCTAATCGACTTTTGAACTCCGCCCTCTTGGATCGACATGTGCGGATGATCAACCTAGCTGCGCTTTGCGAGCTCGAATCTGATGTTACTTTTCTTTACCAGTACGGTAAATCACTCCATGTGCCGGATATTGAAAATGTATTTGGACAAATTCGCCAGACTCTTGGTGTAATTTTATCAGAGTCCGTGTCAGAATACGCCTTATCTCAGCAGGCTCGCACTCAAAAGTTCCCGCAGGTTCAGCCTGTCAAAGTTGCCGCTATTTTGGACAAACTTTGCCAAGGATATGCTCATTTAGGTATGCCAGAACTCTCTCTCAAGTGCAAGCGAGAGTATGAGCTTGTGATGCGTCTAAACTTGTAGCAATACCACGTACATATTCATGAATACTTATGACCGTCAATCAACGCCGTGTCACTTAGTACATGGCTCGTGCGAACCATAACCAGATCACGTGCTCAGCAATGTCACCTTCACAAGCACGTCCAAGTGCGCAACACGTTTAGAAAGGCGCAGGATGGCCGAAGACGCAACGTCGCAGAATGATGCATTCACATACGAATCAAATCAAGACATTTACGAGCAGAGAAAACTTCGTCGTGACTATCGCGCACTCCTAGCGTCAGCTCAAAGTATGTACCTCATCTCACTCATGAAAAAGATACACGACGCCATTTACCTGAAAGCAGCATTGATGATTTGGGTCAGATGGTGCGCATCGGAGACACTCTTTACTCTAAAGGTATGTAATATACACTCATTATTCAGTGAAGGCACCCACAGATGGTCTTCTAGATTCTAGGTATTTGCTTAATTTGTCCGACATGGGGGCAGAAATGACGCGCCAAATGCGATTGGAGGCGGATGCTTTTGATCTAGATGAATTTATGCACAAAGTTTCTCATATCATTAGAAAGAGAACGAATCTGTCGGAGAATCAAATGGATACGGACTCAATAAATTGTTGGGATTGGACAAAGCTCGGCAAAATTGCTGCTCGGCATTCAAGACGTGCACCTGTGCCTGAGCATTTACTAGGCCCACTGCAAGTTACGCCACGGCATCGCAAAGCAACAAGAAGTTCTCGTCTGGATACAGATGCAGTACAGGTGGCACCTGAACAAATTGATGCTGCTGAGATGCCACAGTCGGAGAATGAGACATCACGCCTTGTGCTTGATATTATGCAGCGCTTAGAAGCATGTTCAGGCGAAGAAGGTGTGAACCTATTCCAATTTGCTTTGAATCCGGAGAGTTTTGGTGATTCGGTGGAAAATTTGTTTTACATCAGCTTCTTGATTCGAGATGGCACTGCGGCCATCGTAGAGAACGATGAAGGCGATCCGATGCTGTTGCTTTCAGAGGTGCCCACGGAAGAGGATCGACGAGCTGGGCTCACACGCAGGCAAATTGTATTCGAGTTAGATATGGCTACATGGCGTGACTTGATCGAGGTATATGATATCCAGAGTGCCATGATTCCTACGCGCTCACAACTCACAGCATCCATCCCACAAAGCGGATGATATACTTGAACTAAACGTGCAGTGCATCTAGCACAGCGAAGAAACGTCGGAGATCAGGGATTTCCCATGTCCCAAGATCAACGCTAGGCTTGACGTCCTGTGCGAATCGGTCTGGGAAAGTGGCCTTTAGAACAGCCCATGTAAGGTCATACACTTTGCACGACGTTGTATGTGGTGCATCGGCGCCTGCATGCCACGCTGGGGCAGCTTTTTCATCACGCATGCGCAGACTCACCGTGCCATTTTGAGCCTCTTGTGCTCCAACAATAATCACAAAATTGTAACGGTTCAGCTGAGCTTGGCGTACTTTCTTGCCGAGCGTGTCACCCGAGGAAATCAGGTAATGAGGTGGTAATTCCACTTGGAAGCGTGTCCGTGTGGGCACTTGTAACGTGTGATGCGCCACACTAGGTGAGAGAAATGGATTGCGTGTACTGCGCGTCTCTTGCGTGCTTCCACTCAGAACATGTTGAACGTGCATAGCATGATTTGCTACAACATGGTGAGTGTCCGCATCGCCACTGTAGGCTGGAATCACCACAGCTTGACGAGGACTAAGCCAAAATGGCCACCATCCCTTGCATTGTTCCACAAGGATCGCGAGAAACCGTTCGAAGCTACCAAGAATAGCCCGATGAATCATCACAGGGCGAGCATACCCAGGTCGGACCTCGTAAGCGTTTCCTGAATTGACTGGTTGAGCATATTCTAGCTTGAAGCGCTCAGGCAGCTGAAAATCTAGCTGGATGGTGGCTGTCTGGTGTTTGCGACCCATGGCATCCACGAGCCGGATATCAATTTTGGGACCATAAAACGCGCCATCACCTTCATTCAGGGACCACGTCTTTCCACTGGCATCGAGTGCTTCTTTAAGACTGGCTTCAGCTTGGTCCCATGCAGAAACTTGTCCCAAATAATTCTCTGGGCGTGTCGAAAGAACCAGTTCAAAGCGATCACCAAAACCGAAAACACGGTATGCTAGTGACAACATATGAAGCATAGATTCAATTTCTTCCGATACTTGTGACGGTGTGCAAAATACATGCGCATCATCTTGGTGAAACCGGCGCACGCGCGTTAATCCGGAAAGAGCACCTGATGCCTCATTTCGATGCAACGGACTGAATTCGGCAAGGCGCATGGGGAGGTCACGATACGACCGTGGCTGGTGTGAAAACATAACGCAATGACCGGGACAATTCATAGGCTTGAGCCCAAAAACATCATTGTGTGCACCACAGCACGAAAAGCCTTGGGCACTGAACATATCTTCGCGGTACTTGTCCCAGTGCCCACTTTGCTTCCAAAGCGAGCTACGAAAAAGCTGAGGCGTCTGAACTTCTTCATAACCGAAAGCATCATAAAGATCACGAATGACCCGCTCAACTTTGCGGAGTAGCCGCATACCGTGTGGCAAGACGAAAGGACTGCCTGGTGATGAGTCGTGCGCAAAAAATAGACTTTGTGCCATACCAAGATGCCGGTGGTCTGATTTTTCAAGTTCATTCAATCGTGAGGTGTACTCGTGCAAATCTTGAGCACCCGGAAATGAAATACCGCGTAGATAAACCAGAGGCTGTAGGCTGCTTAATTCATGAAAACGTGGCATGGTAGCAGTGGACCATCCTGTGAGTTTGATTGCCTTGATCGGTTTCGTGCGTCGAAGCAGCACATCATCAGCAGAGGGAAGTACTCCGACTGGATGGTCATCAATGTATACCACAGGAACATGCTGCGAAGATGCGCCAAATCCCAGCACAGTCTGTAAGACAAGTGGATTGTCAGCAAATATATCAAACGCCTCTTCCCAGGGCATATAGGAAACATGGAAAGTCATAGATTTGTTGCACATTTGTTTAGCATATTGTTCCATTTTCTCCAATTCTTCTGAAGCCAGTTTCGGTACACCTTGCTTCTGTTGCTCCCATGCAAGATTCTGAAGTATATCATCCACTCTAAGTTGTGTAGCGAGTAAATCTGAGCGCTCAATGCGCCGCGGTGTAGCCATTCGCATGAGTTCTAAAGAGAAACCCGAAGTCGCGTCGATCTGATCGCCAGAACGCTCATGCACACTGGGTGTGCCGCAAAATATTGGCCCATTACAAGCCTGAGAAACGGCCTTAGTCAAAACATATGCCGTTGATAGCCAGAAAGTTCGCTGAGGGAGCTTGTCCTCAGTGTGGAATGGTAAAAATTTCAGCGACGAGAAATTGCGATAATTCTTGTCTCCCAAAGAAACAGGCACACCGTATTCG